>Ga0302324_100007850_pt1 | contig 22586 bp, 20 predicted proteins | sample Palsa_T0_1_FD_201949 | JGI IMG/M metagenome (GOLD analysis project Ga0302324, IMG submission 201949) | Peat permafrost microbial communities from Stordalen Mire near Abisko, Sweden - Palsa_T0_1 | ecosystem: Environmental > Terrestrial > Soil > Palsa > Peat permafrost | place: Sweden: Abisko...
GTGGTGCTGCAGAACTACTGGTACAGTCAAGGCACACTTACCGCGTTTCCGAACGGCTTTACGGGAAATGCGATCAATGCCAGCGCTCACATCGCGGGCACTTACGGGATCTACTACTACGGCACGGTGACTGCCCTCCCGACACCAACCCCACCCACTGATTATCCTCTGCCGAACTATAGTGCTCCCGACATCAACGACAGCGGTGCGGTCCTCATCTATTACTCGTACACTTTTACAGGGACTTTGAGTGACCTATTCAGCAACGACACACTGACCAACATCGGCACCTCGCTAGGCTGCGGAAACAATGTCACTGCACAAGCGATTAACGACAGTGATCAAATCGCGGCATCTGTTACGGAGATGGCGACGTATTCATTTACGACGCCACTTCCAAAGCCACGACTGAATTGGGTATTCAAGGCATTGGGCATGCGATTAATGCCAGCGGCGAGGTGACCGGGATCGCGTTAATTCCCGGCGCTGAATTTAATGCGCCCGCTACCTCAGCAGCGTTCCTCTACAACCATGGCAAAGTGACGTTGCTACCCGGTACGTTGGGGTGGGCACCGGACAGCTACCAACGCGGGCTAAACAGTTGCGCAGGCAATGCGATTAATGCCAGCGGCTTCATCGTGGGTGATTGCACGGTGACGCTTGAGGATTTGCTGGGGAACTTCACGAATATCCCTTCGGCGTTCTTCTTCAACGGCACGACACGCGATCTCAACGCACTCGTGAGGTCGAGTGATCCTTTAAAGCCATACGTCACACTCACAGACGCGCGCGGCATCAACGACAGCGGGCTGGTCATCGTGAACGGTACCGATTCTCGCGACAATTCAGGTCATGCCTATCTGATGCAGTTGCAATTGATCAAAGTTTCAATTTACACCAGTGCATCGAAAGTCACGGCGGGTTCGCCAGTCACACTCACGTGGACGACGAGTCCTTCTCCATCCATCGGAGTGAGCTGCGTAGCAACTGGTGGGTCCGAGGGTGATGGCTGGACCGGAGACATTGCGTTGAGCGGAACGAAAACTGTTACGGAATCCGCCGCCGGAACGTATTCCTACGGAGTGAGCTGCACTGTGGGCTCTCAAAAGCAGCAGGCCGACACGTCCGTCGTGGTCGTTACCAGTAGTAGGTCAGGTGGCGGGGCGTTCGATTCACTCTCCCTATCGTTCCTGCTCGGCATGCTCGCCTTGCGTCGAATCCGGCGGAAAATTCGCCTGCCTCAATAACGCCACTGAAAATGTCTCTGACTGCGCGCGAGTTGAGCGAGTCGCGCACGTAGAGCTGACGCGCCAGCGCGAAAATGCGCTCCCGATGCACGCTCACAAGCTGCACGGCCATTGCCTGCGCACGCTGCAAGACTTGCACTATATCAATAATCGCCCCCGAGCCGTGATCCTGCGGCTCAGCACGAGTGATGAAGCGGACCGTGCAGTTGACTCGGATGCGCAAAACCGGGGGCCATTTGGCTATTGCACCATGATCGAGTGCGCGCTCATGAACTCATCGAGTTCGGCATCGAGCAGGCCTAATGCAGCGGTCGCACCTTCAGTCGATCGCCGCGCAACGATCTCACCGACGAGTTGCAGCACATACAGCGCGCCGAAATGGAATGCGATGTGCGCCTACGCATGCTCGGCGCCGCCGATTGTTGGTAGAACCGTCTCAGCAAAGGTCGCCCAGCCGTCAGCAATGGCGTGGGTGCCGGGCGGATCGGGGGGAGTGCTGGTAGACATAGGCTTCTCACAGTGAGTCTGCGCGGCGGCGTCGAGAGCGGTCGAAAGGGGCGACGCCTGCGGCATGTACTTTTTTAGAAGTTTTTCTAGCAGTCGGTCATGCGCCTTAATGGCCGCGTGCAGTTCGTCATAGTCGCCGCGTTCGGCGAGCACCCGAATACTCTGACAAGACCGCGAGCGCCCGCGTAAAAAGCCGCCTGCGCGACAAGGAAATCGCGCTTGCCGTGAGTTCCTTCAGCCGCGGCGATCCGCTTATACATGGTCCACATGCGGCGCGGCGACGGCGTGCTAGCGGCCATGTCGCTCCTCAATCCGTAACGCTTTTAACGTGCCTCGGACAACGCGTATGTTTGATATGTGGTGCCGCTGTCCGGAGTATGAAAGGTCGACAGATTTGCTCGGATGACGCTAGGGTAGTTGGTCGTAAAGCGGCAGCGCGCGAAACCTGTGAAACCGCCGCCGCTGAAATTAAGCTCGTAACCATTGCCAGCAGTGAGAGTAAACGTGCCTGAAGTAAGTACAGAACCCGCGTAGCTTATCAATTCGACGGTAACGTTGATCGTCGCCGTCGAGACGTTTACAACATTACAGGAGTGATAACTTTGCGAGTCGCCCCATAACGTCGATGTATTAAGCACTTGCGCGACTGAAATATCCCCAGCAGTTGATGCATCGGCAGCGGCCGGCGATAGCACGATTGCGGCGATCGAAAGCAGCTGCGCTGATAGATGGTTCTTTTTTGTATAAAGCATTTTTACTCTCCCCTTGGTTTATCGGTCTTAGTGTTGGAAAGCTTTTAGTGGCCCCCGCCGTCCTTCGATGTTTAATGCGCGTCGGAACCAGTGCCGCGCCTTGCGCTCGCACTCTGTCGCCTGGCGCGACTTACCGGCTTCGCGAAGGTCGAGACACTTCTGCGCCCATTCTTCCGCACGCCGGTAAGCGTGCATATGCGCCAGCAAATCGCCATGCAGGCTTGAGCGTCGCGCCGATTTTCGTTTGTTTTTCGCGGGCATATCTAAGCTTCGCGCGTTCGGTTCACGTGAGCGATGACTTCCTCATATCGGCGCTGTCGTTGAACATCATCTTCGGCCAAAGCAGCCACGAATCTGGCGCTTAACTGCTCCACACGCGTTTCCGCGCGACGAACTTCGACGGCGGCCGCTTGAACGGTCGCATAGGCGACCCATCGCGGAGAAATCCTCTCGGCAATCAAGACGCCGAGGCTGACGCGCAGCCCCTCGATTTCCGCACGGTCTCTGGCCACCTCCTCTCGGAAGGCCTGCAGGTTCCCTGCTTGGCCAGTCATTGCAGCGACCCGAGTACGTGATTGCAGACCAGCGTCAATTTTTCTGACAAGTTCGTCGAGCGCGACACTGGGGGGGACATCTGTCTTGCTATGGTCTATGACAAGCTGGGACGACATGTTGATGCAGCAGCGGCGCTTGCCAAAGTGCAGAAGGAGAGGGGTGAAGCTTACTCGTTTGCATACGCCGACGTTTACGCGCAGTGGGGAGTGGCTGCCAAGGCACTCGAGTGGCTCGAGACAGCCGTCCGGGTAGGTGACGACGAACTTATACACATCAAAGCGACGCCGTTTCTCGATCCTTTGCGCAACGAACCGCGCTTTCAGGCGATCGAGCGGGCGCTTAAATTTCCGGATTGAAGTCGCCGACGCCTGAGTCGTCCCGTGCGAGAACAGTGTTGCCGTCTGCTGTAATTAACTGCACGCCGTAGTTGCTCGCAGGACCGGTTGTCTGCGCGTCTAGCGTGTAAAGTGTTGGCGTGGTCACATTGAAATTGACGTTCACATAGGAGTCCGCAGACCACGCCCCCTCGTATTGTGACACGAAGGGTTGAGCTGCAAGGCATTCAGGGAATCGGTTACCGATCCCGACCAACTCAACGGGCCGGCGCCCGACGTGATGCTGGCCTGCGCGGTCGCTAGGCGTACCTGCCAACCGGTGCGGCCGGGTTCGGTGTAGGTGATGCGCTTGGCGGGATGCTTCGTGAGCAGACTGCGCAACAATTTTTCGGTCAGGACGAGCTTCGGCATGGCGTGTACCTCGGGTGTACCTCAAGCGAAAAAACGCTCTAACACTTGCTAGACGTAGCTCTAACTTGCTACACGCACAAGAGGCACGCGCGCATATTTGGAGCATATTTGAGGTGTCAACTGCGGTACAGTTTAGACCTTGCTGCGCTCTTCTGCACTCGTCTCAACAAAAAACATCAAATAAACGCAAAGCCTATAAAACCAGGCACTTTCGCTGTATTTGAAGTTCAGCAAAGTCAGGCAAAGTTGACGTTTGAGCGGCATGGCATGCAAGAGGTCGGCGGTTCGATCCCGCCTAGCTCCACCATATAAATCAAATAGCTACGCAATCCCGGGTCTTCGTTGGCTGAGAAGCACGCCGCGCCGCGGAGGCTAAAGACGGCGGGAGTCCTTTGTCGAGAGCAACTGCGCGCGAAGGAGCTCGCCCTTAAGGAGATGCGTCCGCCGTATGAGCAGCGGCCGGGGGGTTGGGGCGCCAGAACTCGCGCGAGATGATTCCGTACAGCGCTGCGGTGAAGCGCTCGGCCTCGGCCCGCGTCATGTGCGACCACTCGGGCAGGTAATAGCCCTGCAATTGCGGATAATCCTCGAAGTGAATCCCCGGGGCACCGGTAACGGCCAGCAACGCATCCCAGGTTCGCGTGCGCGGGAATTGACGATTCTCATAGGCGAGATACTCGCCAGTGCTCGGTGGACGCACGAACAGTACCTTCACTCCGTGTGCGCGAAGTTTTGCTACCGCTTTGGACATACGGTCGATTTGCTCCGTCGCGGTCTTAAGGGCTTCCTCCGGTGATGGATCCTCGTCTGTGGGCTGGAAATCCTGCCGCCAGATATTACGCGCCATCTCCCGATACTGCGGATCGGATTCGAGCTTGCTCCAGAGGTGTGTGTTGCGGTCGGCTTCGGTATCGGAGAGCTTACGCACGTTCGTGAACCACATTTTGCCCGGGCGCTTCGGCCACGGCTGGCGCTGAAGCACCGTCGCCAACGCATAGTCGGGGTCTTCAAAGGCAAGCAAAGGCTCGATGAAGTGCATTGATAGCCATTGACCGACGCGCTGCGAGGGCGATTCTCTGTGCGCGTAGCGCGCGGCACCGGCATGGAATTCAAAGCCGCTAAAAAATACATCGGGAGCCACGCCGATGATGAGGCGGCCCGTGAACTTCGGGTCCGCGGCCAAATCTTCGACCGCCGTAAGCGGCGAGGTGCCCTCGAAAGAAAGCTGAATCGGTCGCTTGCCATCGAGGCGCTCCCACACCGGCAACTGCAGGTCAAAATACAGGCGCGACGCGCCGACGAGCACCGTCGCGCTTCCCTCGCCTGCATCAATGCGCCTGCGCTGTATTGACCACAGTCCGAGGGTGTTGCCGATGCTCGGCCTTACACCATAAGCGCGCCAATACCACTCCCAGCCACCGATCAGTAAGGTAAGGAGCGCCACGACGCCAAGCAGTATTGCGCCCCACGGCTGCTCCGGGACCGGGCGTACTGGGACCGGCTGCGCAACTCCCGGCCGGTCGGCCGCCGTCTGACGCTTGTAACGATGCTCAAAAGGCGGCGCGACTGCACTCAAATCCGCGGCGCTACGGCCGCGCGCCTCGTGGGTCTCGGGCGTGAGCTCAGAACTGGAAATAGATGAAGGCACTGCCAGTCCCCTGGGCGATAATTATCGCAAACGCCATCAGCGCCCAAACCAGGCACATCGCAAGCGCTGGTACACGTGCCACGACTGACTCAAGCGTGCGCGCGCGCATGAGCCAGTGCGTCAGTACAAGACACCCCACTATCGCAGCCACTGAGGCCAAATAGAAAGTTGATAGGATCGGCCGTGCCGCGGAATTCTGTCCGAACATGCCGCGCAGCACCAACCACGCCTTGCCGAACGTTTTGGCGCGGAAGAACACCCAGGTGATATTCACTAGGGTATAGGTAAGTAGCCCAAGCAGTACGAATACGATCGGCCCCGGACGGTAGTTGACGAAACGCGCGCGCACCACGCGCTCCACCGCCAGGTACAGTCCGTGCAATCCGCCCCACGCCACGAACGTCCAATTCGCGCCGTGCCACAGGCCTCCCAACAACATAGTCACCATGAGTGCGACGTAGGTGCGGCGCGCACCATGCCGGTTGCCGCCGAGCGGAATATAGAGGTAGTCGCGCAGCCATGATGACAAGGTAATGTGCCAGCGGCGCCAGAAATCAGAAAATCCGACCGCCGCGTATGAGAAGCGGAAGTTGTCCGGCATGGCAAAACCGAGGCACAGCGCCGCCCCGATCGCCGTGGTCGAATACCCGGCGAAGTCGCAGAAAATTTGTGCGCTGAAGGCAAGTGTCCCCGCCCATGCGTCGAGCGTGCCCGGCATGCTGTTGCCGTCGTAAACTCGCTCGGCCGCACGCGCTAGGAAACTGTCGGCGAGCACGATCTTGTTGAAGAGTCCCAGCGTCATCAGCATCAGTCCAAAGCGCAACTGCTCGGCGCTCGCGCGCCGCGGTTTCGCGAACTGGGGTACGAGTTCCGTCGGGCGCATGATCGGGCCCGCAACCAGATGCGGGAAAAACGTCACGAATAGCGCGTAATCGAGCAGATTCCGCGCCGGTGCCGCACGCCGCAGATACACGTCGAGCGTGTACGACATCGTGGCGAACGTATAAAACGAAATGCCCACCGGCAGAACGATATCGTAGTGCGCTGGGTGGTAGGCAATGCCGAGCGCTCCCATGAGAGCGGTGAAGTTATCGAGCAGGAACTGACCGTACTTGAAGTAACCGAGCATCCCGAGATTGGCGATCACGGATAACATCATCCACGCGTGACGGGCTGTCGCACGTCGCGCCTTCACCAGCCCCTGAGCGGCGTACCAGTCGATCACTGTCGAGACCCATAGCAGGATGACGAACGGTGGATTCCACGCCGAGTAAAACAGGTAGCTTGCGATCAGGAGATTGATCTTCTTCGTCGTCCACGGTAGCGGTAGCGAGTGCACGCCGAGCACACACGCAAAGAACACGACGAACGTGAGCGAGTTGAAAACCATCTTGGCTGCCGCCCGCGTTGATGCAGACTCGCAGCTCTCCCCTTGGTGCCGTGCAGGCGCTTTTACGCATCATGAACGGAACAGCGCCCGCAGGCAAACGCGTGCATCGATTGCGCCCGCGTCAGGAGACGCGACGTTGGCACGCAGCGCGAAAAAACTTGCCTAGGGCAGCAGGCTCGACAAAAAAGCTTTTTTGTCCGCTAGTACGAATCGCAGATCCGCTTCGGAGCTGGCCGGCCGTAGGACGGAATGCAGTTCATCCCACGCGATCGGTGTTTGAAGCCAACAATATTGCGTATCCGAACGCCTTGCGGAAGCTCAAGGCGAGCACACTCGCGATGCGTCCCGCGGCGAGCAGCGACGCTCGACTTTTGAGGTCAATCGATGTTTCCGCCTTCGGCTCTTCCCGTCGGATGGGGTGCTTTGCGCTCTCACGCGCTAAGAGCGGGTGCGGTGGCCGCGCGCTGTGCTCCGGCGAGCCACGCGTGCACCTCGCTGACGATCGAAAGTGCGATTGACTCCGGCGTCACAGCACCGAGGTCGAGGCCGACGGGGTTGTGCAGGCGCGTTGCAAGCGCGGCCGCGGCACCGCGATCGAGTTGCCGCAGTAGCCGCTCGCGCCGCGTCCGCGGCCCTAACAGGCCGACGTAGCTCGGAGCGTCTTCTGCCGCCAGAGCGCGCAGGTACGCCGAATCTGCAGCGAGCACGTGACTCATGACGACGGCTGCATGACAGCGCCGCAGATCGACGACCGACGACAGGTCCTCGGCATCGGCACGCACGCTGCGGGCACCCGCGAAATGGCCGCGTCCGATGACTGCCGCGCGATGATCTGTGATCGTCACTCGCCAACCGAGGGCGCCTGCGGCGGCGACTACCGGTTCTGCATCGGGCCCGGCACCGCAGAGCAACAAATGCGGCGGTGGCGCGAGATATTGCACGAAGGCGCGCACGCGGCCGCATTCGCCGGCGCCGTCAATGGCGATCGATGTGCCAATCGCCAGCGCGCGCGCTGCCGCCTCGATGAGCTCTCTCGGTAGCGGCGCTCCCATGGCATAGGTGCCGAGTGCAAGGTCGGCGGCTTCGTGCACCATTACCAGGGCTGCTGGTTCGTGCTGAGCACTGGTTGCTGCCGCCATGGCGAGCGCATGGGCCGCGAGACTACTCGATGCGGCCGGCTCGAGCAGAACACGAATCGCGCCTTCGCATCCGGCACTGACGCCGAACAGAACGTCATCTGGTCCGCGCATGTCGTATTCGAGTGCGCGCGCAACTCTCGTCTCGAGCACCTCGCGCGCGTGTGTCTGTAGGTCCGCCTCGAGACAACCGCCGCTGAGTAAACCGACGTGTCCTCCGTCGGGCATGATCAGCATGCGCGCTCCGGGTTTGCGGTACGTTGAGCCAGCGGTCGCAACCACCGTCGCGAGCACTCGATCTGCGCTTGCGGTGCGCGCGTGGTCGAGTAGCAACTCAAGACTCGTGTCGAGGCGAACCGGACGAGTCGCAGCGCCGGGCAAATCCATCATCTACGCGCCAGGGGTTACACGAGACGTGTAAGAAAGAAGTGTACGCGCCGTGCGACACGGTCGCATATCGCCGAAGAAACTGTTGTGGCTACGCGTCGGTTTGGCGTCGGCCCGATGCGGCGCGACGCTCGTTGCCAGGCCACGGCGCAGTCTGCCCCATCCGATCGACTGAACGGCGTGCCTTCATACGACGATCATCAAAGTGCTTGTAGCTACAGCGGCAAGGACTGACCGTGCAACCGGCGAGCGGCAGTGGCGGCGCCTGGGGCGACAAGAAGCGCTGCGAGCGCAACTCGCGCGCGGCACTGCAGCACATCGCCCCTGGCACGATCGAGACTGCGTGGTAAGGATTGGTAATGTGGTAGTGGGCATTCTTATTCGTATTGCCCCGCTTAACTGTTTTAGTTCCGAGCAGGCCGCCCAGCGCTGTGCGTAGCCACGCCATTTCCCGCTCCCCCGATAAGTGCTTGTTGGTGTACGAGCTAGTCTACTCGGCGCGCACATTGAGCGGAACAGTCGCGCGCGCTGCACTCCTAGGATGCGCATTATGGTTGGTCGGCACAGAATTGCAGCGCAACGCTTGCGATATAGCCGCACCCCGCGTCCGAGCACTTTATGTCGCGCCAGTGTCAACCAATCAGCGCATAGCGGCGCTTCTATTAGATTAGAATTGTCTTGTAATATTAATGTCGGCGTTCGTGGCTACGATGCGACGTTATGCAAGCAACAAGGGGCGCAAGAAACCTAGTTTGTCGATCGTTTTTACAGTACGCTTAAGGTCCGCCCGAACAAGATGAATCAATGTCTTGAAGGGCAAGGGATTTCGCGCTTGGCGCGGAACTTGCTCTTACCAAGCCAGGATATTGCGCTCGCCGGGAAATGAATCCTTTACGTATGACCCCCAGGACACTGTGAGCCGGACTGTTGTATTCAAGCACAGCGTAGCCATTGCGCTGTTGACGCTGGCGCAAGCCATGCTGCCGCCGATGCTGGCGGGCGGCTGCCTGCTCGCCCTCGTGCAGATTTTCGGCATCCGCGGGGATGAGCGCGACTATCTAATCTTGACTGCGCTTGTGGTTGTGCTGGGCGCGTTTCTTTTGCAGCCCAAGCGCAGCGTCACGCCGCAGCTGATCAGCGGTCGCATACGCCTTGCCGGTCTCACCGCGTTTCGCTGGTTGCTACTGCTCTTCGTGCTCTTGGCGATCGGCTACGCGACCAAGAGCTCGGCGGTGTATTCGCGCCGTGTGCTGCTGACGTGGGCAGTCACGACACCCGGTATTTTGATTTTCGCAAACCTCGTAATGCACGAGGCGCTGCGCCGTGTCCTGTCTGATCCTGCAAACGCGCGCCGCTCGGTATTCGTCGGCTACAACGAGATCAGTCTCGCGCTCGCCCGCCGGCTGATGAGCAATTCATCCGCTGGCTTGACGGTGTCCGGATTCTTTGACGATCGCGCGCCGGCGCGGCTCGGCTCAACTCCCGGCATACGATTGTGCGGTGGCCTTAAGGACATCGTGCATCATGTGAAGACTCACGCGATCGATGTGATTTTCGTCGCTCTGCCGGTGAGCCACATCGAACGGGTGAAGCTCCTTCTCGAGGAGCTGCGTGACACGACGGTCTCGATCTACTACATCCCAACGGTATTTGCGTTCGACTCCATTCAAGGCGGAACGAGCGAGCTACTCGGGGTGCCCCTCATCGCACTCTGTGAGACCCCGTTTCACGGCTATCGCGGCGTGAGTAAGCGCCTTACCGACATGGTGATCGCGAGCGTGACACTGCTCGTGGCCTCGCCGCTCATGATCTTCTCGGCGATCCTCGTTAAGGCCACATCGCCCGGGCCGATCATTTTCAAGCAGCGCCGCTACGGACTCGATGGCAGGGAAATTGTCATCTACAAGTTCCGCACGATGACCGTTACGGAGGATGCCGGGCCGATCCGCCAAGCAACTCGTGACGATAATCGCGTCACGCCCATTGGTCGATTCCTGCGGCGCACCTCGCTCGATGAGCTGCCGCAGCTCGTCAATGTCCTGCAGGGGCGGATGAGCCTCGTCGGCCCGCGGCCGCACGCGGTGGCGCACAATGAGCTGTATCGGCGGCTGATCAAGGGATACATGGTGCGCCATAAGGTGCCCCCAGGGATCACCGGGCTCGCTCAAGTCCACGGTCTGCGCGGCGAAACTACGAGCGTGGAACAAATGGAAGCGCGCGTGCAGTACGACCTGGAATACCTGCGTAATTGGTCGGTCCTGCTGGATTTTCAGATTTTGCTCAAGACGCTCTCGATCGTTGCCCGGGGACGCAACGCGTACTGATTCGGCCGACGTGCCTGTGGCGTCGGCGCGGTGTGGCGGGCATTCTCCCGGGCCGGCGACCTCGATAGCTTCAAATACTTCGCACGCGAGGACGCTGGAACGGCGCGTGACGCAGGGCTCAATGCAGCCAAGCTTGCGTAGAAGCTCGTTGTCTTCGGTCGAAAGCCGATATAAAGTAAGGACTTATGCCTTCTGACAGAGGCACTCCTCATCACGCGTAGTGAAATCTGCGAGATTTTCGCGCTCGGCGCTTCGCCAGCGCATCAACGGCCTGCCCGAAAGCTCGATGCGCCCGTTTTACCTTGCCGCGCAGATCTTCGGTCAAGCTGAGAAGCAAATTCATGCAGGCTCTACGCAACACGCGCTAATGTTGGGCTTATGCCCATGTGCGCGACGTGTTGATGAATAAGGTGAAGTGATTCGCATGAGCGTACCGCAGAAGCCACGATTCATTAAGATTGTGATACGCATCACGAGCTTACCGCCGTTGATCAAACAAGATGATCATAGTCAGCTCGCTGACATGGCGGCGTCTGAACGCCGTCACAAAAAAACGCTAAGAATTTGGGGAGTCAATTGAAACCAGTGATCTTAGAACCCTTCGGCATTTGCGTGTCCCGCAATGAGAGGAAGCCCATGGCGACGTACGCGATTCGAGTGCACCGATTTTTTCTGAGCGTCGTTTGCTTACTGGCCGCGGCGGCATTTTCAGTGCCGAGTCACGCGCAGGTGGCGCCGGGCGACTACACCTTAAATCCCGGCGATCAGATCGATATCGCCGTATGGAAGGAACTGGAGCTGACCAAGACCGTCATCGTGCGGCCCGACGGCAAGTTCTCTTTCCCGCTGGCCGGTGAGATCCAGGCCGCAGGCCGTACCATCGCGCAAGTGCAAACCGAGATTACTAGCAAGCTAAAAACCTATATTCCCGAAGCGGTCGTTACCGCAGCCGTGAAGGAGCTCGACGGCTACAAGGTCTATGTGATCGGCCAAGTCAGCAAGCCCGGCTCCTACGTGATGAACCCGCGCATGAATGTGCTGCAGGCGCTCAGCGTCGCGGGCGGCATGACGCCGTTCGCTTCGGCGAATGACATCATCGTATTGCGCGGCAGTGGCGCCCAACAGAAGACCATGGCGTTTCATTACGGCGAGGTCGTGAAGGGGCGTAATCTCACTCAAAACCTACAGCTCGAGGCTGGCGATGTCGTCGTCGTACCGTAAGTCAAACATGCGCCGGGTTGCGTCCCTTTTGCTGGGCGGCGTACTCGCTGCGTTGTATGTGCTGCCCCGGCCAGTGCCGGCGCAGGAAATCACCTTTATCCCGTTTGGCAATGCAACGGGTGAGTGGGACAGCAACCGCCAGTTGTCGCGTCCGCCGTCCGCCGCCGCCAGCTACGGCGGCTTGGTCGGCGGGGACTTACGCGACTACGGCCCGCGTTCTTTCATGGACCTGACCGCGGCGATCTCCTACAACGACGTGCCGCATTTTAATTACGACTGGTTTACCGGCAACGCGGCATTCAAGTCCGACTTCAGGACCCTCGATGCCGATTACACGCTGCTGGCGTCCTATCGGCGCGACAGCACGTTTGTCACCGAGTTCGGCCAGGCCAACTACAACAACTCGCTCACGCTCACCAGCCCGGATACCGTGAGCACGTCCAACGTGACGACTGGCATTACGCGCGAGAGCTACGAGATCGATCCCGGCTTTGATTACAACTTCACGCCACGACTGGATCTAGAGGGTGATTTTCGCGTCAACTCAGTTCATTACAACACTCAGTTCATCGGCCAGCGCGTGAACTACGTGAGCCCCTACGCGGGATTCACCCTCAACTATGATCTGAGTCAGCGCTCCTCGGTTGGCATCGGGCCGTACTACTCGCGCTACGATGAAACGGGCAGCGTAACTTCGACCGTAGACGGCCTGAAGACGGCCGAGTCGGGCTCGACCCAGACCGGCGGCGGCGCCTTCATCTACAACTACAAGACCACCGACATCACCCATCTGTCGTTGATCATGCGGGTCGAGCGCGATCATATCGAGGAGGCAGGCTTTCTGACCCAGGACGTCACCTCCTGGGGCGTGGAATTGGTCGGCACTCATAAGTACCAGCTCGGCAATGTCCAGTTCAGCATCGGCCGCTTCCTCGAGCCCAGCAGCGTCGGTGGCCGCGTCGCGCTCAATGAGTTTCGTGCGCAGCTGAATCGACCTCTCAGCGCCCGGCTTAGCTTTACAGGCGCCCTACGTGTGTCTGATATCGAGACGATCGGGAACTTTTTGGCTTCTCTTGAGCCACCTGAGCACCGCACCAACGCGGAAATGTGGCTGACCTACAACATCACGAAGAAATGGTACGTGACCGGAGGCTATATTTTCGTGCGCTCGCGCGATCTTGGCCAAGACAACCTCGCGTATAGCAACGGCGTCATGCTGACCTTCGGTTATCGTGGACTGGAGCCGCCTCGGCCGGCGGCGTTAGGCCCGTGAACACTCCCGCAGCCGGACGAACGCTCGCCGATTACGGTGGCCTGCTGAGAAGGCGGCGCCACTTCCTGATCACGATCATACCGGCGAGCGTGCTGATCGCGGTCTTTATCGCCTACATCCTGCCGCCCCAGTATCGTGCCGGCGGGACGATCATGCTGGAGGATTCCCAGCTGCCGCAGAACATGGTCGCCACTGCGGTGACCGGTCAGGACGACAATCCCGAGCGTGCAGCGGAGGAGCTCGAGCTGCTGCGCCGAAAAGTCATGGACAAGGATAGCCTCCTCGAGATCGTCAAGGCGGTCGACCCGTATCCGGAGCAGAAAAATCTCTCGGCTGACCAGAAGGCTCATCTGCTCTCCGAAGACAGCGTCGTGCAGCGTGTCGATCCCATTACCTTTCAGCCGATCGAGCAATCGAAGGCATTTTCCATTTACTATCTGAATCCGAACCCCGACATCGCCGCCAAAGTTGATCAGAAGCTCGTCGAGCTCTTTGTCACCTTCAATCAGCGCACACGCGCTGAAGCTTCCCGCGAGGCGTATCAGTTTCTCCAGGCCCAGGCTCATCAACTCGAGCAGGAGATGGACGGGCAGGAGAAACAGCTCGCCCAATTCAAAGCCAAGTACGGCGATGCCTTGCCGGAAGCCGAAGCTCGCAACCTTGCGGGCGAGGACCGCACTCGGCGCGATCTTGACCAGCTGCAGCACGACATCATTCAGGCCGAGCAGCAGGAATCACAGTTTGAGCTGCAGCTAAACAGCACCAGTCCGAGCCTCGAGGCCGCCGTGGGCGATTGGAACAAGGAGCTTGCCAAGGCACGCGCTGACCTTGTCGAGGCTGAGCAGAAGTACACACCGGAACATCCGGACGTAAAGCGCCTGCGGCGCGCCGTTGCGGATCTGGTCGCGAAGGGCGCGGGTGGCGGCATGCCGACGACCCAAAAGCCGGACAATCCGGATTACATGGCCATTCAGGCGCAGCTCACGGGCGTGCGCAAGCAACTCGTCTCACTGCGCGCGCAGGAATCCCAAGCGCGCGGTGCCCTTGGGTTGTATGAGAAGAATCTTCAGACCGCGCCCAACGTGGAGCGCGAGTACATCCAGCTCACGCGCGAACACGAGAACGCGCAGAACCAATACACCGACGTGCAAAACAAGATGAAGAACGCGGCGCTCGCGCAATCGCTCGAGACTGAAGCCCGCGGTGAGCGCTTCACGCTGTTGCGCCCGCCATCGCCGCCCGATAAACCGTACTTCCCCAATCGTCTCGGCATCATTCTCCTCGGTGCCGTGCTGGGCTGCGGTATAGCATTCGGCATAGCGGCGCTAGTTGACGCATCCGACCCGACCCTGCGGGGCAACTACGACCTGCAGTCCATCATGCACACCAGCGCGATCGGCAGCATCCCGAAGCTCTTGAATCCGCGGGACGTTCGGCGGAAGAGGCTTGTCTGGGGCACCGCTCTTTTAGGTTACGGGACCGCAATCGTGTTGGTCACAGCGACAGTGCTGGCCGCGCATTAAAGGGTAACGATCACAGCATGGTTATTGAAAGAGCACTTGAGAAGCTCAAACAGTCGCAGGGCCCGAAGCCGGCAGGGCAGCCCTATGCCTCCGCGTCGCACGCGGCGCCTGTTTCTAAGCGGCCGAAGCGCGAGCGTCCCGAGGGCAGCGCGCCGCGCAAGTTTGCGTTTCCTCATGTGCAGCCCAATCGCGCGGTTGCGGAAAAGAATCGAATTGCCTTGCCAGATTCGCGCCTCGCAGCGAACGGGCACGTCGGCGCCTCTTATCGCATGGTGCGCACACGGCTGCTGCACTTGGTCAATACCAACAACTGGACCACCGTCGCCATCACCAGTCCCGAGGCCGGCGAGGGTAAGTCGGTCACGGCGCTCAATCTTGCCCTGAACGTCGCGCGCGATCGCACGACGAGCGTCTTCCTAATCGATCTGGACATGCGCAACCCAAGCATCTGCAGATACCTGGGCGTGCAGCCGCCGCACGAGCTCGTGAGCTTTTTCGCAAGTCAGGCGAGCGCCGACGGGGTGTTCTTCTCGATCGGGCCGGAAAACCTCGCTATCGCCGGCAGCACCAGCACGACGGCCTTTGCCTCCGAGCTCCTCTCTGGGCGGCGCCTGGAGGATCTCATCACCTACATCAGGGGCATTGCCGACGATCCGCTCGTGATCGTCGATTTGCCACCGGTGCTGCTCACTGACGAGGCACTGCTGGTCGCACCTCGCGTCGATGCCACGCTGCTCGTGGTATCGGAGGGCAAGACACGTCGCGATTGCCTGGTGCGTGCCAAGGCGCTGCTGGCCGATTTCTCCTCCGCAGGAGTGATTCTCAATTCCTCCAGCGAGAATCTCGCCCGCGGCTACGATTACGCTTACGGTTACGGCAAGTCGAAGAGCTGAGCCGCGCAGCGAGCCTAGTTCGGTACAATCCGGCGCCACTGATGGTGCTCTATACCCCTGACAGGGCACGTAGGTCGCTGTTCGACACCGTGACCTTCCGTGCGATCGCGCAAATCGCCACGGTCTTGGGCTACATCGTCCTCGTGCGCGGGATGTCGAAGTCCGACTTCGGCATATTCAGCCTGTTCTACGCCTTCATTCCGTTCGTTGGCATGCTCGCCTCGCTGGGGCTTGAGCAAACACTGCGGCGCTTTCAGCCCGAATTCCTAAAGACCGGACAGCTGGCAGCGGCGGCTTGGCTGGTGCGCTCCGTCGCGCGATTGCGGCTCGCAATCAACTTTGCGCTGCTCGCGACTATTCTCCTTGCCTGGAATTTTGCGGCACCGCTATTCAAGGTCACACCTTACCGGCTCGAATTCGCGCTTTTCAGCGTGGTGGTGCTCCTCTACTTCCAGGTCAACGTACTGCAGCTCACCCTGGCGTCGCACATGTTGCATCGCTTCAGCGTCGGCGCGAGCAGCATTTTGTCCGTCGGCAGGCTGCTCGCTTATCTCGGCCTCTCTGCGCTGCATGTGATGAGCCTGCGCAACGTCATACTGGCGGACACGGCTGCCTATGTACTGGCGTACCTGTGCGCCAAGGGCGCGCACCTGCGTTACTGCGGGTTGCCGGCAAATACTCCGGCGTTTCGTTCAAGCGCCACGGAACGACGCCGCCTGTTTCGCTATGCCTTCTATAACAACTTCAATGATGCCGGCTCGCTGATTCTGTCTTCGCAGAGCGACAACTTCTTCATCGCCGCATTTCTCGATCCGATTGCCGTCGGCGCCTACTCCTTCTACGTGCGCCTGAACGACATGGCGAGCCAGCTCATACCGACGCGTCTTTTCGACAACGTCGTGCAGCCCATGTTCTTCGCAATACCGCATGACAAGGCTGAAACGCGCATACCGCGCGATTTTTCCCTGCTGCTGAATGGTAACCTGCTCGTGGGCTGGCCGATGTTCGCAGTCGCACTGGCCTACCACGCGCAGATCGTCAGCGTCGTATTCGGCGGCAAGTTCATTGAGTATTCCTGGCTGCTGCCAGTAATTGTGGGATTTGGCCTGATCAACGTGATCGCAAACCCGGTCTCCCTCGTAGCCGAGTACGAGGAGCGCCCGGGTGTCATTCTGATGAGCAAAATATTTGCCATCTATAACGTGATCGCGTTGCTGGCGCTGCTGCCGCTCGCGGGACTCTTTGGGGCGGCGTTTGCGAGCGGCTCGGCGCAGACGCTCAAGAACTTTTTTATTTGGTGGCATATGCGCCGTCGCGCGGTGTGGAATAACGTGCGCGGAGCGCTTGTCGGCGCACTCCTTTGGGGCGTAACGGTCATCGTGTGCTGTGTGATAAACGCGACCGTACACGTGTCGGCACTGATGCAGCTCGGCATTGGGGCCGTGATCTGCGGCGTGGCGTCGCTGCTTTATCTGCGCACGGCGGCGATTTCCGCGACCGATCGTAGTTTGATGGCGGCGGTTCTGGGGAAAAGACAGGCGAACCTGTTGCGGCGCATTGGCCTGCATATGCCGGTCGTCAAATAATGGCATCGACTACGCTGCGCGCTACGCCGCAGCACTTCCGTATGCTCGCGCTCTCGTCAGACAACTACCCGCCGCAGCGGGTTGACGTCACCGTTCTGTTCGGGGAGGAACTGGGTGGCCGCGGCCATCGCATCGACTGGATCCTGCAGAGCGAGGCTGCCTGCGATCGCGCGTATGAGATCCGCTGGCACGGCGGCACCGTCTGGGTGGGGCCTACTGATCTTGGTAATTCCTTCTTTCACCGCATCCGCAAGCATGTCCGCGGCATCCTGCACGACCTGAGCGTATTCGCGCTTGTCCGTCGCGGCAGTCCCGACTTCGTTCTCGTCAAGGACAAGTTCCTCTCCGGCGTGTCGGCGCTCGTTGCGGCCCGACTTTTTCGTCGGCGCTTTCTGTATTGGCTTTCCTACCCATTTCCGGAGTCGTATCTCATTCGCGCCCGCGACGGCACGGCGCGCTATCCTTTTCTGTATCGTATACGCGGCTGGGTTTTTCATGTCCTTTTGTACCGAGTGCTGCTGCGCGCGGCGGAGCACATATTTGTGCAGAGTGACCAAATGCTGCGCGACGTTGCGAGTCAAGGAATTGCAGAATCGAAGATGACCGCGGTTCCCATGGGCATTCGTGCCGCAACGTTTGCTGTTCCCGAGAGCGCCGAGCGCCACGTGATCCCGCAGGGCGACCGCTGCATTTTGTACCTCGGCACGTTGATCAGAGTGCGCCGCCTGGCGTTCCTGGTGCGCGTTCTGGCCCTCGTTACGAAGGAATTGCCCGCCGTGAAGCTGTATCTCGTCGGCAGCGGCGATGATCCGCGCGATATTCAGGAGCTCACGGACGAGGCGGCGCGGCTCAGCGTGGCCGCATCGCTCGTGCTCGTGGGACAGGTGCCTCATGCCCAGGCGCTACGCTACGTGGCCGAGGCGGATGTGTGCGTTTCGCCGTTCTTCCCAACGCCGATTTTAAATTCCACTTCGCCGACAAAGCTCGTCGAGTACATGGCGATGGGCAAGGCGGTCGTTGCGAACGATCACCCCGAGCAGCGACTGGTGATCGCCGAGAGCGGCGCGGGTTTGTGCGTCGCGTGGGATGAGACGGCGTTCGCGCAGGCGCTCCTGCGCTTGCTGCGCGATCCTGCACTTGCCCGCAACATGGGGGAGCGCGGCCGCGCATGGGTCCTGCAGCATCGCACCTACGATGCGATCGCGGACCTCGTCGAGCGTGAACTGCTGAGGGTTGCCCAGGCGGAGCGTACCCCGTGAGTAACGAGCCGCGTCGGCTCTGTATCGTTACGCCGCATCACCTGAGCGTGACCGGCGGGGGGTCGGAGTATCAGATCGAGTGCCTGATCGATTCTCTGGCTGCCGAGCGGCGTTATGAGATCTTCTACCTCGCGCGCAGCGTGGCGCCTTCCTGTTCTCCTGCAGGCTACCGGATCGTGCGCATTGGCACGCGCAACAGAGCGCCGCGTTTTGGCTACGCCATGGACGCCGTGCCGCTGTATCGCGCCCTGCGTTCGTTGCGCCCGCAGGTGATCTATCAGCGCGTCGCGTGCGGCTACACCGGGGTCTGCGCCTGGTACGCCCGGCGCAGCGGCGCCCGGCTGATCTGGCATGTCGCACACGATACCGACGTGATGCTGGAGCGGCTTGATCCGGGCCGTAACCCGGTGCGCCGCTTCCTCGAAACCGCCTCCATCGAGTACGCGATCCGCAACGCCGATCACATCGTGACCCAGACCGAGCACCAAGCGCAGCTGCTGCAGGAAAACTACGCGCGCAAGGCTGACGGCGTCGTGCGCAACTTCCAGCCCAGTCCGACCGAAGAGATCGATAAGAGCGGACCGCCGACGGTGTTGTGGGTGGCAAACTTTAAGCGCTGGAAGCAGCCGGAGCTCTTCGTTGCACTCGCTAATGAGTTGCGCGACCTTAATGCGGTGCGCTTTGTGATGGTCGGCGCCTCGGCGAGCGGCTCGGGCACGGTCGACTGGAACGAAGCGCTGATGGCGCAGATCAGACAGGCCAAGAACCTCGACTATCTTGGGCCGCTGCCGCAGGCCGAGATCAATCAGCTGTTCGCGCGCGCCCACATCTTCGTAAATACGAGCAAGTGGGAGGGCTTCCCCAACACGTTCATTCAGGCGTGGATGCGCGAGGTGGCGGTGGTGAGCCTTACGGTGGACCCTGATCATGTGCTCGCGCAGGGCAAGATGGGCATAGCCGCCGATACCCCGCAAGCGCTTGCGAGCGCGGTACGCTGCCTGATCACCGATCCGGCGCGGCGCGCGGACTACGGGAAGCGCGCTCGCCGCTATGCCATGCGCGAGCATTCGCTGGAGAACATCAAGTTCCTGCGGCGCTTAATCGATACGGGAAGTATGCGCGAAGAGGATAGCGCGCCCGTTGCGATCGCGCGCCCCTAGAGGCCATTGCCCGGGCTACCTGAGGCGGTTAGCGTGCCTGAAATAAACGAACGTGCTTTTCGGGTAGACATGCCGATACAACGGGCGCACGAATAGCCGCGCAGCGCGCATCGGATGCAGCCAGCCGGACGTTGCGTTGTATATGAGGCGCAGGCGTGGGCGCAGTGGCACGAGTCGCGCCGCCGCCGCGAGCCGCACCAGAGTCTCGTACTCGAAGCAATTGACGTGTTCCAATGGCTGCACCGGCATGATGGTCTCAGGCGACAGCGAGGCAAATGTGGCGCCGCGCGAAATGCGCCGTACCGCCGCGCGCGCGTCCGGAACGCTGATCTTCAGAAGACCGTCCTCCGCGAGCGAGCTTGCGAGGTGCTTGAGTATGTCGAGCGGCTCGATGAGGTGCTCAAAAACCTGCTCGGTGTTAATAAAGTGGAAACGGTGCACCGTCATTTCCTGCCAGTCGAGAGTGGGAATTCCCATGCGGTGCGCGTGATCGAGGCGCTCTGGCGATAACTCCGCACCATACACAGCACAGCCAAAAGCGCGCGCCATGCTTGCCCATTCTGCCCAGCCCATTCCGAAGTCGAGCACTTTGACCTGTACCGGCCGAAGTCCGAGGTGCTCGATGAAAAAGTGCACCTGCTGTGCCCAGTAACTGGGGTCATATACGGTGCGTTCCTGTGCCAGCCGGTCGCGCTCGCTGAGCGGGATCCATAGATTGTAAATCTCGTTCACGAGCCGGCCGCCGGGCACGCCCGCCTGATAGGCGAGTGAGCACTGCCGGCAGCGCACGAGCTCATAGTTATAGCCTTGCAGCTGCTCGAGGCGTGCGCGGCCCTCGTACTGCTTTTGCAGGAAGGCGCTCATGGCCGGGCTGTCCAGGGGTTCGCGTAGCAACAACTCGCGCGCTTCGGAGCCGCAGCTTGGGCAGTGCTCGCGCGCTTGCAGGAGCGGTTCTGGGTCAGCTGGCACGATGATCTACCCGCGGCGCGGTCGCGATGTTTCGCGCGCCGCTGCTACTTGGTGTTGCATTTGCCTTGGAAACTCGCCGGGCAGGTTGTCACAGTTTGGCCCTTGACCGAACGAATGAAGGGCAGGATGCCGGTATTCCATTTTTCCGTCGCGTCGCCGTAAAAGTCGTTGCGGTCCCAGAAAATGAAATTCGCACGGTCGATCTCGTACGCGTTCTGATACAAGACGCTCGGTGGAAACTTCCAGCGCTCGCCCAGGGAGGAGTTCTGCACCTCAGCTTTGATCGCGACGATGCCCCGATAGTCCTTGGAAGAGCCGAGTCCTCCACGCAAGATCTGCTCAGACTGCGACGGAGTGTCGGGTACCACATCCGGTCCGCCGATCACCGCCTGATGCTCCGCGCAGTAGGCGATGAATGCCTCCATCTGCTGATTGCTGCCAAGAAAGTTCGTTTCCGCGAAAACGTTCGAATGAGCCCAGGCGGTGCGCGCGGCGGCGATCAGCCGCTCGAGCTGTTCAAGCAGGGCCCCGGTGCTAAAGCTCGCCGGCGCAGGATTGTCAGCGTTGAAGCTGATCGCGGTTTCCGAGGTGGAGATGCCTTCGACTAGGGGTTCCGCGTCATAGCGGGCGGCGAGCGCCTGAGTAAGCGCGATCAGCCGATCCATGACAGCCGCCTCCCAGATGCGCGCGACGACTCCGTGCGCCATGGGGATCTGGCCACCTGCGTAGGCGGCGTCATTCAGCAGGTAATCGGGCACCACCATTGCTTTCTGGCCGCCGAATGCCCGGTTTTCGATTCTGATGATGAAATGCTTCGGGTTCGGCAGTTTCTTGACGGCTTTCAGGTAGTCGTCAATTTCGGAGAAATCATATTCGCCCTTTTTGGGTTCGACATCGCGCCATTTCCAGTCCCGCAGAATTCCCATGACGGTCGGCTCGTTCGCAAGCTCACGGATGTAGCCAAAGTCCTGGTCATCGTAGCGATGGTTGTTGCGAATGCTCATGTAGTGGCCCGGATGCCATTTGATTGCGGCCGCGGGATCTGCCTTGGCGTGAGAAAGCATTGACATCGCGCTCGCTGCTGCCAATAAGACCAAATGAACTTTCTTCATCGATGGTTCCTCACTGCCGACTAGGCAGCATGCCCCACTGTTTCGAGTTCAGTCACGATTGTGCGCGCAAGGCTGTGCCAATCGTAGCGCGAACTTAGAAGCGCACGTGCGTTGTGCCCCAAGCGCTCCGCCATGAGCGGATCGTCGACCAGCTGCAAAACCCGGGCAGTCATTATGCCGATATCGTCCGGCGCAATGGCGAATCCCGTTTCCCCGTCGAGCAGCAAGTTGCGATAGAAGAGGAAGTCCCAAACCACGGCAGGCAATCCCATGGCCATCGCCTCGAGGCACGTCCCGGGCAGGCCCTCGTAATACGAGGTCGAGACATAGACGCGACTGCGCTGATAGTAACCCTTCATATCGTGGAAGGAGATCTTGCCCGCAAATTCGATACCCGTCCCCAGGGGCCGAAGCGCTTGACGTACCCACTCTTCATCCTCTCCGTATCCAACAATGCTTATGCGCAGGTCAGGGCGCGCGCCGAGCAGCGACTTGCACAGCTGCACCATTCCGCGACTGCCTTTGCGCCTCTCAACGCGCCCGGCAAACAACACATCGATCGGCTTTGCACCGCCGTGCACCGGGACGAAGTTGCGGGTGTCCACGCCATTTGGCACGACGACAACTGGGCCCTTGAAACCGTAGGAGAGGATCTCAGCGCGCCCCTGTTCGGTAAGGGTGATTACCTTGTTTGCTCGGGAGAATAGTTGCCGCTCCATCCACATCTTGACTGCCAGCGAGGCGGAACTCCATTGGCTCTCGTAGTAGCGCTTGGGATAAAAGCGACCCGACATGCCAAGGTAGGTCGTATGCGCGGTAAGAACCGTGGGTATGTCTGGCGGCAGGCAAAGGCCCGGAATAAGCGGCGGTATATGTAGATTCACGCATCGGATGCGCT
>Ga0302324_100007852_pt1 | contig 22585 bp, 19 predicted proteins | sample Palsa_T0_1_FD_201949 | JGI IMG/M metagenome (GOLD analysis project Ga0302324, IMG submission 201949) | Peat permafrost microbial communities from Stordalen Mire near Abisko, Sweden - Palsa_T0_1 | ecosystem: Environmental > Terrestrial > Soil > Palsa > Peat permafrost | place: Sweden: Abisko...
CTGTTAGCCAAACCCAACTGGATACCGTGGCTAGGAAATTGAATACCCGACCGCGGGAGACTCTAAACTGGAAGACTCCAGCGTATATTCTCGAAACGAGTGTTTCGCTGACCCATTGAGGCCGCGTCACCTATGTGTCCGGTACAACGTGTTACCTATGTCCCAGGCCGCTCACCTTTTGGTTGCTATCGCTTGAACTTCCAATCCCAATGTTCTGTATCACCGATCACCTTGGCTACTAAGGTCAGAATAGCAATGGATTCAGCATATGGCGGACTATGTAGGGTGCGCAGCGATCCATTTCCACACCTTTCGACAATGTGGAGCAAGCATCGGTCCCAGACCCTGTCAGGAGTTCGGAAACCGCACGACGACCAGCTTCCGGTGCAAGGTGGTATTCTTCGCCGTCAGCACGGGGATTCCGAATGGTCGTCTAGTTGTTTCCTGCTATTGAGCCACTCCGACCTAGGATGATACTTTCCCGCGCTGTCGGATCGCCCCGAGGGAACAGACCCTTGAATCTCCATTTGCGGTTGTGCGCGCAAAGAGCCTGCGAAGGCAACAGCGCCCAAGCACTGAGGCAGGAAAAGCGAATTGGTGGTGGGCTTTGAGCCCGCTGGTACGGCTGCGCCCAGTCGCATTCATCGCGGTCTTGCTCACCGTTTGGCAGGTAGCCGTCAATCGCCATCCAGGACAACTTCTTCCAGGCCCATGGGGAGTGTTGCGCGGTATCGGCGACCTTTTGCACCACGGACTTTTGCTGAAATACGTGGTGGCCTCGCTCTTCCGTGTCACCTGGGGCTTTCTGCTCGCAGCTGTGATTGCTATCCCTCTTGGATTGACGATCGGATGGTATCGCCGCTCGGAAATGGCCTTCAATCCGCTCGTGCAAGTATTTCGTCCGATTTCACCGCTTGCATGGATCCCGATTGCTATTCTCTGGTTTGGAGTTGGCGATCTTGCCGCGATCTTTCTTATTTTCGTCGGGTGTTTTTTTCCATTGCTGGTCACCGCAATGAGCGCGGTCCACAACGTCCCCTCGGTTTACGTCAATGTCGGTCGCAACTTCGGCTTGAACACCGCGGATTTCCTTTACCGGGTCTTATACCCGGCCGTAGTCCCCCAGCTGATTATCGGCTCGCGGATCACGTTGGGCATTGCCTGGCTCGTGGTGGTAGCAGCGGAGATGATCGCAGTGAACTCAGGGCTGGGCTTTTTGATTGTTGACGCCCGCAATGCCGGCAATCGCTATGACCTGGTGATCGGTGGCATGGTCATTATTGGGACCATCGGCCTGCTGCTGGATTCAGGGATGCGCTCATTGGAACGGGTAAAGTCGTTCCGTTGGGGTTATTCGGAGAATTGAGCATGCCCATGCCCGCTTTGACCACGCCGCCAGCTCCCAATGTGAAGTTACGCATGGAACACGTTGACATGCTGTTCGAACGCGATGGCAAGAGTGTTTCTGTTCTCGAAGATATCAACCTTGAGGTCCGCGACGGCGAATTCGTCTGTCTGGTCGGGCCGTCAGGATGCGGCAAGTCGACCTTGCTGAACGTGGTAAGCGGCTTTCTTTCTCCGACCAGTGGGTCGGTAACGATCGATGGCGAAGTCGTTCGCGGCCCTGACCCTCGGCGCATCCTGGTTTTTCAGGACCGCGGGGTATTCCCGTGGCTCACGGTGGAGGGCAACATTGGATTCGGGCTGTCGAACCTTCGGGTCGCGGAACGTGACCAGCGCATCGCGCACTATGTTCAAATGATGCGTCTGCAGGGGTTCGAAGAGACCTATCCGTCCGACTTGTCGGGGGGCATGAAGCAGCGGCTGCAAGTGGCCCGCGCTTTGGCAGTCAACCCCGACATCCTGTATCTAGATGAGCCATTCGGGGCGCTGGATTCGGTAACGCGGCTCATCATGCGCGGAGAATTGCTGCGTATCTGGCAGACCGAACGTCGCACCATCATCTTCGTCACCCACGATATCGACGAAGCGGTACAGCTTGCCGATCGAGTCGTGGTGTTGAGCTCGCGCCCAGCTAAAATCCAGGACATCCTCACGATCGACATCGCCCACCCGCGAAATATTAGTTCCACGCGTTACCTGGAGCATCGCGACGATCTCTTGAGAAAGATTGGTGTCGCATACACCGTATGATTACACTCTCAAGACCGGGCCGATGGGAGAGATTCTTTTGGCCGCTTCTAGCGGCCGCGCTGCTCCTGGCGCTGTGGCATTACTCCGTCGTCTGGACCGCGACGAAAGTCTTTCCCTCACCCCTCAGTGTGGAAAGAGGTTTGGCGGAACTGCTCCGCAAGCATGTGCTCTGGAGCGACATCGGTGACTCGTTGCGCCGCGTGGCAATTGGATTCGGCACGGCTGCAGTGGTTGGGGTCCCGCTAGGCCTTACGCTTGGTTGGTATCCAGCTGTGAACCAGGTAGTAAATCCGGTGTTACAGCTACTTCGTCCCATCAGCCCTATTGCCTGGATTCCGGTAGCGATCGTCTTCTTGGGAATCGGAGATCGTGCCGCCGTATTCTTAATTTTTCTGGGCTCCTTCTTTCCTATCGCCATCGCTTGTGTCAGCGGCGTATCTAACGTGCCTTCCATATTCCGCCGCGCCGGCCGCAATTTCGGCCTTTCGCCCGCGCAAATCCTCACCAGAGTTGTCTTTCCAGCTGCACTTCCGCAGATCCTCGTCGGCCTGCGTATCGCCCTGGGGATTGCGTGGCTGGTGGTGGTCGCGGCGGAGATGATCGCTGTCGATTCCGGACTTGGATATCTGGTTATCGATTCGCGAAATTCTGGCAAGCGCTACGACTTGGTGGTCGCGGCCATGCTGCTGATCGGGCTCATCGGATTGGCTCTGGACATGGGCTTCCGTCAATTTGAAAAGATGAGATCGGTTCGTTGGGGGTTTGGCCATGAGTCTTAAGGGCAAAATCGCGCTAACGGTGTTCGGATGGCTAGTGCTGATTTCATCCCTGCACGCTTATCTGAACGTCAATTGGACGGCGGTTCTGAATGACTATCGCCCATTGCAGAAGCGAAAAATCACCGTTGCTTATCTTCCCGTCACCTGTCAGCTGACCTGTCCCGTGACCGACTACATTTCCAAATTCTCCGAGTCTGGCGAAATGTATTTGCCCCGAATGTTTCAAGGCTTTCCGGAAATGAAGGAAGCGCTCATTTCCAACCGCGTTCAAGCTGCCTTCATTGTTGCTCCCATGGCGCTGGCCCTGAAGGCGCAAGGGGTACCAATCAAGATTGTGTACCTGGGACACCGTTACGGCAGTGCGGTGGTAGTTCGCAAAGACGGCCCGATCAAGACATTCGCGGATATGCGCGGTCGCACCATCGCCATTCCGAGCCGCTTCTCCGACGAGCGTCTCCTGCTTTTTCGTGCGATGAAGGTGTGGGGAGTGAAGCCTGGCGAAATAAAAATGGTCGAGATGGCACCTCCAGATGTTTCCAGCGCCCTGGCGGCTCGTGCCATCGACGCCTTCGTAATGGGCGAGCCGTTTCCGTCGCAAGCGGAAATGGGTGGCTTCGGCAGAGTCCTGTTCCAGGCGCGCGAATATTGGCCAGACTATATGTCCTGCATTCTCGTCGTGAGGCAGGACCTGATCGACGCCCGCCCCGAGGTAGTCCAGGTTCTGGTGGATGGTATCGCGCGGTCTGGTCTGTGGCTTGACACCAGCAAGCCTCATCGTGAGGATGCCGCGGATTTCGTGGGCCGCTTCTACTATAACCAGAAACCCGCGTTGCTGCGGTGGGCGCTCACCAAGCCTCTTGACCGGGTCACCTATAGCCCGCTCGCTCCGCGCAAAGCCGACTTCGATATGGTCCGCGATCTCATGATCGAAACTGGCGTCTTGGACAAAAAACTCGAGTTCAGCGAGTACACCGACACCCGCTTCTCCGACCAAGCCAGTATCGAAACACCATGGAGATATGAACCCGGCATTGCCACGGCCAGGTAGCTTTGAACCTACCCCGCACTGGCTCTTGAGCTCTTAGGGAGGAACGACGAATGGTTCGAAGACGGTTTTTTAAGCTGATGACTCTTGCGACTACCGGTGCCATCGCTCCCCTGGAGGCAATGGCTGCGGGGGCAGCTAAAACGGTGACGTATCGGGTCAAAGGGTTCAGCTGTGTCACCTGCGCCACCGGCCTTGACACGACGCTTCGTCAACAGAAGGGGATCATCTCGAGCCAATCCATCTACCCCGAGGGCACCGCGAAGGTCGGCTTCGATCCCGCGCAAATAACCGAGGAAGCCATCGCTGCCTTCATCACCGAGCTAGGCTTTACTGTCGCGGCCGAACACCGCGGCTGCATTCCTTAGCTCTATGTAGGATAGCCAACCAAGCAGCCTAAAGAATGCTGCATCGGAGCAACTAATTCGCGGGAGTTTTTTCAAAAAAGCGGCGAAGTTCGGTCGCCAGCAAGTCCGGATTATTTAAGGGAAGAAAGTGTCCCGAGTCGACCATGAGGAACCTCGAACGAGGGATCAAATCGGACGCCCGCTGGGCGAATCGTTGGGGTACGGCTTGGTCGTGAGCGCCGTGAAAAATCAGAGTCGGAACTGCGAGATGCGGCAACATGCCGGGAACGCCAGCCAGAAGCTCAGCCGGGTTCCCGAACCGCATGACGGACATCAGACGCCAGGCGCCAAGCAAACCTGCAAAGGGAGCGCGAAACTCTTCAAGGACGTTATCCAATTCAGCTCTGGACTGCTCTACGGCCAGACGCATGGCAACTTTCCAGAAAATAGCGCTCACCAGTGGGGCGAGGAGTTCGCCGATCACCGGGATGCGCATCAGTCGGAAGAGGTAAAACGGTTTCAGCTCCGGAAACATGGCTGGAGAAAGAAGGACTAAATGATCCACTCGCTCCTGAAAACGGTATGCGTAATGGACGGCGACAGCGGACCCAGCGTCATGTCCGACGACATGCCATTTCTCAATATTGTGTTCCGCCCGGAGCTGTTCAATCTGTTCGGCAAGGATCTCCAATTGCTTTGGACCGTAGGGGATCTGGGGGCTTCTGCCAAGGCCGGGCAAGTCAACGGCTAAACAGGTAAACCGGTCTCGCAGCCTGTCGATGATGCCGCTCCAGAGTCCGCTGCTAGTTGGCATCCCGTGGATAAATAGAACGGGATAGCCTGTGCCGCGAGAAAAAAAATACATGCGCGACTCCTGTTCCCCCAAAGCAGCTTCTAGTCAGACATTCGGGTCGGTGGCGACATCAGTTTGCAGAGCCGGTAGAAAGCCCACCCGCCAACTCGAAAAAATCCCAGAAGTACGGCAAAAACAAATGTCGAGAAAATTCCGTTGGGTCTCCAGCGCGAATACGCCAGGTTCATGCTCCAAGCCGGGCTGATGTACACGGTTCCCGAGCGCCGTATTCCAATCCGATTCCGGATCGGCGGCTGGTAAACAATATTTTCGATTCCGCTGTTAAAAAACATCGCCAGCTGCAGAACGCGACTGCTAAACGCGATTCTGGCGCGGAGCGGCAGGCTTCCTCGTTTTCGGTACTTTACGATGAGGTTGGAGGCTTCGGCGGCATGCCGCAGACCAGCGGTGACTCCATTTGCGGTAATGGGATCCACCATCGACGCCGCTTCGCCAACAATCAGCCAGTTCGGGCCGGCCACACCAACGTGGACGCGAGAGCGGAAGGAAGTTACCTGGGGTGACCCAACCGGGCCGGCCTTTAAAAGCCCCTCGAAACGTGGAAATCTTTTCAGTTGTTGTTGAAAAATTTCATCGACGGAAATTCCTTGTTCGCGGTTGGCCTTCATAGCCGCACCGGTGGTCACGTAACCAACACTGACGGCACCAGGATGGATGGGAATCTCCCAAATCCAGTCGAGGTATTCGGTCGGTGCGGGTTCCATATACAGCGTGGTCCCTTCGATCGCATCGGAAACGGAGAAGTATCCCCAGATCGCCACTTTCGGCGGGCCGCTGTGAACAGCGCGAAGATCGAATTCGCGCGCCAGTAGAGATGTTGCGAATCCCGACGCGTCGATAAACCAGGGCGATGAGAACCGCTCGTCGCCGGCGGTATGGACCGCAGAGATTTGCTTTCCGGTTCTCTCGACACGGACGACTTTGTCACGAATGAGAGTGACTCCGGAACCGATCACCCGCTTCAGCAACTCCTCGTCCAGGCGTGAGCGATCTACGTGCAATGTGCGCAACTCCACGTGGAATGGCGCCCGTGCGAGCCAAGGAACCGGCACATAGTCTTCGGGGGCGCCCTCGCGCAATCGCAGGATCACGTGACGCTTCCAGGTGCCCATTTGCGACCTGACCACTTCGTCCATGGGCAGACCTAAGGCCTTCAGTAGGTCCGGGCTCGACCAATCCAGCGACTCTCCGACCGGCTGGCGGGGGGTCTCCTCCGGCTCGATGCAAATGACTTTGAGTCCCGCTCTTGCAAGATGTAAGGATGCTGCTTTCCCAGCCAGACCTCCTCCGATAACGGTTACGTCGCAAGTATTGGCAGCCTGCTGATCGAGCATAGGTTCGGGTACGAAGCGAGTTATGGATCGGCCTGATCGTTCCGGTTGGCGGGAACCGTAGCATTTTGGGCCTGAGCGCAGCCATAGTAGGAAAGAATTAGGGGCACTCGGCAGCCGGTGTGGGTTCACGTCGCGGGTTCAACAACTCGACTGCTGGCCCGTGTCGGCCGGCCCAAGGGTGGGCTTTCGGGCCACCAGTACTCGTAGAATCAACAACTTACGATCCAGCGGGTTCTGCGGTCTCAATTCTAAGGTGGGAATTTACGGGGTCCTTCCTGGTTGGCCTTCCGGCGGCTTGGTGCTTTCGTGCTTCACCTCACCGTAGTGTGCCGCAAGCCACGCGCGCAGCTCTTTCGGATCGTAATTGAACGGCCCCATCCCGCCGCGGTACGCGATGCGTCCATTTTCATCGATCACGTACAGCCGTTCTGGCCAAGCAGAGTACGCGGCTTCCGCCAAATTGGTCATGTCGTCGATGCCGAACGGCACCGGATACTTATAACGCTTGATAAAATCGTTGGCGATATACACGCGCTGCTCCAGATTCTTCGGCTGCGCATAGCACACATCATCTTTCAGGTTGGATTTCATCTGCCACTCATCGGTGGGATGCGCTTCGCGCACGTAAATGGTCAGAAAATCTGCATGCCCTTTGTAGTCGTCATAAATCTGCGCGATGTCGCCGACCTGGCGACGAAACGGCGGTCAAGTAAAGCTCCCGAACACCAGCACCAGCGGGCGGCCGTTGGTCCGTTCGCGAATATGGAAATGTTCGTTGCCGTCCAGCGCCACGAGGCGCGCATCCGGCGCGTCGTCGCCCACTTTCAATTTGCCCCGGTGCATGTGTGGGAGGGCATATCGCACCATCCCGTACGCATCCTTCGGACTTCCGGCCATGACCGAAAGCCCTATGAACGCGCCGACAAGCAACACCAGCAGAATTCCGATCGTCCATTTCCACCAAACTTCCATGCGCTCTTTCCCCTGATCGTCTTATTTGTCGAAGCGGCACATCGTATTAATTCTCGGCAAGCGCCCTTCACTGGGTGCGCGTTAACCAATTTATCCGTTTGCGGAGGTGGTCTCCCTCGACGTGATCTCGTATCTGAAGTTGTCCGGATCGAGGCAATCGAGCCGGCCCTCGGAAGTCTCCGCCTGGGGGTACATGAAAAATCCGACCGGAGCTCCATTCGATCCGGGAAGAATGACGTCGTGCGCGAAGTTGTACGCCATCCAGTTCATTTCCCAGGCTCCAAACAGGCGAACGCGCGAGTTTCGCACCGCCTGGTCGTCCAACGGACGGTTTCCCGGCGGCTCCTCCAACACCACCTTTCGCACGTCTGCAGGGTCAACTGGAACCCAGCCGAAAGCCGAAAGATAAACTTCAGCGCGGCAATGCTGTGCTTTAGTCACCTTGTCGGAGGCAGTGCCGAGGCTCTGGTATCCCAAATCCGACTTTGCGACCCGGATACCGTACACATCGCGAGCCGGGAGGCCAGCGGCGCGCGCAAGTCCGACGTATAGTGCATTGAGGTCTGCGCACTTACCGCCCCAATCCTTGGTCTCCAGCATGAAACGAATGTCGCCGACGCCGCACCCGCGAGTCTTTGGATTCCGGAATGTGTTGTCGACAATCCATTCATAAATTGCGCGGGCTTTCTCCACGTCGGTATTCGCGCCCTTAGTAATTTCTGTAGCTGTCGTCTTCACGATGCCGTCGGTAGGCAGCAGCTTTGTCGCCCGAAGGAAATACTCGAGATCAGCCCGGTCCTGATTCCGAGCCTTGCCGGCTGCAGAGAGATCGACAGCGAAATTCCGGGTCGCAACTGAGCTGATAACTGTCAGGGCAGGCTTGGCGCCGGCCGGAAATTCAGCGGCAATGATTCCCAGAGCGTCGCGCTTGGCTTCGACCATCTTCGCGGTACCGCCGTCGGCATGGAAGCCATTCGACAGCGTGTTCTGAAAAGGCGTTTCGCGGATCAACGCTGCGGGTACCCAAATTCGGGTCCCTCCAGAAGGTTTAAGGACTTCAACACGAGTGATCACTTCGAAGGTGCGCCAGCCTGCTGGTGCACGCACCTGGCTAAAATCAACTTTCGAGAACGCGAGACTTGCCGAAGCGCCTCCCATAGTTTGCAAAAACTCGCGACGCCTCATAGCCCACCTTTTTCGGTATGCATTCGCTCGATCTTCCGAGCTAGCTAGAATAGCAACTTCAGCGCCAACTGCACCACGCGACCGGGCTGGGCCGTCTGTATCTGGCCAAAATTTGGCGAACTGATGTCGTTGTTCGGCAGCTCGAAGTTCACATTATTGAAGATATTAAAGAACTCCGCGCGAAATTGCAGGTTTACCGCCTCGCGAATCGGAATCATCTTCAGCAGCGAGAAATCCCACTGTTGGTAGGCCGGGCCGTTCAATGTGTTGCGCCCAACGTTCCCAAACTGTCCTATCGCCGCCTGTTGAAATGCGCCGGTATTGAACCAGCACTCTGGCGTTCGAACTGCCGCACCACTCGAAGCGCAGGTTCCCGAGTTTGGATCGCCGACCAAGTTCGGCCTGCTGCTGTAAAATCCCGAGATTTCGGGCGCGCTTCCTTGCAGCGACGGATTGCTCGAATCATAGACCGTGAACGGGGTGTTGCTCATAAGGGTAGTAATCCCGTTCACTTGCCAATTTCCCAGAATGTGTCCGTACCAGCTCTGTGGATGACTGAACCATGGCAAGTTCCACTGATAACTCGCCACGAAGCGATGGCGAGCATCGAACATGGACCTGCCGTGCTCGGCCGCCAAATCAAACGGATTCTGCGCCAGATCATTCTCACCTGCAGTGCTCTGGGAAGCAGACCCGGTGATGTTGAAAGTGGAGGCATCGTCAAGCGTTTTGGAGAAAGTGTAGGAAATGAGCGCCGACAATCCGTGGCTGAACCTCTTGCGCAAGCTGGTCTGCAATGCGTTATAAGTCGAATTGGCGATCCCGGAAATCAAGCCCACCGAGGAAAACGCGCAAGGTGCAGTTCCCGTAAGCGTGCAACCCGAATAGAGTCGCCGCTGATCGGCGTTGTCCTGCGTCGAGACGTTCGGAATGTACACCGCGGGATTGGCCTCGATAAATCGAGGCAGTTTCGTTCCTTTGGTTCCAATGTATCCGACCTCGAACAGCCAGTCCTTTCCAAAAGCGCGCTCCACGTTCAGGTTCCAGTCTTGCGCATACGGCAGTCGCAGGTTCGGATCCAGGGTTAGCAGTGTCATCGGCTGCGCGAAGCTGCCATTGAACGGATTCTGCCCGTTATAGGGATCTCCGAAATTGGGCACGCTAATCTGCGGAGTCTGGAGATACGGTGGAGCGCTGATCGGCGTCTGCAGCGGTCCGCCCTGCCCGGTGTAGTACGGATCGTAAAAAATTCCGTAAGCGCTTGTCACCATGAGCTCCCCCTTGCCGGTAACGTCCCACGCCAGTCCCAGCCGCGGAGCAAAAGCATCCCTCTCGGTGGGAATGAGTCCGTCTGGGACGCCTGGGTCTCCCGGATACAGCAGACCTGTCGGCGCTGTCGGAAACACCGTCGACTGCCGGCCGGGAATCCACAAATTCTGTTCGTTATGAATTTCCGTGTAGGGCGAAGGGACCTCGTATCTCAGCCCGTAGTTGACGGTCAGCCGCGACGTGAGGCGCCAGGTGTCCTGGGCGTACAAGTTGAACGCATGCCCACGCAGCCCTCGATAAAAGTCTCCTCCTCCCTGGAGAAAGAACACTGGCTGGCCGAAGAGAAAGCTGGCGAAAGAGTTGTTCACGGGGAAGGTAGAGAAGACGAAGAAACCGTTGGTGGCAATACCCTGCAGTACGTTGATCTGGTCGTATTGGTAGCCGCCACCGAACTTGAACTGGTGCCGGCCCTTTATCCACGTCAACGAGCCCGAGAAGTCATAGGAATTCTGGTAAGTATTTCGCGGTCCAGTGATTGGATCGCCGACCGATGCATATCCGCCGACCTGCACAAAGGGCGGCCCTATCGCGGAGTCCAGCGTAGGCGGATAAGCAAAACCGAGGCTCGCCGGATCGGTATGGTTCAAATGCTCGTCCAGCAAAAACTTATTCCTCAAATACGACACTCGGAAAATTCCCAGTAGTGACGGTGTGAACGTATGCGTCTCTTGCGCCACGAAGTTCTGATCCCGCTGATCTTCCCCGACTGGAAAACCCGGAACGTTCGCGCCCGACGTCGATAAGGGATCGATCTGGCTTCTTTGGCCGAAGCTGTACCGAAAACTCAATATGTCGCGCTCTGTCAGATAGTGATCCAGCCGTACTCCGAACTGGTCCGTATTCCCCACTAAGCTCTGGGTTCCGACGTAGGTGAACGGTCCGGAATTGGCGAGTGGGTAGAAGGGCAGAATATTTGCGGAGATCGGATTGATGAAAGGCAGCTGATTGTTGGGTATCGGCTGACCGGTGAATTCGTTGAAGAGCTGGCCGTTCTGACTAATTTGGCCGGTCGAATTGTCGATGCACAAGCCTTGCGGATTGAAGGTCCCATTATTCAGCGGACATTGATCGGCAAAATTTCCAGTGCGCTCTGCATTTGAAGGAACCGTGGTCCGCGTAGTTTCTCCTTGTCGATTGCGCAGCCCTTCGTAGTAACCAAAGAAAAACGTTTTGTCTCGGCGGATCGGCCCGCCAAAGGTCCCGCCAAACTGGTTGCGCTTCAGCGGTTCCACGCTGTCCGCGAAGAAACTCTTAGCGTCCATTGCGTTGTTACGGAGGAACTCCCAGGCGGCGCCGTGGAAATCATTGGTTCCGGAGCGGGTGATGATATTGGTAGTCGAGCCGGTGCTGTGGCCAAACTCCGCGTTCGCGGTGTGCGTGAGGATACGGAATTCCTCAATAGCATCCACCGGTGGTTCCAGCACAAAGCCGCCGTCGACGGTATTGAAATTGTTCGCGCCATCAATCAGGAATTCGTTGGACTCGGGCCGCTGTCCGTTCACTGCGTACGCTTGCCCTTCGCGCAGCGTGCCTCCGGCCGTCTCCAATCCTGGAGTAATCGGAACCACGCCTGGTTGAAGGAGACCCAGCTGCGTGAAATGCCGCCCGTTCAGCGGCAGATCCAGAACCTCACGCTCCCCGATCGTTTTCCCGAGACTGGTAGACGTGCTTTCAATAACCGGGGCATCGGCCTTCACTTCGACTTGCTGCGCGGTGCTACCGACAGACAGGGAAATCGCCACCGCGGCAGTCTGGTTCACGTCCAGCGAAATTCCTTCTTGCACATACTTTTTGAAACCGTTCGCTTCGATTTCCAGGCGATAATGGCCAACCGGCAGCTGTACCAGCAGGTACGCCCCTTGGGCATCGGTCGATGCCATTCGTTGCAGTCCGGTCTCCGTGTGGGTGGCGGTCACTTTCGCGCCTGAAACGATGCCACCGGTTCGGTCCGTTACGGTACCGTGCATACTCGCAGAGATATCCTGCGCCGGCGTGCTCCTCGCGCAAAGAACGACGAGCATACAGACACAGATCCACTTGGCAAATGCGTTCATGCGGTTCTCCCTATCTTTTCGATTCTGCTTGGTTCCGGGGTAGGTCCGGTCTTGAGAAAAACAGCGGCGAACCGACGGGCTCCGCAGAAAATGGCTAAACACATCCACAACACGCGGAAGGCGGCTACGCGCCGCGGGACCAGATGACATCGACGGCTTACCTCGGATTCACCACCTGCGTTGGCAAGAGCGAGCGCACACCCCCGCCCGTCGGTCGCAAATACGCATTCGCACCAGATCGACTTCCCAAATTTGTGACTAGAGCTTTGCGGACCACCGCCGCGAAGCACACCCGTAAAAACTTTGGCGAGAATACGGACCGTAATGGCGACAAGCAATACTAGAAAAGAACTAGGCAGCCAAGTCAGACATGTCGCGGTGAGTTGGTTTCAAGCCGACTTCGCACCTGAAGGTTGGGAAGCCAACCTAACCGGTGTTATGGCTGCGGAGGCGACGTCCCCCGGGTAACTGCAGCAAAGTTGATAGCAGTGACAGAAACAACTCCCTTTCCTTCTTGAATCGTGAGGAACTGGTTTGGCTTGACGTCAGCAATCGAATCTTTCCGTCCGCTCGGCCAAACAATTTGCAGGCGGAGACTTTTTACGTTCCCGGGCTTTCCCAAACCAAACGTTAGCGGCAGCTCGCTTTGCGATAAGTAGCTCGAGCCACCCTTAACCATGCGCGCCAGCGTCACGCCGCTATTCGTGGTGAGCGTAACTTTGGCGCCCACGGCATCGCGATTGGATTTGCTGCCTATCAGCCTTAAACGCAGCACATCGTTTTGATTGGCGTTATCGTTGCGCACAAGGCGAGCAGGCCCATTGTTGGATGTGATGACCAAATCGAGGTCGCCATCATTATCGAAATCCGCGTAAGCCAATCCCCGGCCAACCACCGGCTTTTGAATGGCGCGGCCCAACGTTCCTGAAACGTCTTCGAATTTCGCGTTCCCTACGTTCCGGTAAATTCCAGTCGGCTGCGCATACCTTAACGTCGGCTGAATGACCGCGATATCGTCCGAGACATGGCCATTCGCCGCCACGATGTCCAGAAGCCCATCCAGGTCGTAATCCATGAACAAGCACCCAAACGTAAGCGACTGGGTGGTCTTTTGTCCGATACCCGATCGGAACGATTCATCGGTGAACAAGCCTGAACCATCGTTCTTATAAAACGAAGTACTCTCGTTGGTAAAATTCCCGATCACTAGGCTCGGGAAGCCGGAACCATCCAGGTCGGCCGCATCCGTACCCATCCCCGCGCGCACCCTGCCCGAATCGCTGAATGCGACGCCAACGGTGACACCTACGTCGGTGAAAGTACCATCATGATTGTTGTGGTAGAGCTTGTTGGGCTCAGTATCGTTGGAAACAAACAGATCCATCCAGCCGTCGTTGTCGTAGTCCAGTAGCGCGACGCCCAGTGCCTTACTGTTGGGATCGGCAAGCCCGGCCCGGTTGGTGACATCCTCAAAAACTCCGTTGCCTTTGTTGTGATAGAGGTGCGAACTCTCGCCCTTATAAGTTTGCGGAGTACAGTAGGATTTATTCTTGTTGTCGAGCGAGCAATACTGATCTTTCTCGATGGACCATTCGATGTAGTGGGTCACGAATAGATCGAGCTTGCCGTCGTTGTCGTAGTCAAACCACACCGCGCTCGCCGAAAATCCTGGGCTGGCCACGCCTGCCTTGGAAGTCACGTCAGCGAACTTGCCGTTGCCAAGATTGTGGAACAAGTGGTTGGAGCCCAGCGTGGTCAGATACAGATCGTCGAACCCATCGTTGTCATAGTCGCCGACCGCGCAGCCCATACCGTATGTTTCGATGGCCAGACCGGCCTGCCGCGTCACATCGGTAAACGTTCCATCGTGATTGTTGTGATACAGCGCGGGAAAAGACTTGCCGGTCGCGTGCTCGGGCCAGTCCATGGAATTCACCAGAAAAATATCCGGCCAGCCGTCATTGTCATAGTCGATGAAACACACGCCACTCCCCATCGTTTCCGGGAGATACTTTTTTCCGAACGCACCGTTATTGTGTTTGAAGTGAATGCCGGCTTGCGTGGTGACGTCCACGAATTGTATCGGGCCGCTGGGTCTCACTTTCACGTTGTCAGGTTGCGGGTTGGCAATCGGAGGTGGTTGGGTCGAAGCCGGAGACGAAGGCTCACCCCTAGGCGGTGCCTTCACGGAAGCCGGTGCCAGATTGGCTTCCTTGGCGGGCTTCGGCCCGCAGCCTGCGAGCAGTATGCATAGGGTCAGAAAACAAACTACGCTTTGGCAAAATGCGAGTCCCGTAGGCCCCCTGGTCGCCAACCGTTTCATGCAGTAGCGTGCGCCGGAATGGCTCGCCTTGAGTCCAGCCACATCTCAATGAGCAGTGCCGCGGGCCCAACCAGAAACAAGGCATAGAACGGCGCGTAGACCACGTGCGACAGCCGCAGAATCATTTCGACCAAAGCGACCATCGCAACTACCACGCACTGCCACTTTCTTGACCGCACCGTCGTCTTCGGATCGGTAATCATGAAAAAAATGAACAGTTGATACATGGGCCCGGTGAGCGGAGCAATCTCTGACTGCCAGGGACTTCCGGAGATGTAGCTGCGTAGAAACGCGAAGGCAATGAAACTGGCCACGTAGGTTCCCGTGATATTAAAACGATGCAATCGGGCGATGATGACGGAGCCCAGAATCCAGATCACCAACATGGGCAGCAAATAGTTGCCCCATTGAATGCTCAATCCAGCCACCGTTTCCGGCGCTAAAAACAGAAGAACGGAAATCCCAAAGTTGGAGGGATTCCAAAGGTGCCGCCCTTTTATCTGCAGCACATACTTCGACATGATGGAGACGATCGCGCAGATCGCATACGGCCAGAATGCCGGCGAACGCACCAGAATGCCAACGCTGATGCCGCTGATATAGGCGCTCGCAATATTCGGGAATTTGCCGTTGAACCAACGCCCAAGGATCAATTCCGTGAGCAGGCTGGCGGCGATAGCGATGCCCGTTTTTTTGTAGCTTTCCAGGAAGCCGAAGGTCAGATGCCCCGCGACCAATATGCAGGTGATGAACATCGGCGCAATGTAACGGTTATCCAGACTGAGAAACCGCTTCCATCGCATCGGTGGCATAGGCTGGGGCGGCAGCGCGACGCTCTGTTGGCTCATAGCGGTTCCTTTATCGAGTAGAGCTGGTTGGGCGCCGGTTCTTCAATCGTCTGCACTTTGCCTGATGGCCAGCGGATCACGACTTTCTCAATATGCGGAGTCTTGCCCAGTCCAAAATGCAAGCGCCGCTCATTCTGTGCAGCGAACCCGCTGCCTCCAGACACCTCTTGCACCTGCTCCTGACCGTTCCAGAATAGCGTCACCTGCGCGCCGATCGCGCTTCGGTTGCTCTTGGTCCCCTCTAAGTCAAACTCCACCCATTTGTTTTCGGGAGTTACCGTGTTCTTGTAAATCAGCAAGGGCCCGCGCTCATTGGCGACAATTACATCCAGCACGCCTTGGTTCCACAGATCCGCGAAGGCCACCGCGCGGCCGTCGTAGGTGTCCGTCACGCCCACCGCCTGGGCCACATCGACAAACTTGCCGCTGCCATCATTCAGCCAGACATGCTTGGTCTGATAGCCGGACAAACTTCGCCCGTCCATCGCCGGCCAATTTTTCGCGTCATTGATGATGGTGCTGTGCCCACCCGCAATCTTAGAAAAATCGTACCAATAGCTCCGGTTGCGGTCGAGCGAAACGTAGCCGTTGGTCAGGTACAAGTCCAGGGTGCCATCATTATTCAAATCGCCGAACTGTGCCCCGAAGCTCCATCCGCCGATTTCAACGCCAAAGTCTCGCGCTAGATTCTCGAACTGCAGGTGGTCCCCGCTGGTGCCCTCTCTTGGCACCCACAGATTGTTGCCCTGAATGAGCACGCCCTCTTCGGAAATATTCGACACATATACGGCGTACCGCCCTTGGTTTAGGATGTCTCCAAAGCTAGCGTTCATCCCGCTCTTAGGGGCGAACCCAACGCCGGTTTGCTCGCCGACCTCGTGGAAACGTTTGCCGTCGTTGAAATAGAGCTCGGATACGCCGTAATCGTTGGCCACGAAAAGATCGGGATGCCCGGTACCCCGAAGATCCACCGCCGCGGACGCTAAAGCCCAGCGACGGCTGTTGATGCCCACCTTTGCGCTGACTTCCTCGAACTTGCCGTTTCCCAAATTGTGAAATAGATACTTGCGACCTCCGTTCTTCGCATATTCGAAACTGTCCGGCATCATCTTGGTGGAAGCCAGATGCCAGAGGTCGACGTCCTCGGAGTAGTAGCCGCCAATAAACAGGTCTAGCAGGCCATCGCCGTCGTAATCGAACCACAACGCGGTGTTCGCGTTGATCCACGGCGGCAGATCAACTTGCTCGGTGACGCGGGTAAACCCGTGCCCAGCATCGTTGTGAAATAGCTCTGGCTTCCCCCACTTGATCAACAACAGGTCTTCATACCCGTCATTGTCGTAGTCTCCCCACACCGCCCCCATGGACACACCGGTGCCCGGACGATTTACGTCCGCGATACCCATTTCTTCGGCAACGTCTTTAAACGTGCCATCGTGAAGGTTTCGGTACAGGGCGTTCTTCGCGCCTTCCTTGCTGCTGGTCACATAAATGTCCGGCCACCCATCGTGATCGAAATCCACAACGGATACAGCAGCACCCATGGAAGCAACCTGAGGCATGATGTGGTTCAAACGAGGGTCGAGCGTGGGTGCCTGATGAACAAAATTCACTCCCGCGGCGTGTGCTACTTCCTGCAAATAAAAACCGTGACGCGCCAGGGCCGTCTGGCTATCCAGTTTCGCTTTCGCAGTCTCCTTGGGTGCGGCATATCGTTGGATAATGAGCGGTGAGATCACCAGGAACGCGAAGACCATCGCCAGAACAACCCGTACCGAGGCCGTGACTCGCATCACCTGGGAGGCGTGCTCCTAAGCGAGTTCTGAAACACGTCTGGAGTGACGTACCGGGTGTGATAATTTTCCCAATCTTCCGGATGCTGGCGATAGACGTACTCATCTTCTAGCCGGCTGGGCCGCGCCACGTACTCTTGCTTCGCGTGATAAGGCAACGGCAGCACCGTTTTTGAGAATGTAGAGTTGAAATCTCCATCCTTGATCCAACCGTCGCCGACAACGATGAAGTCGCGCAGCCAACCCACCGGCGGCGGCGGTTGCTCGGCAAAGCGTAGCGACATCTCGTCCCCGGAATTGACGATTACGTAACGATCGTCGACGCTTTTCAAGAGCTCGCGCACGTCGCCATATCGCGTGTAGTAGCCGATCAAATCCCGCCAGCGCTGCTTGGTGCCTAAGATCTGATAATAGTCGGGCACCTCTGGCGCCGGGGGACCAGGTTCCGCCCGATTAATCACGGAATATCCGCGGTAGTGCAAATCGGCAACTTCCGGGTCCAACGTTTGTGTTTTCACCTGCACTTCGGGCTGGCCTTGCGCCCACTCGATGCAATCCCAATAAATCTCCAGATTCGTCCGCAAACGCACGCGCCGCGGAGTTCCCGGGCGGAAAATATCCGTAAGATTGAAGAGCACCGTCTTCTTGCGGCCAGCCGGAAAACCTAGATTTGATTGCGCAGCCACCCATCCGCCGTGCCCGTCAGGAACTTCCACACTCATCCCTTTGGCGCGCCAACGGTTCCCCTGCGTAATTGCCACGTTGAGTGACGATTCGGTGTCATGAATAGATCCCTGTGCGATCAAATACAGTGGGCCGGTCTTCGGAGCGTCGTCGCCCAGATCAATTTCCACGTAATGGTCGCGGGTTATTCCTTGGTATTGGCCCCGACCAAAATTCTCCAGCGCGCGGCCATCCAGCGTGCTGAGGATGTCGGTGACGTCGGTGCCGTCGTCGTCGATCGCGCGCGCAATCCGGTGCGGCGACGCCACCGTCGTGAATCCAAGTTTCGCGGGCGGTATCACGAAACGTTCGTCGACGTAGATTTCCGTGCCTGGAGGATGGTCCACGGTCATCAGCGCGATCCGGTCGTAGTAATAAACTTCCCAGAGTTCAGCAGTTATGCGGAGATCATAGTAGCCATCGTGCGGGACTAACTGATCGCGGCGGACCTTGTACCATTCTCCGGTCGCGGCAATTTTCGCCGAGCCCAACGTGTTGATGCGCAGGCCGATGGCCGAACCCCATGGCACCGCGTCCTTCACGAAGTCCATCCGGATGCCGTTCCAAGCGAAAAGAAAGGGGCAGGAGGCCTTAAGTCGTTGTTCGGTCACCACATCCTGATCCGCTTGGACTCCAAATTCCGCGCGCACCGTGCCGTTGGGCCACACGACTCGCACCACTTCCGCGCTGGTCTGGTTGCCAAGACCAAAGTGTAGTTGCGGACCGTTGATCGGTTGTTTCTGCACGACGAGGCCTGACCGGATTTCGATCTCGCCGCCGACACCAAAAGGATTGATGCGCTGGTCGCCAACGGCTTGCTTCGCATGCGGCCGCACCACCTGCCAGTGATAATTCTTGGATCCGTGATTCACGCCCTGTACGGGCTTCCCAGCGGCATCGAAACCCAGCAGGTCGAGCCGTCCGTTGGCATTTAGATCGGCCACATCAAAAATCGTACTTGGGCCAGGTGAGCGATCGAGAAGCGTAAATTTCGATGCCGAGTCGCCCAACCAAATCAGCGGTGCTGCCGCAGTTTGCCCAACGGTAGAAGTGACCGGGCTCAGAATCAGATCGAGCGCTCCGTTATTATCCAGATCCGCGATCAGCAACCGCACTTCGCCCGCCAAATGACTGCCCATATTCGGAACTTGAACGACCGGCGCGACCTTCCATCCGTTCTTCTCGCTGAACGAAACAGCGGCGATGGTGCCATCGGACTCCACGGCAAGCAGATCCAGAACGCCGTCGTTGTCCGTATCGGCGACGCCAAGCGCCTTCACCGCCTCCAACTTCGCTGGAAGCGTAACTTCGCGAAATTGACCCTGCCGCTCGTTGTGAAAAATGTGCAGGCGGCCGGCGCCATCGACAATCGCCGCATCGGCATTGCCGTCGGAGTCAAAATCTGCCCACGCAAAGGCGCGGACCCCGGAGATGCCGGGAAACGGTTCGATCACCGTAAAAGTGTCGTCGCCATTATTTCGCAGCACCTGTGCAGGGCCATCCTTCTTTCCAAGGACGACGTCCAGGTCCCCATCGGCCTCAATATCCACCGCCCAGGCGCCGGTGTAAGACCCACCGGTAATGTTCTTTGGCAGTTTCGTGCTGGCAGTGACGTTGGTGAATTTCTCCGGTGAATCTTGCCGCATGAACCTCAGGCCGCCGGCGCCAGCAAGCACCAGATCCGTTTTGAAATCGTAGTTAAAATCGATCTGCAGGATACTTTCGGGAAGCGGCGCAACGCCCGACGACCCACCGGGAAAGGGGAACGTCGCCCCGGTGGACAGCCGCACTTCCCGGCCATTTGCTTCGGCGACAATCGGAGCACCGGCACTGCCAAGCGCCAATGCACCGATCCAGGTCCACGGAGCAACGTCGCCATTCACAACCGGCTTTACATCAAACGCAAGCGCAGCGTCGGAAGGCGCGGGAGTGAAGTCTGGCGCCGCCAAGCGCAAGAAATGAACGAACGGCTCCGCTTCTTCGCCCGGAGCCGCCTTTAAGACCGCGAGACTCTCACGGAATTCTGGAACGCGCATAAGCGCGTTACGCAGGAATGTCGTTCGTGTGGCCGCAGCCCGTGGATTGGGCCCATCGGCCGCGGCTTGCAAAGCGGTGAATTGTGATTTTACTTCGGGCGGCCAGCTATCCGAACGCGAGCCGATCTTCTCCAGCATCGACTTAAGTGTCCGGGTATCTCCGCTCTTGGCCGCGACGCGCGCGAGTTCTAGTTGAGCCGCTAGGTTGTCGGGCTGCGCTACCAGAATCTTCTCAATCAGGCGTTGATACTCTGAGTCGCCGTTGGCGCCCGACTGCCGTTCCACCTCTTCGGCGAGTTGGTAGGCCGCTCGATAGTTGCTTGGATTCATTCTCACGGCCTTGCGCCAATCGGCGATGGCGTTGGCGGAGTTTCCACGACTGCTCTCCACAAGTCCGAGCAATTGGAAGATTTGATCGTTGTCGGGCGCCAGGCTGCGAGCTCGCTCCATTCGCTGAGCCGCAACATCTAGCTTTCGCTGGCGCAGTGCGAGTACCCCCCAATCCGCCCATCCAGCCGGCTCGCCTGGTACCAGCTTGGTAAATTCAGACAGTTTATTGTCGGCATGAATATCGTCGCCGACCTGAAGAGCGCCAAGTCCGATGTAAAACGCCGAAACCGCTTCCGCATACTCCTTCGACGATTTCTGAGGCAGCTTGTTGCCGGACCCGCAGGCGGACAATCCCAGTACTAAAGCAACGCACAGCACCAAAGCATTTACCCCGCGAACGCGAATACCCCTCGCATCGCGCGGAACACCAAGCTCGCGTGCGGCCGCCACAGGGCAAAACCCAGCCCGGGGAGGTGAAATTCTCTTACCTAGTCTTTGCCTGCCCTGAAATGACACGGTGATTTGTCTCTAAGTCTCTCATGCAAAAGCACAAAATCTCACCAGCTAACTGTGCCAGAAAGTTAAGCTTCGGGTTCATCGAAAGCGATTCCAGGTTCGGAATCTACCTTAGTGAAATGGTCCCACATCGAAGTCCGCATGGGTTCCAACAGAAAATCGCGCACCGCCCGACGCGCGGTTCATCGATGGATCGGGAATGGCGGGCAATGGGGCAGAAGCGGCCGCAGCAAGCACGTGAGCGCTCGCCCAAATCCCGACGAGACTGCCATGCCGTTATCCTCAGAAAACACATGCCCTAAGGTAGCTCGGCTTGCGAAAACTACAATTCTCTCCTATGGTTCGTCCTGCAACCAATAATGCTTTTGTACTAATGCGTCCAACCGGAGGACCGCGACGCCTATTCGCTCTGTCGCGATCGACAAATCTCGTAGTCGGTCCTCCGGGAGGAAATAAAGATAAACGGTTCGTTAGGTGTAAGATGGATGCGTACAATGGAAAAAACGCTCGGTTTTGTACCTGGAGGAACTCAAAAGTGTCTGAGAATGAAGTGCTCACAAATCAGAAGCAGATTTTGCGCAACCAGAAATCGATCCTTGCAAATCAGAACGCTATCAAGGCCAATCAGGAAACCATCAAGAAAAATCAGGGCTCCATTTTGAAAAATCAGGCCACGCTACACACCATCGTAAAAAATCAAAAGAAAATCTTGGCGAAACTCTCCTAGGAACCGTCTCTGGTTCCGGTTGAGCCATAATGGTGATGCTGATGGAACCGCCGGGCTAATATTTCGTTGGGACGTGTTTGTAGGTCGCGGAAGCTAAGAGGACCCTTTAGCCCTTAATTTCTTTTAGCCGAAGCGATTTACTCCAGCCGTGGGCCGAGCGAGATTGTTCGTGGAAGAACAGCGGGCGTCGTCCTGTTGGTGTCCTTGGTCGTATCGCCTTGGCTGCTCCGCGACGCCCCGGACACCGGCGCGACTTCGCGACTACTGCCAATGAGTACGTAATATCCAGATCAAAATGGCCATCGGAATTCCCACCACAGCAAGAACCGCGAACAGTACCACAGCGACAAATATCCAATCTCGTCCGGTCTTGGCACCGGGAAACTCCTGCTCCCTAAGCAGCAATCGATAGTTACGCCGATTGGCCTTCCAAAAGACGTGGAAGATATCTCCAGCGACAGGTATTGCCCCTATCGTTGATTCGAGTAGGATGTTCCCGATCATACGAGCGAGCGTCACTGGAGCTACACCGCGCCGCCAGGACGCAAACACAATCACGCAGGACGCCACACCGGCCATCGCGTCCCCGATCCCGGGTACCCAACCAACTAAAGCGTCGAGACCAAATCGAATCTTGGTCCCAGGGATGCGCCACATATCGTCGAGCAGCGCAGCGATGTAGTCGAGATGCTCGTTAGCGGGGCGTAATCGAGGCATTGTGTTGCTCGATCGATCTACCGAATCCCGACCTGACCGCGCACACTTTCAATCAATTTCTTGGAATCGTAGCCGATCCCAGCTTTGAACACCGTCTCGACGTTCTCGATGTCATCAATGTTCTTTGAGGGATCACCCTTTATCAACGCCAGGTCAGCCTGTTTACCCGGAGCGAGGCTCCCGATTCGATCTTGCTGGCCAAGATAGACGGCCCCATTTTGGGTCGCGATCTGAATGGCTTGCAGCGGAGTGAACCCTGCTTCCACGAGGAGTTCTATTTCGCGCTGATCGCCGAATCCCGGCAGCACGCCGCCATTACCGGTAGGGTCAGGCCCCGCCAAAAGAAGGCCGCCGGCTTTGACGAATGCCACCTCGAAATCCATCTCCTTACGCAGCAGCGTGGTCATGGGCGAGTCCAGAGACACGCTCGCCCGAGCAGTCAAGTAGCTTTGCGCCGATTCTGCGGACATCGCGCTCAGCGACCGCGTCGGCGATTTGG
>Ga0302324_100007854_pt1 | contig 22583 bp, 27 predicted proteins | sample Palsa_T0_1_FD_201949 | JGI IMG/M metagenome (GOLD analysis project Ga0302324, IMG submission 201949) | Peat permafrost microbial communities from Stordalen Mire near Abisko, Sweden - Palsa_T0_1 | ecosystem: Environmental > Terrestrial > Soil > Palsa > Peat permafrost | place: Sweden: Abisko...
CTCGAGCTGCCCCCGCGCGGCCTGACGATCGCGCGGCTCGACTATCGCGCACCCAACGAGTTCGGCGAATGCCTGATCGACGCGATGGCGGCGCTGACGTTTCTCGGCGGGATCGGCCACGCTCGCGTCGCGCTGATCGGGCATTCGTTCGGCGGCGCGGTTGCTATCAACGCAGGCACACTCAGCCCAATCGTCACCACCGTGATTGCGCTGTCGAGCCAGCTCGCGGGCGCGCACGTGGTGGGAGAGCTGGCGCCGAAACCTTTGCTGCTGATTCACGGCAGCGCGGACACGATTCTGTCGCACGAAAGTTCGCAGGCGCTTTACGATCGCGCAGGCGAGCCCAGGACGATCAAGATTCTGCCGGGCGTCGGACACGGACTGAAAGAAGCGGATGACGAAGTATTCTCGCTGGTCGGCGATTGGCTGATGCAGAAGGTCTGAAAACCGAGGCGGCTATTCACTTGAATACTCACATCACGATAGAATCGCGCGATGGCTAACGGACAGAGAGTTGCGGTGATTGGTGCGACGGGAGCAGTCGGCCAGACCACGCTGAAGATCCTCGAGCAGCGCAAGTTTCCGGTGCGCGAGCTGCGCGCGTATGCGTCCGAGCGATCGGCGGGCAAGACCGTGACGTTTGCGGGCGAGTCGATCACGGTGCATCGGCTGGACGCCAACTCGTTCAAGGGGATCGATATCGTGCTGTTCTCGGCGGGCGCCGAGCAGTCGCGCGAGTTCGCGCCGATTGCGGTGAAGGCCGGCGCAATCGTGATCGACAAGTCGAGCGCGTTCCGAATGGATCCCACCGTGCCGCTGATAGTGCCCGAGATAAACCCCGCTGCCGCGCGCAATCACAAGGGTATCGTCGCCTGCCCGAACTGCACGACGATCGTCACCGTCATGCCGCTGAAGCCGCTGCATGACCTGGGCCGTTTGCGGCGCGTAGTCGCGACCAGTTTCCAGGCCGTTTCGGGTGCGGGCATCAACGGGGTTGCGGAGTTGCGCGAGCAGACGCTTGCCTGGGCGCGGGGCGAGGAACTCAAGTCGAAGTTTTTTCAGCATCAGATTGCGTTCAACCTGATCCCGGCCGGCAACTTTGTCGAGGGCGGATACACCGGCGAGGAAATCAAGCTCGTCAAGGAGATTCGCAAGATTCTCGACCTGCCCGAACTGCTGATTTCGCCGACGACGGTGCGGGTGCCGGTCTTCACGACGCATTCAATTTCCGTCAACGCCGAGACCGAGAAGAAGATTGCGGCTGCCGATGCGCGCGAGGCTTTCGCGCACTTCCCGGGGCTGCGCCTGCTCGACGATCCCGCGCAGAATCGGTACCCGATGCCGCTGGTCGTCGAGGGCCAGGACGACTGCTACGTCGGCCGTATCCGCGAGGACCTGGGCTGCCCGAACGCACTGAACTTCTGGGTCGTCGGCGACCAGCTGCGCAAGGGCGCCGCGCTCAACGGCGTCCAGATTGCCGAGTTGCTGATCGGCGCGCGCTAGCTACTCCGCAATAAATGTGACGATGCCCGCTGGAATCGGGTTCGTCACCGTATGCGCTCCCGTGCGCGGCGCGCTCAGCATCGCCTGTATATCCACCAACGCCAGGTAGCTGAAGTCACCGTTCTCGAACACGGCGTACGCCTTTTTCGTATTAGGGCTGACATACGAGGTGACCGTGTGAGGATCAAAACCCTGTGACCAATCTTCCTCGGTCGGCGGCGCTGGCACTTCAAATGCCGCGTAGTCAACCACCGCCGGCACTCCGCTCCCCGAAGTCGACGGCAGCTGAACTACGCCCTCAATGTCGCCGCCGAACTCACCCGACACCACCGCCAGGTGCGTACCGGGCGCGACCGCTATACCGCACGTGCCAGCCGAAAGGGCCTCGAACTCGGGAAAGTTACTAAGCTGGCTGCCGGTATCGGTCCATGTGCCGGACGAGAATTTCGCCTGCGTCAGATCCGCAATGAAGAGATCGCCCGTCTCTTCAACGGTCGAGAGCGCGATGCCGGTAGTTGAGTCCTCGGCCGCCGAATCGAGCTCTCCGTCTTCTATTTCATTGTTGTACAGAACCGGTGTCGACTTGCTGATGTTGACGATCTGATAATTCGATTGCTCATTCGGCGACAGCACCAGGTGGCGGAAGGGATCGATCGAGACGTCCTCCGACGTTTCACCACCGGCGGGAATCGGCGATTCAAACGCCGGCGTGCCGCCGAGATCGAGGAATTGGTAAGCGCCCTCATCCTCCCCTTCTCCGTTCTGAAGTGTGCCGGTCTGATCCATGAAAGTCTGATCCGTCACACCCTGCTCTCTGCCGTCAGTCGTCACGCCAATCGTCACCAACGCGCGGTTGGTGTTCGAATCCACCACCACGCCGCAGGTCATGCAATCGCCGCCGGAGAATGATTCCTCGCCGCTCGCGCCGTCGGTGAGCGTGTTGGTCAGTGTCGTGCCGTTGATCAGGTAAACATCGGTGTTGTTGGCGACGCAGACGGTCTGGCCGGTCACCGAGTTCGAAGAACATGAGTTCGGTATGTTCGCTGTCGTTATCGTGGTCGGCGCGCCGCCCATACCGATGCCGGCGCTGGTCTCAATCGGTACGACCTTGACGGCGGCGGCACCGCTCTCCCAGTTTCCCTGCGGAAGATAGGCGGTCGCGTTGGTGCCCTGGACCAGCACCGCGATGGAACTGGACGGCAGGCCCGTGTTGGGAGCGGAGGTGGGTGTAGCGGTGGGCTTCGAAGTGGAGGAACAGGAGCTGCACGGATCGCAGCTCGTGCCGAGAGAAATCCACACTACCGCGAGTAGCAAAACCGCAACCGGCCCAACCCATCGAAAATTCATCGTCAGTCGCCTCCGCGTATCGTCGACAAAATCCGCGTTCCAGCTGCGCGAAATTCGGCCTTTCCCCCAACGTTGGCGGCGAAGATAGACAATATGCACGAGGAGTGGCAAACGAATTCTGCCATCGGCTGACCGATTGGTCCGGCGATTGACAACGCCCGCGCCTCCATATTACCGTTGGGCAACTGTAGCGATTACAGCCTTATCGAGAGCGGCGGAGGGACTGGCCCGCTGATGCCGCAGCAACCGGCCCATGATGGGTGCTGGTGCTAACTCCTGCAGGGGTTCTTTGCTCGGCGCGAGAATCCCCTGGTAGATAAGGCGAGAGTGATGAGCCCTCGTCTTTTCGTCCCCGCAGGATTTTTCACCGCCTCCGTATATACCGAACGCGTTGCGGCTCTCGACTGGCGGGAGATGCGCGAACGAAGTGGCAACGGACCGAATATTGATCGTAGGCATGGGAGGACTCGGCGTCCCCGCAGCGTGGACGCTCGCGCGCGCGGGTGCGCGGCGGCTGACGCTGGTCGATCCCGACCCGGTCGAGCTGTCGAATCTTCCCCGGCAGGTGATCTATCAGCCGGCAGATATCGGCATCCCCAAGGTCGAGGCTGCAGCGCGATGGCTGCTCGGGCGCTTCCCCGCAATCAATATAGAGCGCCATCCGGTTGCGCTCGACACCTCCAATGCGGCCGGCTTTATCGCCGCGCATGACTTCGTGATCGACGCGACCGACAGTCCGGCCGCGAAATTCCTAATCAATGACAGCTGCATCGCCGGGCGGACGCCGTTCGTGTACGGCGGCGTTCTTGGGATGACCGGGCAGGCGATGACGGTGATTCCGGGCGAGACGGCGTGTATCCGATGCGTGTTCGAGACGCCGCCCGTTGAAAACGAAATCCAGAGCTGCCGCGAGGCGGGAATCATAGGTCCGGTCGCGGGTGCAATCGGCGAGATGCAGGCGGCCGAGGCGATGCGCGCCTTGCGCGCGCAGACGCTCTTGCTCTCGGGAAAAATTCTCACATATGACGCGTCCGGCCCGGCCCGGGTGCGTATTACGGCCGTCAGTCCGCGCCCCGGATGCGGATGCGGCGCGTTGGGGCGCGAGAGTCACGCGCCACAGGCGCCGGGCAAGTAACAGGAATTGAGGACCACGATGAGCTACATCACCAATCTGAAATGTCGCGAGTGCGGCCAGGAGTATCCGATAAGTCCGCTCCATGTCTGCGAGACGTGCTTCGGTCCGCTCGAAGTCACCTACGACTACGCGCGGATTCGCGCCGCCATCTCGCGCTCGTTAATCGAGAAGCGGCCGCATAACCTCTGGCGCTATCGCGAGTTGCTGCCGGTCGATTTCGACGAGGCCAACGTCGTCGGCCCCAACTCCGGCTTCACTCCCCTGCTCCACTGCCAGCGGCTCGGCGCGGAACTCGGCCTCAAGCATCTCTATATAAAGGACGACACCGTCAACCATCCAACGCTGTCGTACAAGGACCGCGTCGTGTCGGTCTCTATCACCAAGGCGCGCGAGTTCGGCTTTACCACCGTGTCATGCGCGTCGACTGGCAATCTCGCGACTGCAGTCGCGGCGCATGCGGCTCGGGCGGGACTGCAATGCTACATCTTCATGCCGGAAGGGGTGGAGGCGGGAAAAATCGTCGGCTCGACGATTTACGGCGCGCGCGTCATCACGATTCGCGGCAACTACGACGACGTCAACCGGCTATGCAGCGAAATCGCTGACAAGTACGGCTGGGCGTTCGTCAATATCAACCTGCGGCCGTTTTACACCGAAGGCGCGAAGACCTTCGGCTTCGAAGTCGCCGAGCAACTCGGATGGCGCCTGCCGGATCACATTGTGGTGCCGACTGCCGGCGGAACAATTCTGCCGAAGATCGCGAAGGCGTTTAAGGAGTTGAAGGAAGTCGGCCTCGTGAAGGGCGGCGACTTCAAGATTCACTCCGCGCAGGCCGCCGGTTCCGGTCCGGTGATCCACGCGCTGCACAAGGGCACCGACCTGATAACGCCGGTGAAGCCCGACACTATCGCCAAGTCGATCGCGATCGGGAATCCCGCCGACGGCTATTACGTGCTCAAAGCAGTGCGCGATTCCGGCGGATGGGGCGACGTCGCGACCGACCCGGAGATCATCGAGGGCATCAAGCTGCTCGCGCGCACGGAGGGAATTTTCGCGGAGCCTGCGGGCGGCACCACGCTGGCGGTTGCGCTTAAGTTGTTGAAGCAGGGGCGGATCAAGCCCGACGAAACGGTGGTCGTCTCGATAACCGGCAACGGCTACAAGACGCTGGAAGCGGTTGCAAGCGCGATCGAGCAGCCGTCGAAAATCGACGCGCGGCTGAAGGACTTCGACGCGTTGTTCGACCGCCTAACGAATGGCAAACGCACCGCCGACAGCGCCGCATAAGGCATGCGCTTGTTTGCGCTGTGCGACAAGCATAACTGTACGAATTCAAGCAGGAGGCTAGTCCCCAATCATGGCAGTACGCGTCAGAGTCCCGACTCCACTACGAAAATTCACCGCCGGTGTCGACGAAGTTCCGGCCGACGGCACCTCGATCAAGACGGTGATAGAAGACCTCGAACGGCGCCATCCGGGGATCAGCGAGCGCCTGCTCGATGAAAAAGGCGACATCCGCCGCTTCGTCAACATCTATCTCAATGGCGACGACGTCCGCTTCCTCGAGGCTATCAACTCCAAGGTAAAGGATGGCGACGACATCTCAATCGTTCCAGCGATTGCCGGCGGACACTGACCAGCGCGCGCCCGACGGCACCAGCGAACGCGTAGCGCCGCTGGATGAGATCGTCCCGGTCGGCCGCGCACGCAGCGTGCTCGACCTCGTCGGCAACACTCCCCTGCTCGAGCTCAAGCGGCTGACGGCCGGCCTGATTCCCGCGGGCGTGCGGATTTTCGCCAAGCTCGAGGGCTTCAACCCCGGCGGCTCGGTCAAGGATCGGCCGGCAAAGAAAATGCTCGAAGTCGGAATCGCCGAGGGCAAGCTCAAGCCCGGCAAGGTGATCCTCGACTCGACTTCGGGCAACACCGGCATCGCGCTTGCGATGATCGGCGCCACGCTCGGCTATCCGGTCGAGCTCGTGATGCCGTCGAACGTCAGCCGCGAGCGCAAGAAAATCGTCGAAGCCTACGGCGCGAAGATTCATTACTCGGACCCGATGGAAGGTTCCGACGGCGCGATCCTGCTGTGCCGCAAGCTGCTGGCACAGGACCCCGATCGTTACTTCAAGCCCGACCAGTACAACAACGAAGCCAATGCGCTGGCGCATTTCGAGACTACCGGCCCGGAAATCTGGCGGCAGACGCGCGGCCAGGTGACCCATTTCGCCGCCGCGATCGGCACCGGCGGCACCGTGATGGGCACCGGCAGATTTCTCAAATCGAAGAACAGCGCGATCAAGGTGATCGCAATCGAGCCCGACGACGCGATGCATGGACTCGAAGGCCTCAAGCACATGGCGAGCTCGATCGTGCCGGGCATCTATCACGAAAAAGAACTCGACGACAAAATTCCGGTCGGCACCGAAGAGGCCTACGAGATGGTCTACGCGCTCGGGCAGACCGAGGGCATCCTGGTCGGCCAATCGTCGGGCGCGGCGATGATCGCGGCGCTCAAGCTGGCCCAAAGGATTCGCGAAGGCACAATAGTCACCGTGTTCTGCGACTTCGGCGACAAGTACCTCTCGACCAATCTGTGGATCGGATGGCAGGAATGGCGTCGCGAGCGCCTGCAACAAGTTGTTGCCAAGTGGCAGGGGAACGAAAAGTAGAACTACCAATGGAACGTATCCACGAACGCTACTACCTGAGCTATCCGCGTACGCTGATCAAGGAGCCCATCCTGTACCAGCTCGTGAAAAAGTTCGACCTCGTCTTCAACATTCGCGGCGCCAGCGTGTCCGAGGAGATGGGCCTGGTCGCGGTCGAATTCGAAGGCAGCTCCGATCAGATCGAACGCGCGCTGACCTGGCTGCGCAGCACCGGGGTCACCGTCGAGCCAATCGAAAAGAACGTAATCGAGTAACGGCGCGGATGCGCGATGACGCTGACTGACGCGCAAATCGAACGCTACAGCCGGCAGATAATCGTGCCGCACGTCGGCGGCCGCGGCCAGGAACGATTGCTTGCTGCGAATGTTCTGCTGATAGGCGATGCGCGCGATATCGAAGCACCGCTGGCATACCTCGACGGAGCGGGCGTCGGAAAGATCAGCCTTCGAACGGACGACTCGCAAAGCAGCACTGACCTCGCGGTGGTGTTCGTCGGAAGTGAAGCGACGCGGAGAGTTGCGCAAGAGATTGCGAACCGACGCGATGCGCGCGCGATGGTGATAGCGCGGCTCGATGCGCCGGGAAAAATCGCGGTCATCCCCGACGCGCAAAGCGCCATCGATGCGTCGATGTTCGCGGAACTCGGCGAGCGTACCGAAGCTGCGGACTTTATTGCGATGCTCGCGACGGCGGAGGCATTCAAGCTGCTTGCCGGCTACGCCGAAAATCCGCCGCGCGCGATCATCGAGTTCGACGGCTACGCATCCAGGGGCCGCGTCAATCCGTAATGTACAAACTCTGGATGTTCGATTTCGACAACACAGTCGCGCGGCTCGAGCCCGAGGTCGATTGGGCCGGCGGCCGGCCGATCCTCGAATCTTATCTGCGGTCGATTGGCGCCCCCGACGAACTCTTCGCACGAATCCCGCGCGGCAATCTCCCGCTGTACGATGCCTACCGCACGCTCACCCTCGCGGAATCCACCCCGCCGCACATGATCGAAGCGCTCCGGCATGCTTCGGAGATAATCGAGAAACTCGAGTTGGCCGGAGTCGATCGCGCGCAACCGCTCGAAGGCGCAATCGAAATACTCGCGGCGCTGAAGGGGATCGGCGCGGCGCTCGCGATCGTCACATCTAATTCCTCGAAGACAGTTCAGCGATGGTTCGACCTCAACGCCGTTACATTTGTTGACATGATCATCGGGCGCGATACGTTACTCGGCCTCAAGCCAGCGCCTGACATGCTCTTGCGCGCGCTCGAATCGTTATCCGTCGATCGATCCGAGGCTGCGTTCGTAGGCGACAGCGACGCCGACATCCGCGCCGCGCAGGCGTGCGGAGTGCGATTTTACGGAATCGCACCGGCCGACGGCGCGCGCGATCGATTGCTCGCAGCCGGCGCCGAGGAAATCTTCGGCTCGCCCGCGGCGCTGGCGATTCAGCTGAAACTGCCGTCGGCGCGCCCGTAAAACCGGCAATTCGCCTACTATCTGCGGCCTTGTGTCTTTCGATTGTATTAAGTAACTTCTGTACCTCACAAAGTAATCTATTCTTAAGGGAGCTTGAGTTTTTAGCGATGGATCAAGGTTTTACCTTGTGGTTTACAGGACTTTCCGGGGCGGGAAAATCAACGCTCGCGAACCTGGTCGCCACTGAACTGCGCAATCGCGGGCATCGCGTCGAAATCCTCGACGGCGACGAAGTCCGCACCAATCTTTCCAAGGGCCTCGGCTTTTCCAAGGAAGATCGCGACATCAACATCCGACGCATCGGCTACGTCTGCAATCTGCTGGCGCGCAACGGCGTCATCGCGATTTCGGCGGCGATTTCACCTTACCGCGATGTGCGCGACGAGGTGCGCGGCTATCACGGGCGCTTCTTCGAAGTGTTCGTCCGCTGCACCATCGACAAACTGGTCGAGCGCGACGTCAAGGGCCTCTACAAAAAGGCGCTCGCCGGCGAGATTAAATCTTTCACCGGCGTGTCGGACCCGTACGAAGAGCCGCTGAAGCCCGAACTGGTCGTCGATAGCAGCACGGAAACCGTCGAGCAGAGCCTGGGCAAGTTGCTCGGGCGGCTCGAGGAACTGAAGTACATCAACCCGGGAGCAAAGCGATGAGCGTGCGCGACGATGCTATATCCGCGCATGGCGGCGGCGAGCTGGTCGATCTGAAGGCACCGGCTTCCGAGCGCGCCGGGCTGGCGGCGCATGCCGCGAAACTCGCAAGCGTCACGCTCAACGCGCGCGACGTGGCCGATCTCGAGATGCTCGCGTCGGGTGCGTTCTCGCCGCTGACGGGCTTCATGGGCGAGGCGGATTACATTCGCTCGCGCGACGAGATGCGCCTGGCGTCGGGAGTGCCGTGGCCGATTCCAATCACGCTCGGTGTCGATGAAGCAACCGCGAAGTCGCTGAAGACGGGAAGCGAGATTGCGCTCGCGACCGAGGACGGCAAGCGGCTGGCGATTCTGAAGTTGACAGAAGTTTACAAGGTCGATCGCAAGAGCGAAGCGCAGCATGTGTTCGGCACGGCTGAGGACGCGCATCCGGGGGCGAAGAACGTCACCTCGATGCCGCCGTACTGCCTCGCGGGCGACGTCACGCTGATCGAGGAAATACCGGGGCGGACGTTTCTCGAGTACCCGCGCGAGCCGCGGCAGACGCGTGCGGCATTTCGCGAGCGGGGATGGAAAAAGATAGTCGCGTTCCAGACGCGCAACCCGACCCATCGTGCGCATGAGTACATCCAGAAAGCCGCGCTCGAAATATGCGACGGACTGATGATTCATCCGCTGGTCGGCGAGACCAAGGGCGACGACGTGCCGGCCGCGATCAGGATGGAGACCTATAAGGTGCTGCTCGACGCGTACTACCCGAAGGACCGTGCGATGATCGGCGTGTTCCCGGCACATATGCGCTACGGCGGACCGCGCGAGGCGATATTGCATGCGATCGCTCGGCGCAATTACGGATGCACGCACTTCATCGTGGGACGGGACCATGCCGGCGTCGGCAATTACTACGGCAGCTACGACGCGCAGAAGATCTTCGAGCGCTTCGCTCCGGCCGAGCTGGGAATCACGCCACTCATGTTCGAGAACACGTTTTACTGCAAGCGATGCAACTCGATGGCGTCATTCAAAACCTGCCCGCATTCGGACGCAGACCGCGTATTACTCTCGGGCACGAAGGTCCGCGAGATGCTGCGCGCCGGCGAAGCGCCGCCGCCCGAATTCACACGCCCGGAACTCGCAGCAATCCTGGTCAAGGCAATGCACGACGCGAAGTAGGAATTCGACCGCCGGTATTTTTCAGTGGTAAAAGAAGATGGCGGAGTCGACATTGAGTACAAAAGGGCAGACCACGATCCCGCTAAAGGTTCGAAAACATCTCAACCTGCGACGGGGCGACAAGTTCGAGTTCGTTATCGAGCGCGACGGCTAGGTCGTCTTGACTCCTGTCAACGTGCGGCAACTCAGGGGAATGCTCGGCCGCGCTACACGCCGCCTGACTATCGAGCAGATGGACGAAGCGATCAGAAGCGGGTTCGGGCGTCGGTGAAAGGAATCGATACCAACATATTGGTCCGCTACCTGTAAGATTCTAGGGAACAAACTTCAGCGTGCGGCTGCGCGCTGGGTGGCGGCGCGCTTTGCGCGGGCGGGGTCGCCTGACCAGGTCCAGGCGTGTTCGGTGCGGCTTACTCCTACCAGCACGCCTAGAAATGCTGACGGATGGATGAAGAGTTCGGCCAGGCCCGCTTCATCGCGATTATGGGCGGCGAAGCGGGCGCCGCACGCTTGCAGGCGCTGCTCGAGGGCGCCGGCGTCGTCGGTCTCGACGAAAAACATGTAGAGCGAGTCGCTGCGGCGCTGATGGAACCGGCCCATCGCGAGGTTGGGGTCGGTGATCTGCGCAATCTCGACGCGGTCGAGGCGCGCGGGAGGATCGAACAGCGTGAGCGTGCCGGTGTAGCCGAACTGCTTGCTCTCGATCGGGCTGAACTTTGTGGCGTCGAGGCCGAAAATGCGCGCGTAGCGGTCCGCCGCCGCCTTCCAATCGGCGACAACGTTGGTGACCTCGTAGATCCATTTTATCGCGCCGACCGGCGGGCGTTCACGATGCTGCGAAATGACGGTGCGCATCCCGAAGGTCGCGCCGGAGTCGAGGTAGAGTTGTCCGGCGGATTGATCGAAGCTGACGCCGCTCCTGGTCAGTTGATGCGCGGCCGCGTCGGGTTCGTCCACTGAAAATCCTGCGCCGAACAGTCCGCTGCCCCATTTCGAGACGAAATCAGCCACGGCGCCGGTGCCGTCGGGTTCGAGAATTTCGATGAGGCTGGATCCGGCCTGCATCGTGATCCGTTTGGCGCCGAGCGGCGCCGCCTGGTCACGGTTGACGAGTTCTGCGCCGAAGACTTCGGTGACGACCTTCCCGGCGGCGGTGCTGTCGGCGACGGCGATTTGAACCCGGTCAACGCGTTTGAGCATCGTCGAAGTTTTCTCCCGGCATCACTGGAGCGGCGGTTCGTCGTCGGGCGGCGCTATCACCGGCGAGCCGTGATGCATCACCATGAACCAGTCGTTGCCGACGCGCTCGAAGACGTTGGTGGCGAGGACGTTGGAGCGCTGCGTGCCGTCGTAGCCGCGCTGGGTGAGGTTCTCCTCGACGACGACGATGGCGAGGTCGCCGCTGATCATCACTTCGATCTCGCCGAGCTCGAACTTCATCTCGAAGACGTTGTCGAGGATGCGCTCCCAGCTCGACATGATCGGGCCCCATCCGGAAAGTTTGCGCCATCCGGGATGGATACAGATGATGCGCGGGTCGCGCAGCCAGACCGCTTCCATCTTTTCCGCGTCGAGACTTTCGAACGCGTCGTAGAAGGCGCGGTTGGCGGCGAGTACTGCTTCACGATCTGACATGCAATTATCCAGCGTAGTTTTTCGTCTGACCAGGCGCCAGTGACTTCAAGGAGACGTTGCGGGGGCGGTTTTTTCTGCCAGCAGAGCGCCGGAGGCTTGCCATCGGATCGTGTCGTCGATCAGGGTTGCGATTTTGCGGGAGGCTTGCGGGATTGGAATGCCGCCGCGATGAATGTTCGAGATTACGGTGCGGTCGGGCTCGATGGATTTCAGCGTGGGACGATAGATCACGTAGGCGCTCAAGCTCTCGGCGGTGACGAGGCCGGGCCGCTCGCCGACGATCAAGCAGACGACGTCGGGACGCAGGATTTCGCCGAGATGGTCCTCGACTCTGACGCGGGCGTTGCGGATGAAGATGGGTTTCAGGAGCTGGTAGCGCGACGCGAGCGTTTTCGTTAGTGCGCGGAGCAGGGGTGCTGCGTTTTTTTCGACTGCGGCCGATGAGAGGCCGTCGCCGATGCATATGAGGACGCTTGGAGTCGCTGATTTGGTGCGGCTGCGTCGGAACCTAACCCCTAACCCCTTCCCGAGCGGGAAGGGGGACCGGAACTTGAGGCGCGCGATGCGCTTCGCGTCGGCGTCGGTGAGGCGGCGGCCGCGCTCGGGATGGCGGATGTAGTCCTCGCGCGTGAGCGCTTGCGAATGAACTTCGAGCAGGCCGTTGCGCTGCGGCCAGTCGGGCGCGACCAGCGTCATGACCGCATCGACGGCGCGCGCGTGATCGGCGCGCAGCGAGAGCATCGCGGCGGTCGTGTAGCGCGAACCGGCGCGGCCGAGGCCGAGACGCGCGGGGGTGGAAGGCAGCATCGCGTCGAAGTCGATGGTCGCGTCGGACTCGGTTTTTTTCAACGCTGACCCATCACGATTCTCGCGTCGCCGGCGCGTTCTGTGAGACGGCCGTCGCGGATGATTCCCCGGGCTTCGCACCAGGCCTCGAACTCGGGCGCGGGGCGCAGCTTGAGGACGGAGCGCAATGCGGCGGCGTCGTGGTAGCTGGTGGATTGATAGGAGAGCATCACGTCGTCGCCCATTGGCACCGCCATGAAGTAGTTGCATCCGGCGGCGGCGAGCAGCACGGCGAGATTTTCGCAGTCGTTCTGATCGGCGCGGGCGTGATTGGTGTAGCAGGCGTCGGCGCCGTGCGGGATTCCGAGCAGCTTGCCCATCAGGTGGTCCTCGAGCCCGGCGCGCGTGATCTGTTTCGCGTCGTAGAGATATTCGGGCCCGATGAAGCCGACGACGGTGTTGACCAGCAGCGGCGAGTAGCGGCGGGCAAGGCCGTAGCATCGCGCCTCGAGCGTGACCTGGTCGGCGCCCTCGTGCGCGTCGGCCGACAGCTCGGAGCCCTGCCCTGTTTCGAAATACGTCAGATTGTCGGAGCGCAGGCGGCCGGTCTCGCGAATCATCGCGTAGCCGTCATCGAGCATGGCGACCGTGATGCCGAAGCCCTCGTTGCCCTTCTCAGTGCCGGCGAGGCTCTGGAACATGATGTCCATCGGCGCGCCGGCTTCGAGCGCGCGCATCTGGGTGGTGATATGGCCGAGGACGCAGTTCTGGGTCGGCACGCCGGTGCGATCGATGATGTCGGCGGTGAGTTCGAGCAGGCGGCGGATGTTGTCGGGATCGTCGTTGCATGGGTTGATGCCGATGAGCGCGTCGCCGGTCGCATAGGCGAGGCCTTCGTAAATTGCGGCCGCGATACCGGTGAGATCGTCGCGCGGATGATTGGGTTGCAGGCGGGTCGAGAGGCGGCCGGGAAGTCCGAGCGTGGTGCGGGCGGTGGTGACGACGCGAATCTTCGACGCGATCGCGATCAAGTCGAGGTTGGTGCATAGCTTGGCGACGGCGGCGGCGACCTCGGCGGTGATTCCGCGGCCGGTGGCGAGGATCGCGTCGCCGCTGGTGGCGTCGTCGAGGAGCCATTCGCGGAACTCGCCGACGGTCTGGTTGCGCACGGCGGCGAAGGCCTCGGGGTCGAGCGCGTCGTCGATGACGCGGGTGACTTCGTCGCGATCGTAGGCGACGACAGGATGCTCGCGAAGATCGTTCAGGGTGAGATCGGCCAGCACGGTCTTGGCGGCGATGCGCTCCTGCTCGGAGCGCGCGGCGATGCCGGCGAGATCGTCGCCTGAGCGCTCTTCGTTGGCGCGGGCGAGCAGTTCCTTGACCGAGCGGAATCTGTAGGATTTGCCGAGCAGTCGGGTCGAGAGTTTCATCCGCAGTTATGAGCCGAAGTGAAAGACGCGGACCGCGCTGATGAGAGCGTCGCGCCATTCGATCAGCTCGAGCACGTGGGCGGGATTGGCGCCGTCGAGATTCGAGTGACGCCGGTATTCGACGGCGGCGCGATCGCCGGATTCGGTGATGGTGAGGATTTCGAAGCTGAGTTCGGTGTAGCGCGCGAGGCCGCGGTGGGCGTACACGGCGATTTCATGATGACCTTGCAGCGAGAGCCGGCCCAGTTCGGGGTAGACCGTGGCGATGAGTGCGCTTTGATGAGTCGCGTCGCGAGTGTAGAGGGCGACGATGCGGGCGGCATCGCGGCTTTCCCACGCGGATTTCCATGCTTCAACGCGGGCGCTGGGGGTGGGCATAGAGACAACCTAACGCGGGGCGCGGAGAAGTGGAAACGGAGGGTGATGCGGCGTTTGAGGTGAGGGTCGGCGGCAAGGGAAGGCGGGCACGGCGGCCCGCCCCACTACATGAAGAACCTAACGCCTTCCCGCGCGGGAAGGGGGACCGGATTTTAAGAGAGACCAGATTTAACAAGGGCTCCTCCGCGGAGGAAGATGCCCAGATGCCGTTTTGATTGTGAAACGATTTTGCGTAGCTTCAACGAGAGGCGGAATCTTGAATCGCGGGCGGAATAGCCCGCTGTAAAAGGACCCTCACCTTCATCCTCTCCCTTGCAGGGAGAGGAGACAGAATATGAAATCGATTCGTCTGCTTGTCATCGTCGTTTTTTTTCTGATTGGGGTTTGCTCGATTGCGCGGGCTACGGAGACCGGGAACCTTAAGCTTGATGTGCTGCATGATGATGGGGCGGGGGCCAAGAATCCGGCTCATGTGATTGCGGCTAACGGCAAGGAGGTTGGCCAGGTCGTTGCGGGAGCGTCGATTGCGCTGGCGCCGGGTGAGTACAAGATTGTGCTGCCTATAGTCGGTGGGCAGATTGTCAAAGACGGAGTGGAGATCGAGGCCGGGCGGACGCATACCGTGCTGATTGAGAATGTCGCGGTGCTGCAGGTCAGCGTCAAGGACAAGACCGGGGCTGATCCGGGTTTTGGCGTGACCGTTACCAGTACCGAAATTCCGCACACGAAGGTGGCGAGTTTTATTTCGGGCGACAAGTATCTGTTCGCGCCGAGCCAGGTGGACGTGCATATCGACGCTCCCCCGCAGGGGTACGACTGGCATGCGCTCAGCCTTGAGCCGGGGCGGCGGTCGGTGCTGACGCTCGACGAGGTGGTCAAGGCCGACCTGCTGGTGCAGCCGGTGATGTCGAAGATTCCGATCAACGACACAACGCGGGTGGTGATCCTGCGCGCGGGGACGCAGACCAAGGTGGCGGAGAGCGGGCCCGGGAGCGAGCATCGGTTTCAACTCGAGCCGGGCGACTACGACGCGTTCGTGGAAAATCAGTCGGGCAAGGGCAAGCCGTTCGTGACCTCGGCTGGAATCCATCTCGATTCCGGTGCAAAGGTGGAACGGACGGTCCCGTTGGACTAAGAAGTTTCGAAGAGAAGAGAGGTCAGATGGCAAGCGAACGGCAGAAAGAGATCAAGCGGCGGCGCAAACGGAAGAAGTCGAGACTGCAGGCGAAGACGCGGGAGTCGCGGAAAAAGACGCGCAAGAAGAGGTAGGGAGAAAAGAACCTAACCCCTAACCCCTTCCCGCGCGGGAAGGGGAACCAGATGAGAGAATCGGAGTTGGCTATGGCTTACGAGACGATCCTCTACGAAGTGGCGGACGAGATCGCTACGGTTACGCTTAATCGTCCCGCCAAGATGAATGCGTACACCACCACGATGGGTGCGGAGATTACGGACGCGATGCTGCGGGCGGATGCTGATGACAGTGCGCGGGTCGTAATCCTTACGGGGGCGGGCGATCGCGCGTTTTGCGCCGGGGCGGATATGTCGATGTTCGCGTCGGATATCAAGTCGCGCGAAGAAAAGCATGAGGAGAAACCGGCTCCGAGCGAGCGGCGCGCGCGCGGAGCGGTCTCGCTGCCGCAGGTGATGCGCAATCTGTCGAAGCCGACGATTGCCGCGATCAACGGCTATGCGCTCGGGGTTGGATGCACGATTCCGCTGCTGTTCGACGTGAGGATTGCGTCGGACAACGCGAAGATGGGCGTCATCTTTCCACGCGTCGGCCTGATGAGCGAGCTTGGATCGAGCTACCTGATGCCGCGGCTGATTGGACTTGCGCGCACGGCGGAGATGATGCTGACCGGACGGCAATACCCGGCGGCAGAATGCCTGGCGATGGGACTCGTGAGCCGGGTCGTACCGCTGGCCGAGCTGCCGGCCACTTCGCGCGAGCTGGCGGGCGACATGCTGCAATGTTCGCCGACGTCGCTGGCGTATACGCGCAAGGCGCTGTACCAGGGACTGGACGGCACCCTGGAAACGGCGATGGCGTTCGAAGGATTTGCGCTCGAGAAATGCTACGTGAGTCCGGAGCACAAGGAATACGTGGCGGCGTTTCTGGAGAAGCGCAAGCCGAATTTCAGGAAGCTGAAGGGCTGACGCGAAATCTCTTGACCGAAACGAAGGTTGACGCTAAGTTTTCAAGTAGATAACTTAGTGAGTCTTATTTATCATCTTAAGGCAAACAGGCTCTGCCGTTGAGTTTTTTGGCGGGGCAGCTTAAAAAAACGTTCAGAGGCAGGTAAGGAATATGGCACTTCATATTGGCAGCGTGGCGCCGGATTTTACGCAGGAATCGACCGACGGTCCGATTCATTTTCACGAATGGATTGGCGACAAGTGGGCGATTCTGTTTTCGCATCCCAAGGACTTCACGCCCGTTTGCACGACCGAGCTTGGCACGGTGGCCAAGCTCAAGGGTGAGTTCGACAAACGCAATATCAAAGCGATTGGCGTGAGCGTCGACGACGTGCCGTCGCATAAAAGGTGGGTCGGCGATATCGAGGAGACGCAGAACACGAAGCTGAACTTCCCGATTCTCGGCGACGGCGACAAGAAGGTCGCGACACTGTACGACATGATTCATCCGGAGTGGAACGACACGTTGACGGTGCGATCGGTTTTCGTGATCGACAACAAGAAGAAGATTCGGCTGACGCTCACCTACCCGGCGAGCACCGGGCGCAACTTCGAGGAAATTCTGAGGGTGATCGACTCGCTGCAGCTGACCGATAATTACCAGGTGGCGACGCCAGCCAACTGGAAGAAGGGCGACGACGTGATCATCGTGCCGGCGCTGCAGGATCCGGAAGTGCTCAAGCAGAAGTTCCCGGGGGGCTACAAGGTGGTGAAGCCGTACCTGCGGACGACGGCGGATCCGAGCAAGTAAGCGCGCGCGCTGAAATCATCGTAGTGAAGATGAAGCGGCTCTCCTGACGGGGGAGCCGCTTTTGTTTTGGCGTGCGGCTTGACATTGTCACTTGACACTGTCAAGTTTCCGCTTTATTTTGGGCGCTGGAGGAATGGAGCCGATGGAGCATTCGGACTACGTCGCCCCCGACGGATCGTGGATCAAGCCTGAGATTTTCTCCGACCCCGCACTCTACGAAATCGAAAAGCAGCGCGTATTTGGACGGTCATGGTTGCTGCTCGGCCATGAATCGCAGCTGCCGCGGCCCGGATCTTTCATCCGCACTTTTATGGGCGAGGAGTCCGTGCTGATGACGCGCGACCGCGGCGGGCGAATCCGGGCGCATCTGAACGCATGCCGGCATCGGGGGTATCAGGTATGCCAGGAAGATCGCGGCGTCGCGCATCGCTTTCAATGCCGCTACCATGGCTGGACTTACGACAGCGACGGCAGCCTCGCGGCAGTGCCGGGCGAGGCGTCGATCTACTACAACGAAATCGACAAGCGGCAGTGGGGTTTGGCGGCGGTCGCGCGGGTCGATACTTACAAGGGGCTGATCTTCGGCAACTTCGATGGCGACGGGCCGACGCTGGAAGAGTTCCTCGGCGACATGGCGTGGTATCTCGACGTCATCCTCGACCGCCGCGCGGGCGGCACCGAACTGCTCGGGCCGCAGCGATGGCGGATCGCGAGCAACTGGAAGGTCGTCGCCGAGAATCATTGCGGCGACGAATATCACGTCGGGTTCGCGCATGGGTCGGTCTTTCCCGAGCTCGGCGCCAATCGCGCGACGCCGCTGCGCTATGCGCGCGAAGTACGGCCTGCGCCGGGTCATGGGCTCGGCATCAATATTTTTCCTGACAATCTCACGCCGTGGGAATGTCTGAAGCTGAGTGCCGCCTCCAACTATCCGCCGCATGTGCGCGACTACCTGCTTGGCATACAGGACGAAGTTGTCGCGCGGATCGGTGCGCAGCGTGCGCGAATAGATCTGATCCATGGCGCGGTGTGGCCGAACTTCGGGCTGGTGCCGGCGTTGAATACGATTCGCATCATACAGCCGCGCGGCGTCGGCGAGGTTGAGATGTGGTCGTATTCGATTGTCGATCGCGACGCGCCGGCCGAGGTGAAGGCGTGGATGTCGGGCCTGTCGGTGCGGACGTTCGGACCGGCGGGAAGTTTCGAGCAGGATGACGCCGGCAACTGGTCGGCTGTGACTCATTCGAGCAAAGGCACCGAGGCGCGCAAGCATCGGCTCAGTCTTCAGATGGGTGCAGGTCACGAAGAGCGGTCGGACCGCGTGCCGGGAGAACTGGGCATGACGGCGAGTGAGATCAACCAGCGCGGTTTCTATCTGCGCTGGATGCGCGAGATGTTCGGGGAGGCATGCAAATGATCACCGGCATGAACGGCCAAGACTTCACTTTGCTGATGCGGGTCGAGCAGTGGCTCTATCGCGAGGCGCGCCTGCTTGATGATCGCCGCTATGATCTGTGGCTCGAACTGATCGACGACAAAATCCGTTATCGAGTTCCGAGCCGCGGCTGCATCCGGCAGGGTCACGTCAAGGATTTCTCGACGTGGTCGGTCGAGCGCGAACTCGAGGTGCCCGACTCGCTGCCGTTAATCGACGACGACCTGACCGGGCTGCGCGACCGGATTGCTCGGCTGCAAACCGGGATGGCCTGGGCGGAGACGCCTCCCTCGATTTCGCGGCGGCTCGTAAGCAACGTGATGATCATGGATGTCGATGAGGGCGGGCGTCTGTCAGTGCACAGCACGCTGTTTCTTCACAAGGTCCGCGGTGACAGCCGCGTGATCTTCACCGCCGAGCGGCGCGACCGACTCGTCCCGGCCGGCGCCGGCTTCCGTTTGCAGGAGCGTTACGTCGTTCTCGACGAGGTCGTCCTTGCGGCTGATAATTTGTCGCTTCTGTTCTGAGGGATACGCGTTGTCCTGGCGCCGATCTGGCTGAACATCTCGGAGGCCGTGTCGATGAACGATCCGATCGACACTCCCGGCAGATTGACGCCGAGCGGGCCATCGAGCCACAAGGTCGCGACACCGTGCGCGCCGGCCCATAACGCGTTGGCGACTCCGACGATCCGTTTGTCGTTCTTCGGCGCGCGCGGATGGCATGCCGCGACCGCGTCGACCAGCCGCTTGAACGACAGCACGGCCTGCGCGCGCGCATCGGGATAGCGCGCGAAGTCGACCTGCTCGGGCCGGAACATCACGCCGTAGTAGACAGGATTGTCGATCGCGAAGTGCATGTAGGCGCGCATCAGGTTGCGCAGATTTTCCTGCTGACGTTTGGGCCGATACTTGCGTTCGGCTTCCATCAGGCGTGCGTTGAGCCGCACGAAACCCTCGAGCGCGATGGCAGCGAGGATGCCCTCGCGATTGCTGAAGTGATGATAGGGAGTCTGATGACTGACGCCGGCCCGCCGCGACATCTCGCGAAAGCTCAACGCGCCGAGCCCCTGCTCGTCGATCAGCCGAACGCTCGCGTCGACGAGTCTCTTCTTGGCCTCCGCCGCCTTCATCGCGCCAAGTATAGGCTGCGGAGTGATGAGTGTTGAAGCAGGCTGGTGTCACGAGAGCTGTGCGTAACCTTGGCGGCTGCGTTTCGGAGCAGAGGCAGAATCGTGAATCGCGAGCGCAATAGCCCGCTGTATAAGGACCCTCACCTTCATCCTCTCCCTTGCAGGGAGAGGAGACAGATAGGGATTCTTCGCTTCGCTCAGAAGGACCCGGAGGGTTAGACTCATCGCAATGTTGAACATCCGGGGAGATGCCGATGAAAATTCCGCAATCGTTGCTTGATGCGATCGAGAAGGGGCCGCTTGCTCATCTGACTACGCTTAATTCGGACGGTAGCCCGCAGGTCACCGTCGTGTGGGTTGGGATCGAAGGCGAGGAGTTGGTGCATGCGCACCTTGCGCTGCATCAGAAGGTCAGGAACATCAGGCGCGATCCGCGAGTCGTGCTGTCGTTCCTGAGTGACACGACCAACGCGCAGGGATTGCGCGAGTACGCGGTGGTTTACGGCAAAGCGCGAGTGACTGAAGGCGGCGCGGTTGACCTGCTGCATCGGCTGGCACCGATCTACCTCGGGCCGGGGGCTGACTATCCGCCGCCCGCGATGCAAAAGATTGCGGGCTACATCACTCGAATCACGCCGGAGCGCTTTTCAGGAATCGGCCCGTGGGCGGCGAAAGGCAGCGAGTAGGAGCAGCTACTGGTCCAGGTAGGCTGGAACGAACAGGCCGATGTCGACGGTGCCCCATCCGGTGGCTTTATTGTAGCCGGGGCCCGCGGAAAACCCGCTAACGCCGTTGAAGCTATTGTTGCCCGACGTCACGTCGCGGATTCCCGTTGTCGCATCGTCGTTCTCGGCGCCAAGTTGGTAGATTCGTTGGTTGAGATTGCCGATCGGAGCGCCGTTGAGCTGCGAGAGCAGCTGGCTGATGCCGGCCCATGAGGGCGCGCCGACGCTGGTGCCGCCGATGCAGCATACGACGCCCGGCTCACCGTTGACGCGGCCGCCGAGGAAGAATCCGGGCGACTCGGGACTGGCGCCGAACGAGATGTCGGGAAGGTCGCGCTTCTTGTTACCCTTGATGAGTCCCTTCTGAAACCCGGGTTTCTTGAAGACTTTGCTCTCGCCGCCGCCCGAGGCGCCGTCGTCGTCATTCCAGACCGACTCCGGGACGAAGCCGACGTCGGTGCCGCCGGAGAAGTCAGGCGTGAACTCGGTACCGCCGATCGCAGTTGCATTGGGCGATGCTGCCAGTTCGTTGACGTTTTTCGAGGTGCCGGTCACGCAGGTGTTGTTGTTTTTGTCCAGCTTGAGGCCGGCCGCGCCGGCGTCGCCGGTGGCGACGAAAATGGACTGACCTTGCGCAGCCGCCTGGGCAAATAAATTGTTCTGAGTTCGATAGAAGCCCTGCGAGCCGCCGCAGAATGAGAAGCTGATGCTGACGGCGCTGCACGGGTTCTTCTTTGCGGTCACCGCCGCATGGATCGCGTCGAGAATCGCCGACGACCCCTTGCCGAGGTAGATGCGGATGCTCGAGCCGGGAGCGATGCTATGCGAATAGTTGACGTCAAGCATCGTCTCGTCTTCATCACTATTCTGGCCGGGATTGGTGCCGTCGACGAGCACCGTGCTGAAGTTTGAGCCGGTCAGCGCGGGCAGCCCGAAGGCGGTGTTGAAAGCATCGGCGGCGGGTTTGTCGATGTCCGAATCTTCGATGACCCCGATACATCCCGAGGTAGTGCCGTCGACGTTGGAATTCAGCAGATCCGTTTCGTCGTAGAAGGCATAAACGTCGGGCGGACCGAAGGCGGGGCCCGCGTCGTCAACGACCGAAGAGGGCGACACGCGATGCGCCCCGGCCTTGCTGTGCAGCAGGTTGTCGAGGCCGCGAATCGACTCGATGAGCGGCGCAAGGTCGGCGGGCACCGCAGGGTCGGTCGTGTTGGAATAAAAGTACTGGTCGGTGGTCGCGGCAATCTTGACGGCGAAAACGTTTTGCGCCTGCCCGACTGTGCCGGTGAACGAGACCTCGCGGGTCGAGGCGTCGGCGGAATTGACGGTGAACCCTTTCTGCTTGAGCCATCGCGTCACGCGCGCCAGGTCAAGATTGGTGGGCCCGAAACGGCTGGTGAACTGGTCGGGAGTGAGCCATCGATGGTAGTCCGGCGACGCGGGGTCCTGCTGAGCGGCGAGCAGTCGCGCGAGATCGGCGCGGTTGCGCAGCGCCATCGTCAGATACATCGCGAGCGGCTGCGCGGGTGAAGCAGCCGCCGCGCCCACGATGTCCGCCGCTTCGTCGGGATGGTTACCCTCGAGCAGATAAGCAGAATTGGCGGCGGCAGCGGGCTGTACGACCGCGACGGCCAGCACGAATCCGGCAATCAGGACAAACTGGCGCAACGTCCCCCGCGATAGCATCAGAGCTGAGCAGCCTCCCACAAATAGAACGAAATCGAACGCGGATAATTCAATCGCGGGGAATAATTTAATGTAAAACCCCTCCTGGGTTTCACGCTTCCCTGGGCAGGGTGACCTCTGCACCCAATATTAATCGCGAAATCGCGCGGACGCGTTTTCGCTCGGGGTTTTGGGTGAATGGAGCTTTTTCCTGGGATTCACATTTTGCCCTTCCACTTATCTGTGCGTTGACAAGAGGAGCGGTTGGCCGGAGAATCTACAGCTAATGGCACGAATTACCGTAGAAGATTGCCTGGAGAATATTCCCAACCGTTTCGAGCTCGTGCTCGGCGCGGCGCGACGCGCCAAGCAGCTGCTCAAGGGCGCGCGGCCACTGGTGGAATCGGACAACAAGGAAGTAGTTACGGCGCTGCGCGAAATCGCCGCCGGCAAGATAACGATCGAAGAACCCGACGCCTGACCGGCGCGCAGGGATC
>Ga0302324_100007855_pt1 | contig 22583 bp, 19 predicted proteins | sample Palsa_T0_1_FD_201949 | JGI IMG/M metagenome (GOLD analysis project Ga0302324, IMG submission 201949) | Peat permafrost microbial communities from Stordalen Mire near Abisko, Sweden - Palsa_T0_1 | ecosystem: Environmental > Terrestrial > Soil > Palsa > Peat permafrost | place: Sweden: Abisko...
AGCTCCGCTTCATACGCGATGTTGTCGCGCATCGAGATCAGCGTCTGCCCGAGGTAGTTGCGCATCGCCGGCTGCTCCACCCGCTTGTTCGCCCCCTGTATATAAAACATGTTGTCGTCTTTATAGAGGTCCCTCGTCATGTACGCATGAAAGTCCACCGGATCGGGACAAGCCACAAACGCCCCGTTGTAGTGGTCCGGATAAAAGATCTGCACCGCCAGAGACTCCCACCCACCCGTCGATCCTCCATACATAAACCGCGCCCAGCTCTGCCCAATACCACGAAACTGCTTCTCCACCGCCGGAATCAGCTCCGTCTCAATCGCATCCCCATACGGCCCCAGGTTCGCCGAGTTCACCGCATACGAATCGTCATAGTACGGATTCGCATGCTGAATCTTCATCACCAGCACCCGCGGAAAATTCGGCCCGCTCCACTGCTGATACTCCTTGTAAGCCTCCTCCTGCTGAATCCGGTTATACCCCGCCAGATGAAACCGCTCCGAATAATCCGGCTTCAAGTTCGGGTCGGGCGGGGTAGTCCGAAAGTCATCGAACTCCGTCACGAAGTGGTCATGAAAGATCAGCAGCGGATAGTGTGCCTCTGCATGTTCCTCGAATCCTTCCGGCACCAGCACCACCGCACTCAAATAAGTAGGCGTCCCCCAGAACTTTGTCAGCAACGTACTCTGTATCCGAATGTGCCGAATATATTTTGTATCTGCTTCAGGCACAATTGGAGGAATCACCTTATTCAGCGAGATCGCAATAGCCGCATCACCCGCGCCGATATGCACCTTGCGCGGCGTGCTGTACAAATTTCCAGGGGCCAGATTCCAATGCTTCCCCTCGCCCCGATCCGGCGACAGCTTGATCGTCTTCCCATCCCCTCGATGGAAGGTCTGATACACATCCAACACCGCCTGCACGGTATAGTCCCCCGCCGGCACCTCGCTCAATTTGCGAACCGGATATCCCGCAGCCGAATCGCCCACCGTTACGCTTTGCCCCGGCTTCAACCCATCGACCGTAACGCCAAACACAATCTGGCTCCGCATCGTATCGTCGATCTGCATCCGCGGCTCCTCCGACGGATCATTCGACAGCAGCAACAGCACCCGTCCATCCAGCGCCTTCGCGGACGGCACAGCAGGAAACGAAACGGAGATCTTCTGCACGCCCGCCTGAGCGTTCGACGAAGCAGCAGCTAGAGCCAGCAAAAAAGAAAGAGCAAGGGATCGCATGCAAGAAGTATACAAATCGGAGCACAGTGGCATATTTCCGGCCGCATTTTCTTGACGCAACAGAAAGGCCGGAGGCATCCTCCCCCGGCCGTGTTTCCTACAGCAGAAACTAAGCCCTGCCTAGCACCCGAGCCATCGCCTCGCCAATTTCCGCTGGCGACTTCACCACCGTAATACCGGCTTCCGCCATCGCCTTCATCTTCTCTGCGGCCGTCCCTTCACCCCCAGAGATAATCGCCCCCGCATGTCCCATCCGTCGTCCCGGAGGAGCCGTCTGCCCGGCAATAAATCCAACCACCGGCTTCTTCACATGTTCCTTGATAAACTTCGCCGCAGCCTCTTCCGCCGAGCCGCCGATCTCCCCGATCATGATGATCGCCTCAGTCTCCGGATCGTCATTCAGCAGCCGCAGCGCGTCGATATGAGTCGTCCCAATGATTGGGTCGCCGCCAATCCCAATCGCCGTCGACTGTCCAATCCCCCGCGTCGTCAACTGATACACCGCCTCATAGGTCAGCGTGCCCGACTTCGAAACAATCCCCACCGAGCCTTCCTTGTGAATCCGCCCCGGCATAATCCCGACCTTCGCCTTCCCTGGCGAAATCACCCCTGGACAGTTAGGCCCAATCAGCCGCGACTTCGAGCCCTTCACCACGTCCCACACCTTCACCATATCGAGCACCGGAATGCCCTCCGTGATGCAGATCACGAGAGGAATCTCCGCAGCAGCAGCCTCCAGAATCCCATCCGCAGCAAACGGCGGCGGCACAAAGATCACCGACACATTCGCCCCCGTCTCCTTCACCGCCTCTTCAACGGTATTGAAGACCGGCCATCCCTCATGCGTAGTCCCACCCTTACCCGGCGTCACGCCACCCACAACCTTCGTCCCATACTCCGCGCAGCCCTTGGCATGAAACGTCCCCTCACGCCCGGTAATCCCCTGCACAATCAGCCGCGTATTCTTATCAACCAGTACCGCCATTACTTGCCACCTTTCGCAGCAACGACCGCAAGATCAGCGGCTTCCTTCATCGTCGATCCCACTTGAAAGTTCAGTCCAGAGTCCGCCAGAATCTTGCGGCCCTCTTCTACATTCGTACCCTCAAGCCGCAAGATAATTGGTATCGCGACCTTCAGCTTCTTCGCCGCATTCACCACACCCTGCGCCAACACATCCACGCGAAGAATCCCACCAAAAATATTGATGAAGATCGCCTTCACATTAGGGTCGCTCAGCAGAATCCCAAACGCATTCTCAATCTGCTCCTGGTTCGCCCCGCCTCCGACATCGAGAAAGTTCGCCGCAGACCCACCCGCATACTGAATGATGTCCATCGTCGCCATCGCCAACCCCGCGCCATTCACCATGCATGCGATGCTGCCATCCAGCTTGATGTAGTTCAGCGCATACTTCGAAGCCTCAACCTCCAGCGGATCTTCCTCCGCCAGATCGCGCAGCTCCTTCAGATCCTTATGACGGAACATTGCATTGTCGTCGAAGTTGATCTTGCAATCGAGCGCCAGCAGCTTGTCATCCTTCGTCGTAATAAAAGGATTGATCTCCATCAGCGTCGAATCCGTCTCAACGAAGGCTTTATATAAGCCCGACATAAACTTCACAGCATCGTTGATCTGCGTCGGCTTCAGCCCCAACTTGAACGCCAGCTTCCGCGCCTGATACGGCTGAAACCCCACCGCCGGATCGATGTACTCCTTATAAATCAGCTCTGGTGTCGCATGCGCAACCTCTTCAATCTCCATCCCACCCGACTGCGAAGCCATAAACACAATCTTCGCCGAAGCCCGATCCAGCACGAGCCCGAGATAAAGCTCGCGCTCAATCGCCGAACCCTCTTCAATCAGCAGCCGCTGCACCTTCTGCCCCGTCGGCCCGGTCTGGTGCGTCACCAGTTGCATCCCTAGGATCGCCTTCGACGCCACATTGGCCTCGTCCAGGGACTTCGCCAGCTTCACTCCGCCACCCTTGCCGCGGCCTCCGGCATGGATCTGCGCCTTCACCACCACTACGGCATTGCCCGCGCCAAACAAGCTCTTCGCGGCCGTATCCGCCTCTTCGAGCGTGGTCGCCATCTCGCCGCCCGGAACCGGTACACTGTACTTCCGCAGAATCTCTTTAGCCTGATACTCGTGAATTTTCATAGGTTTGTCGCAAACTCCCTGCGCGAGAAGTGTAGCGGACGCAAACAACCCCTCGCAACCGGATCTCGCACAAACGTGCGATTATCGCCAGGCCACCTTCTAGAGACAAACCTATCGTATGCCGAAATCCCACTCCACCTATAGAGCTTTTAAGCCCAATCACATCGAGGGAACACGCTCACCAGAGCGCCTGCCGTCGTGCAGCAGGAACCATGCTCCTATCGCAATCGCCACCACCGCAATCGCAGCGCCGAAGCAGGCAGTCCCATCCTGCGATCCACTCCAGCGAGAGATCTGCTCCATCGAACTCGAACGCCAGAAAGAATGCAGCAACCACGCCGCAAACAGAACCACGTACACAACGCTTAGGGCTCGCATATAAATCAGCGGACGAGTCGCACGCTTCAAGGCGATCTCCTGCTTCCGCGCCTGCACCCGCCGCCATACCAGACCAGCGTCAGACAGCTCATGATCTACGCGCACAACCGAAGCAGCCTGCAGCAGCATCTGCGCAACAGGCTGCGTCTCCGCACAGATTGCGCAACTCCCAACATGGCTGCGCAGCTCATCAGGAAAGGAGCCCCCTCGCAGGGCCTCCACGACATCGCATTCCCGTTGACACGAGCTTCGATTCATATCGTCGACCTCTCGGCCTGCAACAGCCCAGCCGCTTTTTTCCTCGCACGAAACATTAACATCCGAACGCTGATTGCACGAAGCCCCGTTGCAGCTGCAATCTCAGTATGGTTCATGCCTTCCACATACGCCAACCACAGCAGTTCACGTTCCCTTGGCTTCAACGCCCGCATCGCCGCGCGCACATCCATCTGCGTATCGACATCGACCGAGAACCCCTCCTCAGCAGTCTCCTGCCAGAGCTCATCGTCACCCTTGCGCCAGCGGTCTCGCAGCAGATTCGTCGCAATCCGGAAGAGATACCGTCGCGTCTCATTCGCATCCATCGACGGCGGTTGCCGAATAAGGAACCGGCAGTAGGTCTCCTGGAGCAGATCCTCCGCCACATCCCTGCGTCCCGTCACGCCCACCAGATACGCCAGAATAGGACGAGCGGTCGCGTCGTACAGCGATCGGAACTCCTGTTCCTCCATCGCGGTCGCTTCCTTGTCCGCTAACGGCAACGCTCCGGCGATAGAAAAACTTTCATCCATGGTGGCGTATCCGGCAGCACACATCCGTTAGACATTCGATCTAGGTTGCAGCAGACCGAACGATCGGGAGAGCACGTAGCTGGCTGCAGCGGCCAAAACGAAGCCAATGCCAAGAGCAAGTGCGAGCCCGCCAAAGATAGTGAACTCACGCTCTGGTGCCACGCCAGTCGAGCGCAACAACAGCATCCCAATCCCAAAGGCGCTCAGCACAACTCCCGATTGAGCGCCACTTAAGATACGCCGGTACGGCATCGCTGGTTCCTCTTGCTCTACCCTTAGCGACTCCAGAAACCGTCGCCCCGATTCAGTCTCTGCATACGCCAGCAGAGCCTGACTCGAATCCACCTTCTCCAGCAACTTGATCTGAACCCCCGACTGCATCTTCGCCAGCAAATAACGCCGAATCGAAGAGAAGATTACCCATGCGACCCACCCAAACATGGTGCACACAAACAAAGGCACTAAAATATCTTCTTGCATAGACTCTCCCTCTTTCCCGATATCTTGCCGGCTTCACTTGATACAACGGACGGGAGGCCAATCGGTTAACAAGTGGGATAGAGATTAAGTACTTCCAATGCCTTGGTAGGCAGACCTTTTACTTATCTGTATCTTCAAACGCAAACTTACCCAACACGAAAGGGTGCGATACCGTTGGCTTGTTCTCCATTGGATTGGAAGGATAGGCATCGAGCGACCCGGTAGGAAAACCCCAGATCTTTCCTGTGCGAAGGTCCACAACCATCTTTCCATAGACCTGCGTGGTGCCATCGGGTGCACGCAACATCTGCACGCCAGGCTCGATATAAAACGAATGAGCAGACGCTGATTGCGCCTCGGCCGCAGGCGGTTGGAGATAAGGTCGAACGGCAATTGCAATCAAAGCAATCACAATAAGCGATAGAAGAGACTTCGTTAGCGCGTCATTTTTCATTGGGAACCTCGGTGACAATCGAAGATCGAAACTCGGCTTCGATCGATTCTAAGTTGAGATCCAGCCGATGGAACGAAATATCGCCCCAGCATCTGCAGGAGATTCGCAAAGGTATGTCGTCCCCTCTGCATCTCTTTCTTCGTAGCACAAGTCCGACTAGGCAAAACGAACACCGAGTCCATACCTGCTACGCTTTAACCGATGCCTCTCCAGCCCCACCTCAAGCAGATCATCGAAGGCCGCGCCACACTCTCCCGCGAAGACGCCGGCGCGCTCATGCAGCAGATCCTCGCCGGCCAGCTCACCGACATTGAGATCGCCGCACTCCTCGGATCCCTCGCCGCCCGTGGCGAAACCGCCGCCGAGATCGCAGGCTTCGTCGACGCCATGCGCACCGCCGCGACTCCCCTTCCCCTCAGCCACGCTGAGCGGACCAACCTAACAGACACCTGCGGCACCGGCGGCGACGCCAGCGGTACCTTCAACATCTCCACCGCCGCCGCCCTCGTCGCAGCAGCCACCGGGGCCACCGTAGCCAAACATGGCAACCGCGCCGTCACCTCACAGTGCGGCTCCGCCGACGTCCTCGAAGCCCTCGGCATCCCCGTCGCGCTGAACCCAGCCGAAGCTGCAACAGCACTGCGCCAGCACCGCTTTGCCTTCCTTCACGCGCCCAGCCTCCATCCCGCCATGAAGGCCGTCATGCCCGTTCGCCGCGCCCTCGGCATCCGTACCGTCTTCAACATCCTCGGCCCGCTCACCAACCCAGCAGGAGCCTCTGCCCAGGTGATGGGCGTCTACGCTCCCCACCTCGTCCCTCTCGTCGCCGAAGCCATGGCCATGCTCGGCACCCGCCACGCCTTCGTCGTCCACGGCAACAACGGCACGAACGACGGCAAAGGCCTGGACGAAATCTCCATCAGCGGCCCCAGTCAACTAGCCGAGGTCCACAACGGCATCGTAACCCTCAGCACCATCACCCCCGAGGACGCCGGACTCACCCGAGCTCCCATCGAAGCCCTCCGCGGCGGCGACGCCCAAACCAACGCCGCCATCCTCACCGCCATCTTCAGCGGCGAGCGCAGCCCACGCCGCGACATCGTCCTGCTCAACGCCGCCGCCGTGCTGGTCACCGCAGACCTCGCTCCGGACCTCCTCACCGGCGTAACCCTGGCCGCCCGCGCCATCGACACGGGAGCCGTCACGGAACTCATCGCCTCCCTCGCGCGTACACAATAGAGCCGGTCACCCAGGTTCGGACCTTCGAACACGGGGCTCTGGATCGTTTCACCGTCGCGGTAGATATAGGTTGCTGTAGATTGAATCGAGAGGTTGTCGCTCTGAGTGGGTGACGAACAACTCGAAGCGCCTCGATCGATAGCATCCATGAAAACGCTCCAGTGCCTGCCCGCAACACCAGGAGAAGCACGCATGTCTACCTATCCGCCGCCTCACTCTTCGCTCGATCCCACCTTCGTCACCTCCGCCTTTGAGCTTCCCGGCTACCGCATCGTTCGCAATATTGGTATCGTCCGCGGCATCGTCGTCCGCTCGCGCAACGTCTTCGCTACCATTGGAGCAGGCCTTCAGACCCTCCTCGGCGGCGACATCACCCTCTTCACCGAGCTCTGCGAGAAGACCCGTCAGGATTCCTACGCGATGATGACCCTGCACGCCGCCCAGCTTGGCGCCAACGCCGTCATCGCCGTCCGCTACGACGCCAACGAGGTCATCCGGGGCGTCACCGAAGTCCTGGCCTACGGCACCGCTGTTGTGGTAGAAAAGATTCCAACCTAACGGTCAAAGGAGTTCAGTATGGCCCGAGTCACCGGCATCGGCGGCATCTTTCTTCGCGCCCGCAATCCCAAAGCCCTCACCGCCTGGTACGCCAAGCACCTCGGCATCGCTATCAGCGACTACGGCGGAGCCAGCTTCCTCTGGACCGACGAGGTCCCCGCAACCACAGGGATGACCACCTGGTCGCTCTTCCCGGAAGACACGAAGTACTTCGGCAACGGAAACGAAAAAGGCCCACAGCAAGCCATGGTCAACTACCGCGTAGATGACCTCGACGCGCTCCTCGCCCAACTTGCCGCTGAAGGCGTCACCATCGACCCCAACCGCGAAAACGCCGACTACGGCCGCTTCGCCTGGATCGTCGACCCCGAAGGCAACCGCATCGAACTCTGGCAGCCCCTCGTAAGCGAATAATCTTCCGCCGAAAGGAAGCAGCCATGCCAACTCTCGAAGCCAGGGCACAAGAAACTCAAACCAACGTCCAGCGGGCAGTTCCCTTCTTCTGGGTCTCGAACCTTGAAGCTTCCCTCCGCTTCTACGTTGACGGCCTCGGCTTCGAGAAGACCAAACAGTGGATCGACGAAGGCAAACTACGCTGGTGCTGGCTCGAACTCGGTGGCGCATCCCACATGCTGCAGGAGTACAGTCCCGGCACAATCCCTTCAAACAAACGTGGCGAAGGCGTCTCCATCTGCTTTCAATGCAAAGACGCTCTAGCCATCTACCACGAGACCACCGCCCGCGGCCTCCAGCCTCAACGTCCTTTCGTCGGCAACGGCATGTGGGTCACGATCCTCACCGACCCCGACGGCTACAAGCTCGACTTCGAGAGCCCCACCGATGCCCCTGAGGAGACACAATACTCCGCGTCCTCACTTAGCTAAAAAAGAAGGAGAGGGCAGGCATTTTCGCGAATGCCTGCCCTCTCCTTCAACTCCGCTCAATGCCTCTCTTTAGAAGAAAGCCCTGAACCAGTTCGTCACCAGGTTGTTCACATTCAACGTTCCGATACCGGTCGCAAAGTCCCAACCTGTTTTGCTGTTGTAGGCCTTTTCATAGGCCTTGCTGGACACCGAAAGCACACCGTTTACCCCCGAAGGCGTATAGCAGTTGAAGGGGCCAATGCAGTTCACATCCATATCACCCTCCGTCACATCATTGAAGATGCACGAATGATCAATATCCGCGCCCAGCGTGGAGTTGCAGGAGTTATTTCCACTTCCTCCATACTCCTGTTTCGCCAGCGCATAGTAAACGTAGTTGGGATTACCCTGTGGTGCTCCCACCGCCTCGTCGACCAGTGCCTGAATCCCTGCCACGATCGGCGAGGCAAACGACGTGCCGCCCGCACCCGACCAGTTGGCCGGATCTCCGGTGCAAGGCGCGCCGCCTGCACCCGCCGCCGGTTGGCTATAGCAGAAGATGTAGAAGTGTCCCCATATCCCGTTCGCAGCGAATAGCGAGACATCGGGAAGGTCTCGCACGCCATCGCTCGGGTTGCCGACCAGATCGCGCTGATAGTTCGGCTTCGCATAGCCTTTGCAGGTTCCGCTATCGGCCGCCGTTCCGTCCAGTGGAGACGTGTTTCCAAACGCGCAGTTGCTGGGTCCTCCGCTACCGCTTGCCGTCGTCAGAAAGAACTCTTCGCCCACCGCCGAGTTGCAGGAGCCATTGACGCCATACGGCACGCCAAAGCCCAGCGCATTCGTAATCAGCGTGCTGGCGCAGGAGTCGTTCCACGGAATCTCAGGAATATACGACTTGGCCGAGCCAAAGGTCGCATTATTCTTCGGCTTCCAGTACAGCGAATTCGTCCCCGCAGCAGTGTCCCCAAAATCGGTACCGCCGACAGAGACGTTATATTGCGTCGACCCAAAGCCGTTCACCGCAATGCCAAACTGCGCCGTGGGTTGGTCCGCATCGCAGCTCGCCGCTCCCTCATCGCCCGACGATACAAACACCGACACGCCCTCCGAAGCAGCCTGCTGGTACGCGTAGTTATACGTTGCATTCCCTGCCGCGCCCAATCCAGCCTCGCAAGTGCCATAGCTCACGCTGATAATCGGCGGCGGCAGCACATCGTTGATGAGCGCTTGAATCGCCAGCAAACCGCCAAACGTAGTAGTCGTATCGGCACACGACGCCAGAACGATCGCTGCATTGGGGGCTGCCGCGCTCGCGTACTCGGCATCCAGAATCGCCTCGCCATCAGGCCCAATCACGTCTCCAGGATTCTTACATCCGCCCGGATGAACCTGGGTAAAGGTGGCCTTCGTGTACTTCGTCAGGCCAAACGTACTGCGGAACGTATCCCAATCAGACGTCTTGTACACGTTCGTATCTTCGATCACCACAACCGTCTCCTTCTTGCCGGTTATCCCACTGCTGTAGACCGGTTCAAAGTTGTAGATCGTATGCAGGTCATCAGGCACCACCGCCTGATCGGAGCTATCGATCGTGAACGCGGGAGTAGCGCCCTCCGCCTTCACGGCCCGCGGAACCACCGCCTTGGATGTCGAATCAATATGTGCAGCGCTGATGCCCTTGTTCGCAGCCTTCGGTCGGAAGTCGTTCAACGACGTAACTCCCACCACAATGTCTGCCAGGGCCGCTGGAATCTGCGGGTTCTGCATATTCGCGATATGCGCCTCGCCCTTAACACTCAGCGTGTGCATCTCTGCGCGAAACGCCGACTTCACCTGCCCGGCAGTCCCCGAAAAATCGATCACCATCCCGCTCGTGGCCACGCCGTTCACCTGGAACCCATGCCCCTCCAGCCACTCCCTTACCGCCGCAATGTCCTTAGGGTTGGGGCCGTACTGTTCTCCGAACTGCTCCGCCGTCAGCCAGCGATGAAACTCCGGCCCTCTCGGCTGATAGAGCGCGTCGATCTTCGTGGTCAACGCTGCCTCTCGCTCGGCAGGCCGCTTCAGCTGCAGCAGCATATGCTCCAGCTTCAAGTCGTCGCTGACAACGCCACGATCATTGGCCGCATTGGCCTCGTGACGTATATTGCCGGTCAACATGACCATCTTCGTCTCGACCACCGGGCCAGTCACCAGCAACTGCGCCGTGGAAGAGGTCTGGGCCTGCATGAGCGGCGCCAGAACAAAAGCAACCGCGGCGAAGGAAATGGAAGACATCAGGGAACTGCGAATAGAGCGCTGCATCATAGCGATAGCCTCAATCGATCTCGATGAATTATGTTGTCGGGCCCGGGACTGACAGAAAAGAACCTGCAAAGCGACGAACAATCGTGCCTAACAGGTTGCTGGATGGTAATTTCCGAGACATGCAAGGTCAAGAAGTAAGTTGTCTTTAATGTTTACAAGACAAAACATCAACCCATGTCGCAATCTCTTGCACCTGAAAAAGTAGAAGTTAGCTGACCAGCTTTGCCAAGCGTTTCACCACAGCAAAAAGACGCTCTCCCCACTCGACCAACGGTCGAGCCACCGCCGCTCATCGTACCCAGACAAGTCAAAAGGGCGTGCAAATGCACGCCCTCCGCGCAGAAGACCCGTCCGGCGAGACGGGTCTCTCGATCTTCAACTTAGTGCTGGCTGAACATCCCCATCACATCCTTGCGCAGCATCAGCTGGCTCTCCGGTCGGCTATAAAACATATGCCCACCCGGATACTCCCGCACCTGCACCCGCGTCGCATCGCCCATAATCGGCATCTGGTTCACCGTCAGCACCGAACCCATAAACGGGCACGACAGATCGCCCCATCCATGCGCAATCATCACTCGCATCTTCTGGTCGGCAGCGACTGCCTCGCGCAGTTGCTCCACCGCACCCTGGCGCAGGTCGTCGCCGAAATCCCACTGCCTCCCCACGTCGTAGCTCAGCGCATTGTAGCGAGCGTCCGTCTTCCAGCCCACAACCCGTGTCACAAAGTCCACCATTGCAGTCGTCGTTGGTGCAATGATGCTCTCCAGCAGCGGGTCGTTGCTGCGCTGAGCGGGGTCGAACGGAAACGGGTCCCACGACATCAGGTTCGGATCGTAACGGCTGCCCAGCTTACCCTCCGACCGATACACCTCGCGCAGATAAGCCTGCGTCTCCAGCCTCCCGCCCGCGCGCTTCACGAACAGCGGATCGAGCCCCGTGATCTCAGTCACATGCTGCAACATCCGTTCGTTCGCCTGCGGATCGGAGTGCCCCTTCAACAGCGCCGTCGCATAGTCTCCATCGGTGTAGCTGATCACCTCCGCCATCGCCTCTGGCGTCAGCTTGTGCTCGCGCTCCAGGTGCGCCGCCGCAATCGAAGGCAGCGTCTGCATCCACGGCAGCGGCGAAAGATCTCCCTGCTCGTCGATCGCCGGGTTCAGGTAAGGCGACACCAGCACCACTCCGTTCATCGCCACACCCAGCTGCGTCTGCAGATAGTGCGTCATGCGTGGCCCGCGGAATCCGCCATAGCTCTCCCCGACATAGTACTTTCGCGCACCTAGCCGCCCATTCTTTACCAGCCAGTCATAGATATTTCGCGATAGGTAGTTCACATCCGCGGTCGGCGTAAAGAACAGCTTCTTCCCCTCGGCCTCCGGTACCAGCGAACGGCTGAACCCTGTGCCGATTGGATCGATAAACACCAGATCGGTAAAGTCCAGCCACGTTCCCGGATTGTCGCTCAGCGTCGCCGGATCCGAAGGACTATCGCCCTCCGCGCCAAACGCAACCCGCTTCGGCCCGATAGCCCCAAGGTTCAGATACACCGACGACGCTCCCGGCCCGCCGTTCAACGCAAAGGTCACAGGTCTGTCCTTGCCGTCGACGATGTACGCCGTATAAACCACCTCACCGCTCAATGCGCCTTTAATGTCCCGCACCGGCAGCGTACCCACCGTAACCGTGTAGTGCAGCGTCTTTCCTTCAAGCTGCATGGTCTGCGCAACGTGAGCATCCGCAGGCAGCGGAGGCAGCGTAGCAGACAGGCCAGGCGTCGTTGCAGGCTTGGCGTCAGGTGTCGCCGGCTTCGCATCCTGGGCTGCGGGTTTGCTATCTTCTTGCGCACCTTGCGCACCAGCAACGGAGGGCATCATACCCAAAACAGCTATGAAAAAGGACAAGGAGAGGAGGAGCTTGGGCAGGGAAAACGATCGAACTGAAATCATGATCTAAATTTTACATACATCTCGGGCGGACGACACCAGGCCGGCGAATACTCCGATATCCTGTTTTAGTAGCCGATTTGGAGATCTATCTATGCGTACAACTCTCGCCGCACTTACTCTTTGCCTCCTCGCCTCCCCCGCATTTGCCAAACCGAAGAACGCCCTCGTCGTTCCTCTCAAGACCAGCACCGGCGAAGACGCCGGTACCGCCACCTTCAGCCAGGGCAAGAAAAAGCTCACAATTAAGCTCGACCTCAAAAACCTGCCAGTCGGCGAGCATGCCGTCCACATTCACGCCAAACCCCTCTGCGATGCCCCCGACTTCAAGACCGCCGGCGGCCACTTCAACCCGGAAAACAAGCAGCATGGCAGCCTGAATCCAATGGGCCACCACGCCGGCGACCTGCCGGCAAACGTCACCATCGGCGAAGGCCACATCGGCCAGGCCACGTTCAAGGTGGATTACCTCTCGCTCGATCCCACCTCCCCCAATAGCATCATCGCTAACGGTGGCACCGCCATCATGGTGCATGAGAAGCCAGACGATATGAAGACCGACCCCACCGGCAACGCTGGCAACCGCATCGCCTGTGGCGTCATCACTTCGCCCACACCCTAACCTCGCGCCTCCTTTCGCGCATTGAACCATCTGCAACGCCCATGCGTATTGGTACGCATGGGCGTTTTACACATGGCGATCGCACCCGCAGGACGGCTCCCAGGGCCCAAACCCGCATCTCGGCCTAGCCCTCGCGTCACGCCACGCCCCGTTGCCCGCGCCGGCTCCGAGCCCCACGCTGTGCAACAAATCGAGCCGCCTCCCCCTCCACGCGGTACACTGCTCCCACCGCCAAATCCGCTAGGGGTAAAGTTGGAGCGTACGCCAGAACAGGAAGCTGCACAGGAAGCCGTCGCCAAGCTGGTACGCCAGTGCATGGCCGGTGACTCGCAGGCGTGGCAGCAACTGGTCGTCTCGCAGCACCGGCGTATCTACGCCATCTGCTACCGCTTCACCGGCTCCAGCACCGACGCCGAAGACCTTACCCAGGACGTCTTCCTCAAGCTCTACAAGAATCTCGCCAGCTTCGACACCCAGAAGGGCAGTTTCCAGACCTGGATCACCACGCTCGCCCGCAATCTCCTCGTCGACCACTTCCGCCGCACCCGTCTCGACCGCGCCTCCGACTCCCTCGACGCAACCTATGACGGCGAAGAAGACGGCCAGACCATGGGAGACCGCCTCGCTGACCCACGGCCCTCGCAGGAGCACCACGTCGCCGGCCTGGAGCTCAAGGTGAAGGTCCAGAACGCCCTCAAACAGCTCTCCCCAGAGCTCCGCGAAGCGGTCATCCTACGCGACCTCGAAGACATGGATTATAAAGAAATTGCTCAGGTCCTCCGCATCCCGGAGGGCACCGTGAAAAGCCGCATCAGTCGCGGTCGCGGGGAACTTGCAAGGCTTTTGCAACGTATAGAAAGATAAGTAACGTAATGCTAGAAAGAGAGGTGGTTTAAAGTGGCAGACTTCAACCAATTCGGCAGTGCAAAACCCGGCCTTCCGATCGACCCGCAACACTGCGCCCAGTGTGAAGCGATGCTCGCCGACGCACTCGACGGCACTCTGTCCGCAGCAGATCAGGCCACTTTGGATCTGCACATGGTTGGATGCCCCGGCTGCGCCACCATGTTCGCCGACGCCAAGCGCGGAGCCACCTGGATGGAGATGCTCAAGTCTCCCCGGCCCCAGCCGTCAGACTCTCTGCTCGAGCGCATCCTCGCCCAGACCAGCAACAAGTCCACCATCGTCCTCGGCCCCACCGACTACCTGCGCACCCCGGCCCCCCGCGTCCCGAACACCCTCCTCGGCCGGCCCACGCTCGTCCCGTCATACGTTCCGGCCGCCGCCTTTGCGCCCGCCAACGTCCTGCCCTTCCGCAGCCGCTTCACCCATGGCCTTCGCTCCCTCGGCCATACCATGCTGCAGCCGCGCCTCGCTATGACCGCCGCCATGGCCTTCTTCTCCATCGCCCTCACCCTCAACCTCACCGGCGTCCAGATCAGCAAACTGCGCATCAGCGACCTCAAACCCTCCAGCATCCTGCGCGCCGGCTATGAGACCAAAGGCCGCATCGTGCGTAACTTCGATAACCTTCGCGTCGTCTACGAACTCGAATCCCGAGTCCGCGATCTGCAGCGCTCCTCCGACGACACCGGCGCCAGCACCCCAGCTCCTCAGAATACCCCGGCCAACCAAACCCCCGACAGCTCGCCGCAACCTGAAGGCCAGAAGCCAGCCAACCAGACTCCAGACCAGAAGAAAAACCGTCCCCGGCCCAACCCCGGCTCCAGTCGGCGCGAAGCTCCCGCCGGCAATCTCCTGCTCGTCCAGTTTGCGCAGCGCCGCAGTGACAGCGTCCCCCCCGGCCAGTCTTTTGTTGTTGCTTCACCCGGTATCTTCAAGCAAGAAGGGGGATTGGTATGAACTGCGCAAACCATCCTGATCGTGAACGAGTCGTATTTTGCCAGGACTGCGGCAAACCACTATGCCAGGAGTGCACCCGCACCGTTGGCACCTCTGTCTACTGCGAGGAGAGTCTCGCCGCTAGGCTCGGCGGAGCCGGTACCCCTCCCCCCTCCGGCAGCTACCCAGGCAGCGACGGCGGCGTGAACTACAACGTCTCCGGCGCCATCCCACCCCCACCGCTCCCGGGCGAACCCAACCCCGGCCTCGCCGCTCTGCTCGGCTTCATCCCCGGCGTCGGCGCCATGTACAACGGCCAGTACGCCAAAGGCGTCGTGCATCTCATCGTCTTCGCCATTCTGGTCTCGCTCGCCGACGACCACGGCATCTTCGGCCTGTTCATCGCCGGATGGGTCTTCTATCAGGTCATCGAAGCCCACCACACCGCACGCGCCCGCCGCGATGGCACCCCGCTTCCCAACCCGTTCGGCCTCAACGATCTCGGCGAGCGCCTCGGCTTCGGCAAATCATGGCCCGGCACTCCCAACCCATACAGCGCTCCCACCCAGCCCGGAGCTTCTTCGGACCCCACCGCGCCACCGCCCACCAGCGCCTACGCTCCACCAACCGCAAGCTACGCCAGCCAGACAGCGCAGCCCAATACCGGCTGGGGCGCGCCCTATGAGAGTTTCGCCCCGCCCATCCCTCCGATTCCACCGTACGGTGCGCCCGGCTACCCCTTCGACCCTAACCTCCCTGTACCGAGAAACCGTTTCCCCGCAGGCGCGATCTGGCTCATCGGCCTCGGCTGCGTCTTCCTCGTCGCAAACACCAACATGTTCCACGGCTTCCCCGTTCATCGGCTCATTCCATTCCTCCTGATCGCCGTCGGCGTCTGGATCTTCGTTCACAAGATGACCGACACCGGCAGCAGCCTCGCCGACGACGGTACTCCCGCCTATCGCCAGCGCCTCTTCTACGCCCTCCGCAGCTCCATCTGGGTCCTTCTGGTCGGTGTCCTCTTCTTGCTGGACTCCTTCGACATCCTCTCCTGGGATCACAGCTGGCCCCTCTTCATCATCGTCGCTGGCCTGATGGCCATCTTCCGCAAGATGTCCTACACCCCTGCCATCCCTGTCTATCCTTATCCCTATCCCACGCCACCGGTCGCTCCTCCGCCTGCCGCGACCATCACCCCCATCGTCCCCTCCAGCCAGCACGATCAGGAAGGGAGCTAACCCATGGGAAACTATCCTCCTCCACCCTATCCACCCCCCGGCCCACCCTACGGAGGAGACTGGAAGTACCAACGCCAGGTCCTCAAAGACCAGGCCCGTGCGCACCGTGATATGGCGAAGGCCCAGCGCGACGCCTACCGCAATCAGATCCGCGGCTTCAGACGCAGCTCCATCCTGGGCCCAATCCTGCTTATCTCTGTGGGTATCCTCTTCCTGCTCGTCCAGACCGGCCACCTCGCCAGCCAGCACCTGTGGGACTGGTACAGCCGCTTCTGGCCGCTTCTGCTCGTCGGCGCCGGCATCCTCCTGCTGCTCGAGTGGGGCTTCGATCAGTACATGCAGTCCGATCCCACCCATCCCCCCTACCGCCGTCGTCTCGGTGGAGGCGTATTTACCCTCCTGCTCCTGCTCATCTTCAGCGGAGTCATCTTCAGCGGAATACGCGACGGCGGCCACAGCAAAATCTTCAACGGCTTCAGCATCAATCAGGACAACATGGACGAGTTCCTCGGCGACAAGCACGAGAGTGATCAGTCCATCTCCCAGGCCATGGCCCCCGGCGCCGGCTTCTCCGTCGATAACCCACGCGGCGATGTCACCATCACCGGCACCAGCGACGATAACCAGATTCACATCGCCGTCCACAAAGAGGTCTACACCAGCTCCGACTCCGAGGCAGCGACCAAGGCGCAGCGCCTCAGCCCAACCCTGACCACCAACGGCGGCACCACGAGCCTCTCCATCCCCACGCTCGACGGCGCCCGTGCCGACCTCACCATCACCCTTCCCGCTACCGCCGCCACCACCATCATGGCCAACCACGGCGACGTCCGCGTCAGCTCCCTCAAGGCCCCCATCACCGTTACCGCAAACCACGGGGACATCGAGCTCAGTGCCATCACCGGCACCATCACCACGCACATCAACAACGGAGACTCCTCCTTCTCCGCCCACAGCGTTACCGGCGCCATCTCCATCGAAGGCCACGGCCGCGACACTACCCTCTCCGACCTCAGCGGCCCCGTCACCATCAGTGGCGACTTCTTCGGCACCTCGCACTTCGAGCACATCCGTGGTCCCATCAAGTTCCACACCAGCCGCACCGACTTCCAGCTCGCCCGGCTCGACGGTGATCTCGACATCGAATCCGACATCTCCATCAGCGAGGCCGTCGGTCCTCTCACCCTCACCACCGGCAATCGCAACGTCACCCTCGACCGTATCGCTGGCGACATCTCCGTCACCAACCGCAACGGCTCAGTCGACGTTACCGGCGCACCTCCGCTCGGCAGCATCAGCATTCAAAATCGCAACGGCTCCGTAGACCTCACCGTACCCGAGCAAGCCAGCTTCACCGTACAGGCCGATACCACCAACGGCGACGTCGATAATGACTTCTCTCTCGCCACCGAGGGCAGCGACACCCATAAGAGCTTCTCCGGAACAGTCGGCAAAGGCGGTCCTACTCTGCGCATCACCACCACTCAGGCAGACATCTCGCTCAAAAAAGCGTCCATCCTGCCACTGCCTCCAACCCCTCCGGCCCCACCAAAACTTACCGAGCTACCCTCCAACGTCCACCAGTCGATCGAGGACGCCAAGGCTGCCGCTCGCGACGGTGCACGTCAGGCAAGAGAGGCGGCAGCAGAAGTCAAAAAAGAAGCCAAAGAAGCTGCCGACGAGGCCCGGAAAGAAGCCAAAGATAAGCAGTAGAACCATCTTTGCACCCAGGGAACCCAAGGCTTCAAAAGCTGCCAAAAGGGGCCCGCTTTGAAACGACGCGGGCGGGTGCCCCATTCATGCAGTCTTCCGCATGAGTGGGCATTCGCGCGGAAGCGCGAACCGTCTTCCCATCCCAACCGCTGCTTGTCTTTTTTGTTTGTCATCCCGTAGGGATCTGCCGTTGCCTGCCCTTTGTTTGTCATCCCGTAGAGATCTGCTGTCGCTGCTGATCTTGAGATAGGTTCGGGCTTCAGCCCGGACATTCTAGGATAACCACCCATGCGGGCTTCAGCCTCTGAGATATGCCGTCCTGTCTCGCTGCTACCACGCTCAAGAAAGGGAAAATCGATTTATCCGACCCGCTTCTCCTGTCAACCCCCAAAACAGCAAAACCCCGCGCCAGACGACAACAATCGCGTGGCGCATGAGTTCCATCACCCCGCTATAATGGAAATAGAGGTAAAAGCAAAGCCCGTATACAAATGGGCCGTCCCTGTTTACGATGCCTCTAACCCATTTAGAAACAAATATTTACCCGTAACCCATTGCATTTGAATATTTTACGGACACAAAAAATCGCAAACCATTCATTACAGGCAACTTAGCCACCCCTACCCCCCCCCGGGGGGGGTACCACCCCACCCGGGTAGGGCCACCGACCTGAGGATGAGGGGGAAAAGAGAAGCAAAGACCACGTAAGGCAGGACATCGCTTCTAAACCGCAGCACCAAACGCAAGATCGATCAGCGTCTTCTCTTCGATCTCATGCGCCTTCGCCGAACCGGTCGCTGGCGTTGCACTCTCATGGCGCTTCACGCTGAGCACCGCGCGGTCGCCAGCCAAACGCCGCAGTCGCGGCATGACGTAAGAGAAAGCACCCATGTTGGCCGGCTCCTCCTGCACCCAGACAATCTCCTGGGCCTCAGGATGCTGGTCCAGCGCAGCCTGCAGCTCAGCCTCCGGCCACGGATACATCTGCTCCAAAAAGAGGATGCCTACGCTCATGTCTTTGCGCTTCTCCCGCTCGACCCGAAGATTGTGCCCGATCTTTCCGCTGCAGACCAGCAGCCGCCGAGGGTTCTTTACATCATCGTCTGGCAGAACGTTCTGGAACTTCGGCCGACCGAAGTCCGCCAGAGTAGAGGAGGCGTCTGGATGACGCAGCATGCTCTTCGGCGTGAACACGACCAGCGGCTTGCGCCACGGACGCATCGCCTGACGACGCAGCAGATGGAAGTACTGCGCAGGGTTCGATGGCTGACAGATCTGGATGTTGTCGTTCGCGGCAAGTTGCAGATAGCGCTCAATGCGCGCGCTCGAATGCTCCGGCCCCTGCCCCTCGTAGCCATGCGGCAGCAGCATCACAATGCCGGAGAGAAGGCCCCATTTGGCTTCGCCCGCCGCGATGAACTGGTCCATGATGATCTGCGCGCCATTCGCAAAGTCGCCGAACTGCGCCTCCCAGAGCACCAGAGCCTCCGGATAATCGCGAGAAAATCCATACTCGAAGCCAAGCACCGCAGCTTCTGACAGAAGAGAGTTGTAGACCTCAAATCGTCCCTGTTTTTCGCTCAAATGAGCCAGCGGAATGTAACGGACCTCAGTCTCGATATCGACCATCACAGCATGTCGCTGGTTGAACGTTCCACGCTGCGAATCCTGTCCGGTCAAACGCACTGGCGTTCCGTCTTCGAGCAGCGACGCAAACGCAACAAGCTCCGCCATTCCATAGTCGAAGGTGCGCGTTCCAGCACCCATCTCGGCTCTCTGCTCGAACAGCTTCTTCACCTTGGGGTGAATATGGAAGTTGCTCGGATACGCTGTCACACCGGCAACAAGCTCAGTGATCCGCGCTGCTGGCAAGCCAGTCGGGACATCGTCTTCAGGCTGAAGCTCTCCTCCCTTGTAAGGGCTCCAATAAGCAGGAAGCTGTGCAAGTTGTGGCTTGTGGTCTGCCTTCGTCGCAGCCTTCTGGTCGTCGAGCAACGCCTGTTGCACTTGCTGCACCTCAGCCGCTGGATCCACACCGATGCTCTTGGCATACAGCTGATACAGCGCTGGACGATCCTTGATGATCGCGTAGCGGCGCGGCTGAGTCACCGTCGGATCGTCAACCTCGCTATGTCCGTGCTTGCGATAGCCAACGAGGTCGATCACGATATCGGAGTGGAATCTGTTGCGATACTCTGCCGCAAGGGCAGCAATACGAACGACAGCATTCGGGTCCTCCGCATTCACATGGAAGATCGGAATGGGAAGCCGCTTCGCGATGTCCGACGAGAACCGTGACGAGTTCGACTCTTCGGGAAGCGCCGTAAATCCGAGGAGGTTGTTGACGATGACGTGGATCGTGCCGCCGACATTGAACCCATGCAGAGTCGCCATGTTCAACGTCTCGGCGAGAATGCCTTGACCGGCGAAGGCTGCATCGCCATGAATGATCAACGGAAGGACCTTGTCTTTTCCACCCTTCCCAATGCGCTCCTGCTTCGCTCGCGTGCGCCCCAACACAACCGGATCAACAGCCTCAAGATGGCTCGGGTTCGAAGCCAGATGCAACGCAATCACCTCACCCTTTGGCGAGTGATACTCCCCCGTTGCTCCGACGTGGTACTTCACGTCGCCGCCGCCCATCGTGCTCCGCGGGTCGACGTCTTCGAACTTGGTGAAGATCTCCGACGGCAAGCGACCGATGGTGTTGGTCATGACATTCAGCCGACCGCGATGGCTCATCGCAATCATGGCCTTGGTAACGCCAACTCCGGCACTGACCGCTAGCACACGATCGAGGAACGGAATCAGCGCCGTGATGCCTTCAAGGGAGAACCGCTTCGTGCCAAGGTAGCGAGACTGAATGACCTGCTCGAAGAGGTCGGCGCGGATGAGTTGCGTGAGAATGAGTGCCTGGTCTTGAGCCGGCGCAGTCTGCTCGATCCGTTCCTGCAGCCACTGACGCTGCTCGGGACTGGCGATATGCATGAACTCCGAAGCAATAGTGCCACAGTAGTACCCGCGAGCCTCAGCGGCGATCTCACCCTCTGGCGCTGGCGTTGGGAACGGCTCTGGCGGAAGGTATTGTCCTAGCGGGTCGAGCGATACCTGCAGATATCCCCAACGGCGAAAGATGTCGAAGGTTGTTTCGCGTTCCTGTTTGTCTACCTCTGAAACTGTTGAGGGGAGTGTCTCTGCCTTCGTGGCCATTGCTTCCTCGCTTCCAATCTATTCGCGAAACGCTATCTTCGCGTGCACTATTATGCTAGCCCTTTCGGCGATCAGGCGCACCTCCCTTCCTGTAAGGGAATCAACAGATGACCATAAAGTTGCATTATGGAGCAACTTAGATAAGATCTTCGATCCGATTAGCTTGCAACCTAACCAAGGAAAACACCTCCCGAAGTTGTGGGATGGTTGCATAGGGTCTTCGGTCAATCCTCTGAGATTGCGCATTCACAAACCTCTGCAACTATAGTTAGAAGTATGGTGGCTGTTTCGCGAAGGTCGCTGTTTTTAGCGGGAGTGGCGCTGAGCTGGGTGGGTCTCATAGCAAAGGGAGGGTCTGCCTCGATATACGGAGAGGCAAGGGCGATCGATTGGCAAGCTTCACAGCAGAAGACGTCGCAAACGATAGCTGGACCGGAGACGAGTGGACCAGAGCGACCGCTTCCGGACATTCTGGCGTTGATGCGTTCGGTTGAAGTCAACCAGAGAGCGTCAGAGGTGATCGAAAAGAACTACCTATACCGATCTGTAGTGACAGATCAGCAGTTGGACGGCCACGGTGGATTAAAGAAGACCGAAACAGCAGAGTATGAAGTTTTCTGGTCGGAGGGTGTGCCCGTGCACCGCCTAGTGAAGAAAAACGGCAAAGAATTAAGCGCAGACGAACAGAAGAAGGAGAGCGAACGGATCGACAAAGATGCTGGAAAGGCAAAGGAGAGACGTGCGAAGGCAGATGAGAAGGGGAAGGAGTCCGATGCACGCGGCAATGAATTGATGACGGCATCGCGGACGTTGGAGTTAGGGAGCTTTACGAATGTGCAGCGGATAAAGATGAATGGAAGAGACACAATTTTGGCGGATTATGCAGGCGATTTGAAAGCAAAGACACGGACCAGATTTGAGGATGTGGTCAAAGACCTCATGGGAACGGTGTGGATCGATGAGCAAGACGGCGTGCTGGTAAAGGCAGAAGGCCATTTTGTGAATAACTTCAAGATCGGGGGCGGCCTGGTGGTGAATATCCAAAAAGGGACAAGTTTTTCGGCCGAATGGCGAAAGGTCAATAACGAGGTCTGGCTACCTGCGGGTGTGAAGGGACAAGGATCGGCGCATGCGCTATTATTCTTTGGATTAAATGGGCGTCTGCAGGCGGTAGATTCAGACTATCGAAAGTTCAAGGCAACTTCCACGATTATGCCGAGAATGAGTACAGTTCAGGAGAATCCAACGCCACAGTGAGACCGACTAAGAGAGATACGGTGGTTAAAAGCGCAAAGGGACAGCCTAAGCCATCCCTTCCGCAAACCCGGTTGTTCCTGTACGTCGTGGTGTTAAAGACTAGAGAGGCTGAACGTCAGACGCCTGCCAACCCTTGGGTCCCTTAACTACGTTGAACTGTACAGCTTGGCCTTCTTGAAGGCTCTTGAAACCGTTCGAATTGATCGCCGAGTAGTGTACGAATACATCCTCGCCGTTCTGACGGCTGATAAAGCCAAACCCCTTGGCATCGTTAA
>Ga0302324_100007856_pt1 | contig 22582 bp, 24 predicted proteins | sample Palsa_T0_1_FD_201949 | JGI IMG/M metagenome (GOLD analysis project Ga0302324, IMG submission 201949) | Peat permafrost microbial communities from Stordalen Mire near Abisko, Sweden - Palsa_T0_1 | ecosystem: Environmental > Terrestrial > Soil > Palsa > Peat permafrost | place: Sweden: Abisko...
AGTTGGGTCCCGGTGCCGATCACGGTTTTTGTAGGGTCGGCCAACAAGCCGCCAGGCGATTGGTCAAGAATCTGGCCGTTCGAATCCAGCGCGAGCATGCGCTCCACGCGAACTCGGATGTCCGGATCGGTGCATTCCAGCAACGCCGCGCGCTCGGCCGGACTACGCTCCTGCGCCGCGTGGTAGAGATCTTCGATCTGTCGCCAATGCTCGGGTGTCATCCCTGCCGAAATCCCCAATTGTGTCTACATATTCTATACTCCAAGACGGATAGCATGGCGGACTCGGCATCCTCGAAAGACCCATCCACCTCCGACACAACCGAGCTTCTGCGTGCCTGGGCGGACGGCGATTCTCAAGCGCTGCAGAAACTGACTCCGCGCGTCTACCGCGAACTGCGCCGCGTGGCCGCACACATGTTACACAATGAGCGCCCCGGATACAGCCTGCAAAGCTCCGATTTGGTTCACGAAGCGTACCTGCGCCTGGTGAACGCGCAGGATGTGGACTGGCAGCATCGAGCGCATTTCTTCGCAGTAGCGGCCACGTTGATGCGCCGAATTCTGCTGGATCGAGCTCGCCGCAAGGCGGCGGCCAAGCGCGGCGGCCAAGCGCACCCTTTGGATCTCACTAAAACGCTGGATGTGGCTCAGACTCCGGCCCGCGAACTGATGGCTCTCGATGACGCACTGGACGCGCTGGCCGAAGTAGACCCGCGCAAGGCCCGGATCGTGGAACTCCGATTCTTTGGCGGTCTTAGCGTGAAAGAGACTGCCGAAGTGGTGAAAGTCTCCTCCGAAACCGTGATGCGCGATTGGAAGGTGGCTCGGGCCTGGCTCCTGACCGAGCTGAGCGCCTAAAACTTTTTCCTAGGCCAGTGCCAGTTCTTGATGCCGGATTGCGCCCTTGAGATTGTACGCGGGTTACCCGCGACAGAAAGAGGAACGTCATGAAAGCAATCTCTCGAGCAATTACCTTGAACTTGAGTGCGGGGATCTTCGTCGCGATGTGTGCCTCCAAGGCCTTCGCGGGATGTGGGGAAATACCGAAAGGCCCCTTTGAGTTTCCGGAGCACGCGGCCGAGTCACGCGTACTCGCGGCGGCAGCGCAAGAAAAGGCGTCTGATGACAGCCCGACCACCGCGTCCATCGTGGGGCAGTGGAAGGTTCAGTTTATATCCAAAGGCAACACGGGCCACAATCCTCCGATCCCGGACGGCGCGCTGATCGACTTTGGATTTAAGCAATGGCACAGCGATGGAACCGAAATACAAAATTCCGCTGGCGTGCCGGGCGGCGGCTTCTGTCTGGGCACCTGGGTGCAGACTGGGTTCTTGGGATTTGAACTCAACCATTTCCCGATCGCGTTCGACCCGACTACCGGAAAAGTTGCCAACTATATCAACCTTCGCGAACAGGTCACGCTAGCTCCCGACGGCACCTATTACACCGGTACTTTTACCGAGAACATCTACGACCCCACAGGGAAACAAGTCGACCACCTCGCAGGAACCGTAAATGCTGAGCGAATCACCATAGATTCTTCCTATCCCGGCGCCGTCCCCAACAATTGAAATAGTCAAACCGCGGGCGCGCGAGGTTTCATCGGGAGCTTGCGCGCCCATCCCGGCCAATAGCGAGTCCGTAAAAGATGGCTATCGCGCCGGGAGCTGGCCGGAAAGCTTTTCGAAGCGCTTGCGCTGTTCGGGCGTGAGTATTTGCACGATCCGGTTACGCCCGGTGGCGCGGACGTCTTCAATCTGCGCTTCCAGATCTTCGTGATATTTCGCGAAATCGTCCAGAATGGTTTTGAGACGCTCGGACTGCTCCGGCGTCAGGTTCAGCTCGGTCTTCAACTGTCCGTAAGAAAACTCCGCCTTATCGCCGCGCCAGTAAGCCAAGCGGTGCAATTGCGCGTGCAGTCCCTCGCGCATGCCGATGGCCCCCGCCAGCGCGCCGGTTAAGAACACCAGGACCAGCGTCGTCAGGATGCGCGGATTCTGCCAGGTTGGCTGATCCGAGGCAAACATAGGCGCTACTGGTGGTAGCTGGCCAAGTCCACCAGCACGGCGTCACGCTGCTGCTGGTCCCCTGTATCGGAGGAGGAGGCGGTCGCAACCGTGGCCCCAAGTCCGGTTTCGGGTCCGGCCGGTTCCGAAGTTACCAGGTATCCGCCCAGTAGCGCCGCCAGCATGCCCGAAGCCACGGCCAGCCGAAATCCGAATTTGCGATCCAGAAACACCGACCAGATCGAGACTGGCCGTTGCGCTTCGATCCGCTCCATCACGCGCGCATAGAATCCAGCGCGCGGCGCCACGTCCCCGGCACCGTGCAGAGATCGCAGCAGTTGCGACTGTGCTTCCAGCCGCCGCAGCTCGCTTGCGCACTCCTTGCACTCTCCCAAGTGCCGGTGAAACTCCACGGGAATTTCTGAAAGGGAGCCCTTCAGATACTCCTCAAGATTCTTCCTGATAGGTTGATGCATTGACTTCTTCCCTCATAAAAGACTGCTTTAATTCGTACGGATCGATTCGTCCGTTTCGTTTCAACTGTTCTATCACATCAGGCGAGCGACTGTCCGCCGCGCATCAAACGTTGCGCGACCTTCAGTAGCTTTTGACGCGCCCGAAACAATTTCACTTTAATTGTATTTTCGTTCATCCCCGTCATCTGGGACAGCTCTTCCACCGAATGGCCTTCCACTTCTTTGAGCAGCAGCAGGCTTCGATCTTCATTCGACAGTTTCGCCAGTAGCTTTATGACCAGATCCTTGCGCGCCAGTTGCGTGTCCACGGCCGGCTCCTGGCCGACAGCCGACTCGCTGTTTTGCATCCGCTGGGCGTCTTCTTCGGAAAAATCGCTTTCGTAAACCAGCTTTCGCACGCGCTTCTTGCGCAGATAGTCGTAGCATTCGTTGACCGTGATCTTATAAATCCAGGTCAGCAGCGAGCTGCGAAAGTCGAAGCTTTGGATTGAGAAATAGATCTTCGCGAAAACCTGCTGAGCGATATCCTCGGCGTCGTTATGATTGCGGAGAATTCCATAGATAATCGAGAACACTTTGGCTTGATAGCGCTCCACGATTTCGCTAAACGCGATCTCGTCCCGGGCCTGAACCCGCCGGACCAACGAAGCTTCTTCAGAATTCCGGTGATCCACTCTGGTTTTGGCTTGAACCCGGGCGCCCGACGCCGGAAAGGGAAGAGTTCCCGCAACAACGCTCATACACCCTGCCAGACGCACGCCAAGGGGCTGCGGTTGCAGTCAGTTGGGGGTCGAGAGCGACATTTCGCCGGAATTGCATCCTGCCAGCGATTCTAACATCGAACCAATTGAAGGCTGGCGCCTTGCAGTACGCGGGCGTTCAGGTGATAATAGCTTCTAGAGAGTTCAGCCAACAGGAGATCTTAGAAATGGTTCAACTGACCGAGACGGCCGTAAGCAAGGTGAAGGAGATTTTGGGGAGCCAGGATCCCAAGCCGGCCGGGCTCCGCATCGCGGTGGTGGGCGGCGGATGCTCCGGATTTAGCTATTCGATGGCTTTCGAAAACACCCCCAACATGCTGGACAAAACCTATAAGTTCGACGATCTAAAGGTTTTCATCGATCAGGCCAGCCTGTTGTACCTCGACGGCGCGGAAGTGGATTACGTGGAAACCATGGAAGGCTCGGGGTTTAAGTTCAACAATCCCAACGTAAAGAGCACCTGCGGGTGCGGTAGCTCCTTCAGCGCTTAAGTGAACCTCCACGGTCTCCTGACCGAGCAGCAAAACCCGGCGTCTGCTCACATTGACGTCCTGCCAACCGCCGACGTGCTGGCCCTGATTAATAGGGAAGACCAGAAGGTAGCGGACGCAGTGGCGGCCGAGATCCCCCAAATCACTGAAGCCGTGGACGGCATCCTGGATCGAGTGCGAACCGGCGGCAGTCTCTTCTATATTGGAGCTGGAACCAGCGGCCGCTTAGGCGTACTGGATGCGGCTGAATGCCCGCCCACGTTCCACGTGGCGCCGGACCTGGTCCAAGGAATTATCGCCGGCGGCGAAGCGGCATTGGCGCGTGCCACCGAAGCGTCTGAGGACGATCCGGAAGCCGGCCGCCGCGACCTGATCGCGCGTAGTTTCACTCCCCAAGACGCTCTAGTCGGAATTGCCGCCAGTGGCCGGACGCCCTATGTTTTGGGCGCCATCGAGGAGGCGAATCGATTAGGCGCGCTGACCATTGGTATCAGTTGCACTCCGGATTCGCCGCTTTCGCGTGCGGCGCGCATCGCGATTACGCCTCTAGCGGGGCCGGAAGTGATCGCCGGTTCGACTCGCATGAAAGCGGGCACCGCAACCAAGCTGGTGCTGAACATGATCAGCACGGCGGTTATGATCCGCCTGGGTCATGTCTACGGCAACCTCATGGTCAACGTTCAGCCGCGCAACGCTAAGCTGGAGGACCGTGCGCGCAGGATTATTGCTGCCAGCGCGGAGGTGAGGTATGAGCGCGCCGGTGAACTGCTGTCGGCGGCCGGCGGCGAGGTGCGAGTGGCAATCCTAATGGCCCGGCTGTCACTCGATCGCGCGACGGCCGAAGCGCGACTGGCTGCGGCCGCCGGCCGGCTCTCCGAGGCACTCAACCCATAACCGACCACCAATAACTAACAACCAATAACCAATAACTATGGATAAATTCCACATCCACGGTGGCGTGCCGCTGGAAGGCGAGATCGCGGTGGGCGGATCGAAAAATTCCGCGCTGCCCGCGCTCGCGGCCTGTTTGCTCACCAGCGATCCTGTAAAGTTGGGGCGCATTCCGCCGGTGCGCGACATCGGCACCATGCAACAGTTGTTGCGGCATGCCGGAGCTGATCTCGAAGTTACGAACGATGGATTTGTCACCGTGCGTGCCGCCCGGCTGGAGCATCCCGAAGCGCCCTACGATCTGGTGAAGACCATGCGAGCATCCAGCTTAGTCCTGGGGCCACTGGTGGCTCGAACCGGCCGCGCGCGGGTTTCGATGCCGGGAGGCTGCGCGATCGGCGCTCGTCCTATCAATTTGCACGTCACCGCGCTCGAACAGCTGGGCGCCGAAATCCAGTATTCGCACGGCTACGTGGAAGCGCGAGCGCCGCGCGGTTTGACGGGCGCGCAGGTACATTTCGACCGCATCACCGTCACCGGAACCGAGGATGTGTTGATGGCCGCTGTTCTGGCCGAAGGCGAGACCATAATTCAAAACGCCGCGCGCGAGCCCGAGGTGCAGGATCTGGCGCTGCTGCTGAACAAGATGGGTGCGCGGGTGGAAGGCGCGGGGACCTCCACGATACGGGTGCAAGGTGTAGCTGCGTTGCATGGAACCGAGCACACAATTATTGCGGATCGCATCGAAGCCGGCACGTTTCTGATCGCGGGCGCGATCACGCGCGGCGACCTGGTGGTGTCCGGTTTGGTACCCGGGCATGTGGACGCGTTGACCGCGAAGCTGCGGCAGGCCGGCGTGGATGTTTCCGCGGCAGGTCCCGACGCGTTGCGCGTGCGAGCCGCTTCCCGGCTGCGCGCCACCGACATCACGACCGAAGAATATCCCGGGTTCGCCACCGATTTACAGGCGCAGTACATGGCCCTGATGACGCTCGCGGAGGGAATCTCGTTCATCAGCGAAACCATTTTTGAGAACCGTTTCATGCACACGCAGGAGCTGGCGCGGATGGGAGCGACCATCCGCGTGGAGGGGCGGCAGGCCATCGTGGCGGGCGTCAACGAACTGACCGGCGCACAGGTGATCGCGTCCGATCTGCGTGCCAGCGCTTCGCTGGTGCTCGCGGGTTTGGTGGCGCGCGGCGAAACGCTGCTCGATCGGGTCTACCATATCGACCGGGGCTATGAGAAAATCGAAGAGAAATTGGCGCGCGCCGGCGCGCGGATCGAGCGGACAACGTGACCGCACCCAAACATCACAACCCGGGCTTTCTGGCGCTGGTGAATGAGGCCAAGAGCAGGATTCAAGAAATCGACATAGCCGAGTATCAGCGCTTGCGCGCCGCCGGGGAGTCCCACGTTCTGGTCGATACGCGCGAAGACACTGAATGGGCGGCTGGACACGCGGCGGGCGCCATACACCTGGGGAAGGGAATCATCGAGCGCGACATTGAAGCGCGCGTGCCGAACAAGGATGCCAAGCTGGTGCTGTATTGCGGAGGCGGATACCGCTCGGCGCTAGCCGCGGATGCGTTGCGGCAGATGGGCTACACGCAGGCGATCTCCCTGGATGGCGGATGGCGCGCGTATCAGGAATCGGGTTTGCCCGTCGAGAAGTGATCTGAAATAGAGAAGTGATCTGAAGTGGAGAAACAGAGAAGGCTACTGCAAGAGCATGCCCGCTGAGAGATAAAGTATCACTCCCAGCGCGCCCAGTTCCACGAACTTCACCACGCGCGTAAGGCCGTTGTTCATGAATTCAAAGCGCAGGATAAGTCCCAGCGCCAACCCGGTACACATCAGCCAGAGTGGGACCGAGCCATCGTCCTGCATGTAGGCGAATAAGAAGATGTAGAAAAAGATCGGAACATTGCTGTCGAACCAGTTCTTCAACCGCGTATAGGCTACGAACAGCCCAAACAGGATCAACAGCCCCAGCGTTACTTGAGAGGCGCCAGTAAGATGCATTCGTCGAAACCGCCGATTCCGGCCGGGACCGGCAGGGGAAGCCCCGCAGGTCCCGGAAGATTAGGATCAGAAAGCGTAGCCGATTCCAACCTGGGCTACCACATCGTTGATCCAGCCGCCGACGCTTGATCCTGGCGCGGGGGCGAACAGCTGGGTGGGAAACGGGGTCAGGTAGTCATGCACCTCGAGGCGCAACAGAACCGATTTGGCGATATTGAATTTCACTCCGGCTCCAAACGAAATCAGCGCTCTGAGGTCCCGGACGTCGCTGAACGCCGCGATGTTCGACAGCGGCTGGTACACTTGCTCGGTGCCGGTCCCCGTATACCATTTCACTCCGGCGCCGGCCGCTATATAGGGCCGCACGGCCGATTCAGAGGGGGCAAAGTTAACGACCACGTCATAGTGAATGGCGTTGCTTTGGCTCGCGAACTTTACGGTGGTGCCATCCGAGGAGAGCTTCAGATCGCCGTTCTCGTGATCGTAGCGCAACTCCCCGCCGAATACTCCGCTGCCGATGTTGTTGTCGAGCCAGGCGCTCACAGCCAGGCCCGGATCGCGAGTGGCGCTGGCGTCACCCGCCGGGTTGCTGATGGTCTCGGAGGTTAAAAAACTGCCACCTGCTCCGATGCCAACTTCCCACTTCTGAGCAAATGCCGCCGGTACCGCCGCGGCAAGAGCCAAAAACATTAGCGACAGGAAATGTTTCATAATGTCTCTCATTCTAATCTAGAATTTGCGATTAATCCACCACCCGCTCGGGGATGGAGGTTGAAACGTCGCCGTCCGTGATCACCAGGGGAACGGACATTCCCGTGGGGACGTTGGTTGGCACGCTGACGTTGATCTGATCGACGCCCACCAAGCCGGGGGCCAGGCCGGAATAGAGCACCGGCAAATTTACGCCGCCCAGCGTCACAGTGGGCGGTACCAGCGAGTAGGACAGCGGACTCGAAGGCGCCGGCTGCCCGGTTGCGACTGCAGGAGCAGTCTGGCCAAGGCCAGTCAGGTAAATGACCAGCGCCGAGCCCGATGAGCGGTGAATCGGATGGGAAGCGGTAACGAGTTCGTTGTCGTCGTAGCGGACCACGGTGGGGACATTATCGTTTGGCCCCGCCGTTCCGGAAAACACGCTGGGAGCATTGGGCTCGATCACCAGATTGAAGTCGTTGCTGATGCCGCCAGGCGTGCGCAGGATCAGAGTGACGTCGCCAACGGCCTGGAAAGGCATCTGAGCGTTCACTTGAGTGGGCGAGACGAACAGGATGGGAACTGGCAGCCCGTCGACGGTCAGGCAGCTATTGGCCAAAGCCGTGGGCAATGGAATCTCGGAAGAGGCCATGTTGATGGGGCTCAAATTCGTGCCGAAGACGGAGATCAAACCTCCGGGCGCGACGTCGCTGCCGTAATTACCGGCATTCACCACTGAGGTGATGTTGGGTGGCGGTGCCGACGAATTGAAGTTCCAGGGCAGCACGGTCACGCCGGAAACCGTCAGGTTTACGATGGCGGTCTGGTTGGCTAATGTCGCGATGGTGCGGGTGAAGGGCGAAGCCGCGGTCCCAAGCAGCGGAGCTTCCGCCATTTGCGTGGCGTTGCTCTCCGATGTGGTTGGGTTGGTCATGTTAATGCGCTCCATCACGCCGGGAGCAGTGCTCTGACCGACGGGTGCGGCGGGTGGGGGAGGGCCGTTGCTAGTCGTTTCGGTGCAGGTGGTGTTGGGCGCGGTGCCTGTGCACGTTGTGGTGACCGTGGTAGTGCCGGTGGGGCTCGTCGTGGTGCAGACACTGCCTGTTGCGGTGTCTACGCACGTTGTAGTGGTCGTGGTAACGGGGCTCGTGGTGGCTGTCGGGGGGGGAGCAGTGGAACGGAAGCCGGTTTCGTCCACGAAGGAGAACCCGGATGGAGTTCCAGTGGTCGTCTGAAACGGCAGGACCAGATTCAGCGAAGAGTTCAAAAGATCTGAGCCAACGACGTATTGATTGAAAATGGAGGCGGCGTAAGGGCCAGAGAGCGGTGTCCCAAGCTGCTGCGAAACTGCAAAGGCGTTGGTGCTGGCGTTATAGAGATACACGGTCCCGTCGGCACCCGCGATGAAGATCGTAGAACCATTCTGGGAAGTCGTTAGTACGGTGTTGGCGTTGGTGAGGTTCTTGAATACGCCCAGCGAGGGCAGTTCCATGCCCGTGCGCTTCGCGATATCCAGCTGCAGGATGTGAAAGGTGCCGTCGTAATATCCGCCCTGCGCCAGGGTGGCGTTCGCTGACGACGCGATCGAAAGGGCGATGAAGCCTGACGGCAGAATAATCGGCGAGAGGGACTGCAGCGTGTCGAGATCGTATACGTTCACAGTTTGCGATCCCGCATTTCCCACCAGCAGATACTGTTGGTCGTAGGAGATCGCCATGGTGGTCGGCTGGTTGCCGGTATGCAGTGTCGCGGTCTGTGAATAGTTGGTGCCGTTGAAGACCAGCACTTCATTCTTATCGGAGCGCACCACGAAGAACTGGTTGCGGACCGGATCGGCCACGATATCGGTGAGCGTTCCGGGGATATTGATGATGCTGCCCACCTGGTTGGGCGCCGCGTTGTTCACCAGCACTTGAACCGGAGGTATGACATTGATGGCAGTGGGGGATGTGATCGAGAGCGTAGCGTCGATGGTGCCAGACTGGCTTCCAAACGCCGTGGGATCCACCGAAACCTTCACTACCGCCGGGGTGGTGCCGTTGGAAGGAGAAACAGACACGCCGGCAGTGTTGGAGCTGATGCTAAAGGGCGTGTTATTACCGCCCGGATCTACAACGTAAAGCGATTGCGTGGATACCCCTGGATTGCAGAAATTGTTGCGAAACAACAGCGCTTCCTGATCCGCCAATACCCGCGGCTGTTTGGCCAGGCTGCCGACTGGCAACACGGTGACGCCGCTGGCTGAAATGGAGTAGAGAGTGTTGGAATCGCTTGAGAGCACGCTTTTGCCGGCGAGGTTCTCCGGCAGTTGCAAGGTCTGCTGGAGTGTCAGGTTGTCGGAGGTGACCACCATGAGCGTGGGCGCCGCCCCGACGACAGTTGGAATCTGGGCATACAGCAAGCCGCGGCTGTCGTCGAACGCGGTGCTTCCCACGGCGAACTGATTGCTATGTTGGGGGAAATAGTTCAGGAACGCGCCCTTCCCGATCTCCACCCATCCCGCCATGACGAGCGAGCCGTTGTGATTCAAACTCACTACCCGCGGTCCAAGAATGCCGGTGCTCGTCACAATGGCGCCGGGGTAAAGAATCCCCGCGGTGACGTCATAGTCGAAAGTGACCGTGCTGGTGGTGCCGCCCAGGCCGTAGATCTGAGTGCCGTCCGCGGATGCGGCGACCGAGGCCTCGGTGATTTCAGCGGGGAAGTTGCTGGTGGGCTCGACCGGGATGGTATTGGCCACCACGCTCGCGAGCGTGCCAATTTCCTGGCTTGCGCCGGTGCTGGGATCGAACAACAGGAAATCCGTGGTGGTAACCACCAGGGCCAGGCCGTTGGCTCCGAAAGCGACGCCCAGGGGCGGGTTACCGAGTGAGAAGGTCTGGATTCCCTTCGTCTCCAGATCGATCACCGTCAGCGAATTGGCAGGCGTGGCTGGCGCCACCGTGTTCCCGAAGTTGGTGGCGACCAGATAGTGGCCGTCGGGCGACATCGAGATCGAACTGGGCTGTGCTGATACGTTGATCGAGGTTTTGATGGTATTCGTCGCAAGCGACATGACGTCGATGGTGTTGCCGGTAAAGTCGGCGATGTAGAGTACGCCGCGCTTCTCATCCAGCGCCAGATCGGCAGCCTCGCCTCCGATGGACACCACGGTCCCGAAGGTTTGGCCCCAAGCCGCGGCCACCGCGAACGAAGCGGCGATAAGGATCTTCCACCAATAAGACTTCATCAGCATAACGGTTCACTCCAAAGAAACAATCAAATCTCCAAGTCTTTGCGCCGGCAGGTGTTTCAAGCACGGCTTCGTTCGGTGCAGGCTACCCCGCGCCCAAGCCGCACAGCCCCGGCTGCGCTCCATATTTCACTATCAAAAGGACTGCGAGGCCTCGGCGCGAGGCGCGCCAGGGACCTCCTCCCTGACGCCCCGCCGGATCCACCGCCCCAATTACACGCGCGCCAAACTTACTCGGCGCTCTTCTTGCGACGCAAAACGATCAGCCCCACAAACAGGACTGCGAGCACCGCGCAAACAATGCGAATCATCGAGCTATCCATCGTTTTCTCTCCTTTCCCACGAAAATGGTTTCCGCTACCCTACATGTTGTTCATCATGGGAATCAGTTCCCGCATGATTTTCATGACGACCGGTCCAACGCTGACGACAAACAAAGACGGCAGAATACAAAAGAAGATCGGGAACACCAGCTTCACGCCCAGTTTGGCGGCCTTCTCCTCGGCCACCTGGCGGGCCTGAATTCGCATGTAGTCGGCATGCGCGCGCAGGCTCTGCGCTACTCCGGTGCCAAACCGGTCCGCCTGGATCAGCACCGCCACCAGCTTCTTGAGATCTTCCACCGCGGTCCGGTCCGCCAGGTTACGCAGCGCTTCCGCGCGGCGCTTGCCCGCCTTCAGCTCTAAGTTCACGATGGCGAGTTCTTCGCTGATCTCCGCATGCGCGTGCTCCAGTTCTTTGGCTACCTGCATGACCGCCTGATCCAACCCCAGCCCCGACTCGACGCACACCACCATCAGGTCGAGCGCATTGGCCAGGCCGCGCTGGATCTGTTTCTGGCGTCCCTTGGCCGCCATCCGGATATACTCGTTTGGCCCGAAGAAACCGGCCGCCAGCGCCACCAGAATCGCCGCAAATTTGTTGCTTTGCGAAAACGAGGAGTTCACCACCGCCACGGCCGCCAGCGCCGGCAGCAGCACCGCGCAAATGGCCTTGGCGCCATACAGGATTTTCAGCGCGTTGGGATTCCGGTAGCCCGCCCGAATCAGACGCCGTTGCATGACCGTCACATCTTTGGGCGACGCCGGCACCAGAGTGCCCAACCGCTTGACCAGATCATGAAAGAGCAGGCTAGGATGGATGGGGGCCGCGTCCGGGGAGCTCATGCCGGTGCCGGCCACGCGTTCGATGGCCTCCTTGGGCTTGACGTACAGTTTCAGCAGGCCAAAGAAGATGACCGCGGCGAACAGCAAGAAAACCACGAAACTGAAGACAAGGATCATGCCATTACACCTCGATGCTCGTGATCTTCTTCATGATGAGATAGCCGATAATCTGAAGAACCACCGCGCATCCCAGCATGATGTTTCCGACGTCGTCCAGGAAGAAGAACTTCACATAATCCGGATTGGTATAAAACATGAGCACCGCCACGCCGATCGGAATGCAGGTTAAGGCGGTCCCGGTCATGCGCCCATGCGCGCTAATGGCACGGATGCGGCCGCGCAGCTTGAAGCGCTCCCGGATGACATAGGCGAGTTTGTCCAGAATCTCCGCCAGGTTGCCGCCAGTGCGCTTCTGCAGCAGCACCGCGGACACAAAAAAGTGCACGTCCAGCGACGGGATGCGCTTGGCCAACTTTTGCAGCGCCACATCCAGCGGCAGACCGAGATTGTGCTCCTCGAAAGTGCGGCGGAATTCGCCCGCCAGGGGCTCCTGGAATTCGCGGTGGATCATTTCGAGCGACACCGAGAAGGCGTGGCCGGCGCGCATGGAGCGCGACACAAACTCCAGACTGTCCGGAAATATCTCTTCAAACTTCCGCAGTCGCAGCTTGCGTTTCCGCAAGACATACAGCACCGGGAGCGCACCCGCCGCCAGCGCGGGAACATAGGAAAAACGCCGGAATTGATCGGGGAGCAGAAGCCAGCACAGCACCCAGGCAGCTACCACCGCAACCAGACAGGTGTTGACCAGCCGATGTGTGCTCCACTTCATGCCGGCCTGTTCGAGCAGCTCCTGTAGCTTGCTCTGCAGCTGGAAGCGCCGCAGGAACTTGGTGGCCAGCAGGACGTTTTTTTCGTCGGCCTGGATCAGCGACCCGCCGGTCGCGGCCGCTTTGGCGGCGGCCTTCGGTTTGGCGGTTCCGATCAAGCGGCTTTTCAGCTTGTCGATGTCGGAGTGGCGGAATGCGTTCGAGCAGATCCACCAGATGACCAGGACGCAAGCCCACAGTGCGATGAAGATCAGTACAATCATTTCAGACCTCCACCACCTCGTCGAACAGATCGGCCCGCAGGCGGATACCGGCGGCCAGCAGTTTTTCGTAGAATTTGGGGCGGATTCCGGTGGCCGCGAAACGGCCGACTACTTTTCCGTCGGGATTCAAGCCGCGCTTTTCGAAGACGAAGATATCCTGCAGCGTCACCACTTCGCCTTCCATGCCGGTCACCTCGGTGAGGTTGACTACGCGGCGCGAACCGTCGCTCATGCGGGAGGCTTGCACCAGCAGGTGCACCGCGCTTGCGATCTGCTGCCGGATGGACACCAGCTGCATGTTGGCGTTGGCGAGCGAGACCATGACTTCCAGGCGCGAAATCGCGTCGCGCGGGCTGTTGGCGTGGACCGTGGTCAGCGATCCGTCGTGACCGGTGTTCATGGCCTGCAACATATCCAACGCTTCTTCGCCGCGGACTTCGCCCACCACGATGCGATCGGGACGCATACGCAGGCTGTTCACCAGCAACTCGCGCTGCCGGACGGCGCCATGGCCTTCCAGGTTCGGCGGACGCGTTTCCAGGCGCACCACGTGCGGCTGCTTCAACTGCAATTCGGCCGCGTCTTCAATGGTGACGATGCGCTCCTTGGGGGAAATGAAGGCCGAAAGAGCGTTCAGCAGCGTCGTCTTACCGGAGCCGGTGCCGCCCGCGATGATGATGTTCATGCGGGCCTTGACGGCGGCCTCGAGTAATTCCATCATGCCGGGCGTCATGGCGCGGCGGTCCACCAGGTCGGCCGGCATCAGCTTGTCGGTCGAGAAACGGCGGATCGACAATATGGCGCCATCCACCGCCAGCGGGGGAATGATGGCGTTGACGCGCGAGCCGTCGCTCAAGCGCGCGTCCACCATGGGCGTGGATTCGTCCACGCGCCGGCCCACCTGGGAAACGATTTTGTCGATGATGCGCAGCAAGTGCTGGCCGTCGCGGAAGCTGACCGAGGTCAGTTCGAGCAAGCCCTTCCGCTCCACGTAGACCTGCTTGTAGGTGTTGACCAGAATGTCGGAAATGGTGGGATCCTGCAGCAAGGGCTCCAGCGGACCGAGGCCGAAGACTTCATCCAGCACTTCGTCGCAAATCTGTTGCTTTTCGAGCGAACTGAGCAGCGTCGGCTCGGAATCGATCAACGAGATCAGCGCCTGGCGCACTTCGCTGCGCACCCGCTGGTTGTCGATGGTGGCCAGCGCCTCCAGGTTGATCTTGTCCACCAGCTTGCGATGCAGCGTGAACTTCAGCTCCTGATATTCCGGCTTCAGGGCACCTTTGGACTTGCCGCCATTCTTGAGCAGGCGTTGTTCCCAGCTAACTTGGGGTGTGGTCGATTTGGTTTCAAGATTGGGAAACATAGATAATTCTCACTACACGGCCGAAGTGGCAACCCTCAATTCGGAAATGGAGGCTCGTTTTTGATCCTGGCCTCCCCGTTTGGACAACCGGCCGGCCAAATTCTCCATCGCTTTGCCGAGCTCGCTGTGGGCGTCGACGGGCTGCCCGAGCGTTACGGCGCGGTGCAGCGAAAAGTAGTCGTTCGGTATCCTGGCATCGATGGCACAATTAAACAGCCGCTCGATATCGGAGCCGGCGATTTCGTCCCGCCGGTTGATGCGATTCATCAGGATCTGAAAACGTTCCTTGGGAAAGCCCAGCTGATCGAGCAAATTGACCGCCTTGCGCGCCAAGTGCAGGCTCGGCAGCTCCGGCGTCGATACCAGAAACGCACGGTCCGATTCGGAAATCGTCATCAGGCTGAGGCGTTGAAAAACAACCGGCAGATCGATTACGACCCAGTCATAGTTCAGGCGGGCATATTCCATTACGGCGTGCAGACGCCCCGCGTCGACGGGCCCGGCGTAGGGGGTCTCCGGCGCCGCCAGGATATCCACGCCATCCGCTACCGCCACCGCGGACGCCCAGGCTCCGTCGTACAGGCGCTCGGCGACCGGAAGCAGGTCGAGCAGCGACTTGGTATTGGTGAGCTTGAGATAAAAGCCGATCATTCCACCCATCAGGTCGAAATCGGCCAGCAACACCCGTTGCGAGGTCGCTCTCCGCAGCGCGAAGGCCGTTTGCGCGGCCAGAGTGGATGCTCCGGATCCGGGCTTGGCGCTGGAAAACGCGATGATGGAACCGGGATTGGTCGCCTCCGCAGGTCCCGGCTGCAGCAGCCGGCGCAGGCGGGCGACTGCGTCGTTCTGAGTCTGAACGTCGAAGGGCGCATACAGGAATTCGCTTGCGCCGCTCCGCAACGAGCGCAGAATCGCGTCCGAGTCGTTACGCACGTGCAATCCCACGACGTGCGTGGGAAAGTTGAGCGAGGACAGGCAGCGAATCAGCTCACAGGCTTGATCGAGATCCGACGCCAGGTCCAGCAAGATAACGTCGGGCTTGGTCTGGCGCACCCGGATTTCCAGCGCTTGCTGCGAAGGATAGGAGTTGAACTCCGACAGGATCTGGAACGAGCGGGTGCGTTCCAGGGCGGCCGCGAGCTGGCTGGCCAAGTCGCGGTCGGGAACGATGGACAGAGCTGTGAGAACCGGACCTCGGCCCATCATCGCGCACTCCTGCTGTTGGCGATCCGAAGCACTGTTACTTGGATCCCCCTTTGGATGTGCCCGGGAATGCGTTCGTCGATCCAGGCGCGATCGGCACCAAGAACGGATGCGGCATCGGGACACTGGGCTTGGTGTCGCCCGGCTGCAACGGCATGGTGATTTCCGGGGTCACCAGGACCACCAGCTCGTCGTCATTCTTCGATATCGATTTAGACTTAAACAGATTCCCTAGGATCGGTATACTCGAGAGTCCGGGAATCCTGGAGAGCGTTTCTGTAATCTGGTTGTCGATGAGACCGGCAATGACGAAGCTCTGGCCTTCGCCCAGCTCCACGTTGGTCTCCATTTTGCGCGACGACAGCGCCGGGATCGTGAACCCGTTAAACGACAGCGCATTGCTGTAGTCGAGCGCGGAAACTTCCGGCTTGACGTGCAAGCGAATGTTGTTGTGCCCGGTGATGTTCGGCGTGAAGGTGAGCCGGACGCCGAATTCTCGAAACTGAATGGTCACAGCCCCGGAATTGGCCCCCCCCTGCAGGACCGGGATGGGAAATTCACCGCCCACCAGGAAGCTGGCCTCTTTGCCATCCGTGGTCATCAGAGTGGGCTCGTCCAAGGTCTGCATCAGGTTGTGTTGTTCCAGGGCCTGGATGAAGGCCCCCAGATTCAGGTCCGGCCGGAAGGCGAAAATGTTCAGTGCGTTTGAAATCGTGAAGCTGGTTGGCGTGCCGCCCCCGATGCTCGACGGAGTGGTGGACGAAGACTGGCCCGTACTGACTTGCCCGATGGTATTGGTGGCGCCGGTGGAAAGCAAGTTGACCGCGAACTGGTTGGATGCCGAACGATTGAGTTCGGCGAACTTGATGCGCAACAGGACCTGCCGCTCCACCGGGGCTTCGGCAATCTGCAGGTCGTTCACAATGGTCTTGCCAAACGACGCCGCGAGTGCGCTGGCCTGATCGGCCACAGCCTTGCTACCCACGCGGCCGGTGAGAGAGAGCGAATCCCGCGAGGATTGCACGTGAATGTCTTCGTTCGGGAAGGTGTCTTTGAGCAGCTTGCGCAACGGCTCCAGGTTTTGCTCTACGGTGATGTTGTAGAAGTTGCGTTGGCCGGCTTTACTCCAAACCACCAGCGTGACGGTTCCAAACGCTTTTCCATGCACCAGCACTTCGCGGCCGGTGACTGGAGACGCGTCCACGATCTCCGCGTTGCTGGTGGAAATCCGCGCGATGTCGGTTGGATAGTCGATAACGATGCTCTTTCCGATCGTCAACCGGATGTCTTCCGGTCCGCCCTGCGCCCGGACGGAACTCGCCGCCGCGGCCAGCATTACGGATACTAGGCACAACTGTTTGATCTTTCGCATGATTTACTTACTCCCGCTCCCGCCGACACCGACTACTTCCACGCTCTTCTGGGTTCCGCGAATCACGATGATCTGATCGGGAGGAGGCGGGGGCGGAGGAGGCGGCGGCGCCACGGCGACCGGAGCCGGCCGAGCTCTGGGCCGGGGCGGAACGGCATTCTCGGGGACCTTCTTGTGCACCGCGCGCTCCCCGTACAACTCGGCGATCTCGCGCCCCTGGGTTTTCTCGATGGTCTGATCGCTCCCGTTTCTCAAAACCAATTGAATGCGCGTGTCGGCATTCGCCAAGGTGAGCGTCTCGGCCTGCTCGGGCGTCGCGAGCAAAGTCACATTGGCCGAGGGCATAGCCTGTCCGCGGGCGTCCGGCTGCATCACGGTTCCGGCGGAAAGCACCAGCATGTTTTGCAGCGCAGTGGCGGTGACCGATCCCTCGGCGTTGGGCGGATGTCCGGTGACCAGCACATCCACGCGCATCCCCGGCAGCACAAAACCTGCGATCCCGGTGACGTCGTTCACCCGCACCGTGACCGCGCGCATCCCGACCGGTATGGTGGGCGCCAGTCCGAACCCGCTGCCGCGAGCCGCCAGACGTCCCTCCAGAATCGGTTCGTCCATGAGGATGTTGCTCACGAGCGGACGATCGATCACTTCCTCCGGCTTGGTGAAAGCTCCTTTGGGAAAGGCCGACGCCGGCATTTTGCCCAGCTTAATGTCGGCCGGCTTCACCGTGGTGCCCACTGCGAGTGGCCGGGCGGCCACCACAATGTCGCGCAACTCGGTAGCCTCGGTCTTCTTGGGACTTCCGGCGCGAGCCGTCATCTGATAAAACACGCTCGATATCACGAGCGCGAACAGCAGGCTTACGCCCAATACGGTCAAAAATCTACGATCCATATCCCTCTCTCCCGCATTCCGAACCTAAAGTGAAATGCAAAGCAACCGTCGTCCCGTCACAGCCACAGGGCTTCGCCGTCATGTTGCCGACACCAGGCTGAGCCAAACACCCGCAGCGATCGCGGGGGCGTAAGGGATGGAATCCGTTCCATGGGCCGGCGCGACAGACAAGGCACCGGCGGCCGGGTTTCCGCCGCGCGCGCGTTTGCTTCTGGTCCACCAATCCCGAACCGCTCGCCAAGCGATCACCGCGAGAGCCATCACGCCGCCGCAGCCCGCCGTCCACAGAGCGGCTTGCAGAAGCAGCTGAACACCCAGCAGCGCCCCAAATCCAGCCATTAATTTCACGTCTCCGCCGCCCATGCCGCCGAGCAGATAAAAAACCAGGAAGACGCCTGCGCCCGCCAAGGTCCCAGCCAGCGCCGATCCGGCGCCACGCCAACCGTGCTGGACGGTCTGCAGAATCACTCCGCCCGCCAATGCCGAGCAGGGAATCCAGTTCGAGATTTGACGCCGCGACAAATCGTCGATCGACGCCGCCACTCCCACCACGCCCGCCATGATTGCCAGCGCCGTCATTGACTGTTCCCTTTGCCAAAATCTTTGCCGCGCGCTTCGGACGCGCCGCCTAAGGCCTCTGCCGCGTCAGCCGGGTTTCTTCCCAGACTTTTCGCCCGGAACAGCAGCGGCGCCAGAAATCCCGCCTGTAGTGCAAATTCAGCCAGGGCCTTACCGGACGGCAAACGCCAGCTGCCGGCGTCCAGCCACTCCATTGGCATCCCGGACAGCGGCATCCGCGGCATGCCTAACTTAGTCCCGGCACTGCGGTTAGCGGAAATGGACGCATTCTGGTTGCTTCTCATGCCGGTCGTTCTCCCTGCTTATCAGTTCGGCAAACCGGGAGCTTTTCATTAGCCCGGCATCAGGGTTTCTTTAGTACGGCGCAGGGTTGGACGGGTGCGGTTTTACCTATTTCGCCTGGGCCGGCCGACTTAGCCTCCGGAACAGCACGGAGCTATGATCGTCTGCCACCACGCGCCAGGAAGGGTCTTGTTTTAGTAGCGATGACAGCGGCCAATCGACCGGCAACAGAGCCACGTCGAACCCATACCGGCCCATGATCTCCCGCCAGTCGTAAGCGCCTTGTAGTAGATGCAGGTACTGGTTGGCTAAGGTCTCACCGTAGAAATCGCTGCGCCCGTCCACGAACACCCTTTGCCGCGGATAATAAGAATAGATGATGTAGTCGCCCCACTGATCGGTAGTCAGCAGGCGTCCGCCGGCCACCAAATCGGCGTGCTGATGAATCATCGCGGTGGGAAACATTTCGCTCGGAAAATCGCGCGGCCACTTGAGCGGCTCGTTCATAAACACCAAAATCAGAATGAATACCGCCGGCCACACGCTGGTCCATCGGAAGCCGGACGACAAATCCGTTCCCAATTGGTGAAGAATCCGCAAGGCCTGGGACTTCTTCATTCGCGCCGCGCTCGCGCTCCACCACTCGCTGAGCTGGCAAGCGATGAAGGGCGCCGCCACCGTTGCGTAGATTGGCGCGTGCCGCACGCTGATGAGCGAAGCATGCGCCAGAAACAAAATCCACAACGCTTCCGTGTAGCGCCGCTTTCCCGCCAGGAAGCCGACCACGATCAACCCGCCCAGCAGCAAAGCTTCATACTGTAACTGCCCCTCGTTACGAAAGGTCGGCGCTTGAAACTCCTGCACGATGTTCTTGATCCAATCGGCGCGCAGATACTCGAAGATGTGAACGTGCAGCTGGATGCCGTAAGGATTGATCAACGAAGCGAGCGAACACCCCAGCAGCAGCAACGCGTAGCGCCGAACACCCGCCCAGCGGCGCTCGTCCCCGAGCCGGTTCCCAAAACCAGCCTCGAGAGCGCTTCCGCCCACCAATAGCGCAATGCATGCCAGGAAAATGACGAAGCCGCCATGCAGATTCGTCCACACAGCGGTCACCGGAATCAGCGCCCAGAGCCAGCGCGTTCTCTCTCTGCGATCCGCTTCCAGCACCCAAAAGCAGATCGGCACCAACAGCAGAGTGAACAAATGCGGCCGCGCCAGAAAATGCATCGATGCGGCGCCGGCAGCCAGCAAAGTAGTGAACAAGGCCACCAGCAGGTTGGCTCCCCGCCACAGCGTGTAGCGCAGCACGATGGTCGCAAAAAGCCCAATCATCAATCCAGCCGCCAGCACAATTGCCTTCAGCCCGCCCATTTGGAACAAACCCGCGTACAGGACGTCGGTAAGCCACTCCCAAGCGAACCACGGCGCGCCTGGACGGGAAAACGAAAACAGGTCCTGGGTAGGCACGGCGTGATGCGCCAGGATATACTGGCCCGCGCGGATGTGCCAGCCGGTATCTCCGTCGCCCAACAGCGATTTCCATCCGCTGGCTCCGAAGATGAACAACCAGCTCACCAGTGCGATGAAGAAAAGGTCGGACATCGAAGGCGCCAGCGCCCGCGGAATTCTCGCCAGCGCGCCTTGTGCCGGCGACACAGTGATGGTTGCCGGGGATTGAGTTGTAGTTGCCACAGTAATCGCTTGAATCGGACGTGCCGGGAGACGGCGCCTTCCCTGAACGCTGATCGACTTTGGAGCCGCCGGGCTTTAACGGCCGTTGCTTCCGAGCGGCGCCAGATTCCCCGGCACGGGCTCCACTCCGGCCAACTCACGGCCATGAACGGCCAAAGCCAACCGGTCCTTGAGGCCGGTTTTTTCAAAGATGTGCATCAAGTGAACCTTAACTGTTCCAGGCGTAATATGCAGATTCTCAGCTATTTGCTTGTTTCTTAGACCTCGACAAACCAGGCGCACGACATCTTTCTCTCTGGGTGTCAGCCGGGACGCCTCCTTGCGCTGCAGGAACTCGCTGACCTGCGCGGATTGCTGCATCCAAATCTGCCCCGACGCGACTTCCCGGAGGCATTCCAATAGCGTAGTTATCGGCAGCGTCTTTTTCAGGATGCCTCGTGCGCCGATCTGCAGAGCCCGAAAGGCGTCCATCTCGGGAAGGTCCACCACCCAAAGCACGCTGTGTACTGGCGCGCCTGTTTTCAAATTTCCAACCAGCCGCAGCGCCGCCGTGAGGCCGGCGCTCCCATCGATCAACACCACATCGGGGCGAACGCGTTGGATGGCCTCCAGCGCGTCACTCGCCTTGGCCGTCCAACCCGAGAAAACGAGATCCTCGCAATCGGCCAGCACCTTCTGCAGGCCTTCGACGACGATGGGTTGTGATTCGCAGGCAAATACAGAAATACTACGCAACAATTCCTCGCAGTTCTTTGATCGGCGGCGGAGCAGCGCCAAGATAGGCACTAAGGTAATTACCAGCGCGCACGGTTGGAAGCGTTTGGAGGTAGTGTGTTCAGGGTAGCGAGCGTAGGGTTGTTGAAGCCACCAGTACACTTGTTACTCCGAACATCGTCCAATAGTGCGTCCTCCAGAGGGAGCATACGTATTAGAATCCTGAAGGGCTCGATCGGCGATGAAAGAAGAATTAGCGGGTCTTCTCAAAAAATACGAACCGCTCGGCCAATGGGAAGCAGGCGAACTACTCTTGCGTCCGGCCGACGCCCTTCGTTTAGCCGATGATCTGCTGGCCATCGGCGTTTCTATTTGGGGCGTTGACATTTGGTATCGCGCACCGAGCGGAATTGCCGAAGATCCGAGTTGTCTCGATTTCAGCGCGGCAGTCGGGCCGGAGTGGCCAATCGAGCGAGTTCTCAATGAAGCCAAGCGATTCATTGAGGATAGGCTGCCGCCACACATAGAGCTTGTGTCCTTTGTTTTGCGCAACGACTAGGCCAGCCAGCAAGTGGTGCCGCCTTCGCGCGCATGTCGCAAAAAGCTGCCAGGCAACGGTCTCGGGAAGAAGGAGTATATTTACGTCATGAGGAGCAGTGTGGAACGCGCACTGATTGGGCTGCTGATCGCTCCAGTGGCGGCGTGGTGCCAGCAAACCCCGGTCATTTCCAGCCTGGTGAATTCGGCCAGCTACCAGCCCACAGTTGAATATCCCGGTTTCATCGTTACTATTTTCGGGACGAATCTGGCCACTGCCACCGCCTCTGCCCCATCGGTTCCGTTGCCGCTGAAGCTTGGCGGCACCACCGTGACGGTTGGCGGAACTGCCGCGCCGCTTTTCTATGTTTCGCCTACTCAGATCAACCTTCAGATGCCCGGACAAGGGAGCGGTGCGGCGTCCACATCCGTCGTGGTATCCACCTCCGCGGGCAGCAGCGCCCCGTATGATCCTTACACCGTTACACCGAATGCGTGGCTTGCGGGCGGCATCTTTACCACTGGGGCCAGTGGGTGCGGCCAAGCAGCAGTGCTCAACGTAGCTGCCAACGGTGGTCTCTCGCTTAACTCTTCCGCCAACAGCGCATCGCCGGGCGCATCCATAGCGGTTTACGGAACGGGCATCGCCCAGATTATCAACCCGCCAATCGGCCTAGCCTCGCCGTCATCTCCGTTACTCGGCGCCTTGGCGGACCCGGGCTTCGCATTTGACTTTGTTGCGACCCCTGGGAACGCCGTTTCGTCGGAGTGGGCCGGTCTCGCGCCGGGGTCCGTGGGTCTGGACCAGGCTAACGTCCAGATCCCAGCCACAGTGCGGGAGGGTTGCGCAGTGCCCCTACAGGCCGCCTATAGCACTGACTCGGAGGGGATCAGCCAGCCGGTCACCATCGCTATTCGGCAGGGCGGCGGCCAATGTGTCGATCCGCCGGCTGCCGGGTATGGGCAAATCGTGTGGAAAAAAACCGTCAACACCACGGCTCAGAACGTCGTTTCCGAGACCGACACCATGACCGTTTTATTGCAGGTCTCGCCCGGCCAGCAAGCGCCGCCCGCCCCGGTTTACAGCGACGGATGCCCGGGCAACGT
>Ga0302324_100007857_pt1 | contig 22582 bp, 21 predicted proteins | sample Palsa_T0_1_FD_201949 | JGI IMG/M metagenome (GOLD analysis project Ga0302324, IMG submission 201949) | Peat permafrost microbial communities from Stordalen Mire near Abisko, Sweden - Palsa_T0_1 | ecosystem: Environmental > Terrestrial > Soil > Palsa > Peat permafrost | place: Sweden: Abisko...
TGGAACGTCGGGCGAGCACGATTTCTCTGCGCTGGTCGCCGATGCCGGCCCGATGGGCGAACCCTTACGCGATCCCGCATATTTCGCGCGCGTCTTCCTCGAGGATGGCGTGCCGACTTGGCCGAACGGTTTCGATATGGACCCGGAATGGCTTCGCCGCGAGATCGAGGCAGCCGGTGCGCCTAGCGGCGGCGGCATAACCAAATATGGATGAGAAAAGCATTAGCGAGTGCTTGATTTGGAAAACACCTGCGAATTACTCCCAGGATAGAGGGGAGGTGGTGAGCGTAGACTCTCCCCGTGCCGGAGGAAGGTATCGAGTCACTAGTTCCGCGTTCCACGGGGTCGCCTCCCTCCCGATAGATCAAAGGAAACGAGTAACCACCTGGCTTATTCGGCAGCGGCGAGCGGGCGTTACCATCCCAGAAATTAGCTCTTACACGCTCAATGAAATTAAACATCATCCACTCATGTCGTTTTCTGACAGGGTCGATGCGGTGCTACTCTTTTTCGGAAGCCATCTTAAAAAAATTGGTCAGAATTTAGTTATAGCTCCGGCTGTTGCTGACTCTCCATGGGCTGCACTTGCTGCAGAGTCTCAATGTGAAGATATAGATGAGCTAACGTGTCTTCTTAATTTGATGGTGGAACAAAGGCTTCTAGCTGTTCTTCCAAATCATACGCATTTTTCACCCGCTCCTGCGGGATGGGAAAGGATCGAAAATCTCTTGCGGGAAACTATCGATTCATCCCAAGCATTCGTTGCGATGTGGTTTAGCGAATTAACAAATAGCGCTTACGCCCAAGGTATTGCACCAGCACTTAGTGCCACCGGCTACAAGCCCATACGGATCGACAAAAAGGAACACAACAACAAGATAGACGATGAAATTATTGCCGAGATTCGACGATCGAAGTTTCTAATCGCAGACTTTACCTGTGAGTCGAAAAATGTACGAGGGGGCGTATATTATGAGGCGGGCTTCGCGCAGGGGCTCGGAATTCCGGTAATCTGGACTTGCAAAGAAACGTCATTGGCGGATTTGCATTTCGACACGCGCCAATATTCTCATATCGTTTGGAAGACTCCTGAAGATCTTTTGGTGCAACTAAAAAATCGCATCGGCGCAACAATTGGAGATGGTCCGCTCTCAAAGGTCTGATATTGACTCCTGTGACTCGTGAATCGCCTGAAGCGCTCTTCCGAAGGGACCCCTCATGCTCGCTCTCCGCCTCGCCATCCTCCTCTCCGCCCTCACCCTCGCCACCCCCTCCTTCGCCGCCCGCTGCGGCGGCGATTTCAATACCTTCGTGGCGGCGATGTCGGCGGAGGCTTCGGCGGCGGGGATCTCGCAGGGCGTGATCAGCCAGGCGTTCGGCGGGGTGAGCGACGACATGACGGTGCTGAATTTCGACCGGCGCCAGCGCTACACCTTCAACAAGACGTTCGAGCAATATGTCTCGACCCGCGTCGGCGCCGGCCGCATCAATGGCGGGCGGGCGATGCTGGCGCGCCACGCGGCGCTGCTGTCGAGCATCGAGGCCAAATACGGCGTGCCGCGGCAGATCCTGGTCGCGATCTGGGGACTGGAGACCGATTTCGGCAAGGGCGACATGGGCAAATTGCCTGTGATCCGCACGCTGACCACCATGGCGCATGATTGCCGCCGCACCGAATTGTTTCAGGGCGAGCTTCTCGCGGCGCTGAAAATCCTGCAGCGCGGCGATCTGCCGTTGCGCGACCTGATCGGCGCTTTCGCGGGCGAGATCGGGCAGACGCAATTTTTGCCGTCGTCCTATATCAAATACGGCGTCGATTTCGACGGCGACGGCCGCGTCGATCTGCGTCATAGTGTGCCCGACGTGCTCGCCTCGACCGCCAACCTGCTGCACACCAACGGCTTCAAGATCGGCGCGCCCTACGGCGAGGGCACTGCGAATTTCGAGGCGATGCGCGAATGGAATCATGCGGTGATCTACCGCAAGACCATCGCGTATTTCGCGGACCAGTTGGTGGGGCGGTGATCGCGCGGGTCGTCAACGTGGCAACCGCCGTAATTGAATAGTAGCCGTCATCATCCGCGAAGGCGGATGATCCAGTATTCCAGAGCCGTTGGTGATTGAATCGAAAAGCCGCGGCGTACTGGATACCCCGCTTGCGCGGGGTATGACGGCTGTTTATGGAGCGCTGTGCACCTCGCGTCTCGTCGCCCCGAACCATCGTCGTCCCGGCGAACGCCGGGACCCATAACCCCAGGCGTCAGTGGTTAGGCAAAGTCGTCCAACAGCGAGTCTCACAACAGGCGACACGGCGTATAGGTCCCGGCTCGCGCTTCGCTTGGCCGGGACGACGATGGTTGAGATTGCCTGCGTCCTTCCCGCGTTCGCAAGGACGACGACTGTGATTTTTCGGCATGGGTAATTTGCCCGACGGGCAAATCAGGTCGTCTTGTGATGGTCGTCTGTCCAGCCTTCCATTCAAAAATATTTCGGTTTTTGCTTCACCCAAATCAGTCGCATATTTACGCCGTCCTGCTCCACAGAGGGGCGGTTCGCGATCGTCACGGACGCGGGTCAGGATGCGGTGGACGTGGAAGCGCCGATAACGAACGGCGCTGAAGCGGACGGAGAAGTCGTGTGGTTCTGACGCCCCGATGCTGGCGTCAAGTTCTTGAGAAGCAAGCCTCTCAGGGATGACGGTGGCAAGAAAGCCGGTCGCCGGGAAGAGCGCGAAGGAAGCCGTTAAAACCATTGCGTGGGGAATGCCGGGTGATTCCGGTGTGACCTGACAAACGCGGGTGCTTTTTTGCTTTCTACCCTCGCACACGCGGCTGCGGGCGCATCGGGCGCCCGGCATTCCCCGCGCCCTCTGTTATCAGAGGGCCGAATTTCTTGCACAACCCGGGCGAATCGCGCCGCGGGAATGCGATGGTGTGTCTGTGAGGGACGGGCTGTTTGAAATCGGGCTCGATGTGTCGCAAACACACTCGTCATGCCCGGGCTTGACCCGGGCATCCATCCATCTTCGCAAGAAGGTCTTTCGAAGGAGATGGATTGCCGGGTGAAGCCCGGCAATGACAATCTCAAAATCTGTTTTCGACCTGGCTCTTTGACATTCGAATCTGTAGCAGCCCTTCGGCTGTCATCATCCGCGAAAGCGGATGATCCAGTATTCCAGAGTAGTCGCGATGGAATCGAGAAGCCGCGGCGTACTGGATACCCCGCATGCGCGGGGTATGACGAGGTCTCCCCCTACTTCCCCGCCTTCATCCTCTTCTCGATCAGGCGCGCCATCGGGGCCCAGTAGGTGGCGGGGCGCAGGCGTTGCAACAGGTCCATCAGGCGGGCGTCGTTGCCGATCAGGATCCGCGGCTGGTTCTTTTCGATGCCGGTGATGATGCGCAGCGCGGCGGCCTTGGGCGAGGTCCTGGCGATGGCGTCGAACCGCTCGATCGATTGTACGCGCCGGGCGTTGTCGGTGACGCCGACGCCGGCCCGCGAATTGCGCGCGATGTTGGTGGCGACGCCGCCGGGATGCACCACCGACAGCCGCACCGGGCTTGCCGCCATCTGCAACTCGTGGCGCAGCGCCTCCGAGAAGCCGCGCACCGCGAATTTCGCGGCGGAATAAGCGGTTTGCCCCGGCGGCGCGATGATGCCGAAAATGCTCGAGAGGTTGACGATATGGGCCGCGGGCTGGCGCGCCAGATGCGGCAGGAAGGCGCGGGTCGAATGCACCAAGCCCCAGAAATTGATGTTCATCAGCCAATCCATCTGGGCCTGGTCGATCTCGTTGAACTGGCCGTACAAAGCGACGCCGGCATTGTTGATGACGATGGTGAGGCCGGGATGGGCGGCTACCGCGGCTATCGCGAATTCCATGATCTCGGCGGGCTCGCCGACATCGACGCGGTGGATCGTGACTTTTTGCTGCGAGGTTTTGCCGATCTCGGCCGCGACGCCCTTCAGTCCGGCCTCGTCGCGATCCGCCAGCGCCAGATCGCAGCCGCGCGAGGCCAGTTCCAGCGCCAGTGCCCGGCCGATGCCACTGGCCGCACCGGTCACGGCGGCGGCGGCTCCACGGATCTCCGTCATGAGGGGATGCCTCCAGAAAGGGAAGGGAGTTCGCGTTGTGCGGGTTTGCGACAGGTGGCGCAAGACCGACCGTAGCCCGGATGAGCGAAGCGATATCCGGGGCCGGTGTTTCGTTTGTTCCCGGATTTCGCTGCGCTCATCCGGGCTACGGCAGCGGGCGATGACGGCGAACGCGAATCCCAAAAATCAAAAAGCGGGCCCGAGGCCCGCCGTTTAGCAACATCCATTCCGCCGGCCTGGGTGCCCGGGCGGAGCGAGGCTCCACCCGGGCTTGATGGCTACTTCTTGGCCTTCTTGGCCTTCTTGGTCTTCTTCGCCTTCTTTGCCTTCTTCGCTTTCTTAGCCATAGCATCCTCTTTGAGTTAATGGGTGGAAACGCGACACGAGGCATGCTCGGCGGAGGGCCAGCCTCGCAATATCCTCGAATGCAATCCCAACAGATTCGCGGCGTGCTGCCCCGCACTGTCACGCGGTCGTCATCACGTTATCCACAGCTGTTATGCGTTTGGACGTGTTTTCGGCGCCGCGATCGGGTTGTCAGCGGCGAATCTTCGCCGCCGTTGGCGCCAGCGCGCCGTCCGCGCGTTGGTCAGGGTTCGGCGTTGAAGGTTTCGCTGCCAGGGTTAACGACGCGCCAACATCGCCGCGCATTCTGTTTCGATCGATCGCCGCGACGCGCCGTGTTCATCCTTTCAAAACCACAGCGTCGATTGTTCCCGCCCGGTGAGAGTCTGTTAAGCGACAAAGTTGCATGTTGTCCGCAAGGCTACGGGGATAGTCATGGGTGGGCTGGTCGATGACAGGGGAGACAGGACCTTGAGCGTTCTGGTTTCATGATGTTGAGCGTTCCGACGCTGTGGACGGCGTTCGTCGTCAATTTTCTCGCGCTGGGCCTGATCTGGGCCTATGTCATGCGCAGTTACCCCGCCTTCGAGGCGGCGCGGTTCTGGACCGGCGCGGCCTTCGCCGCCGCCTTCGCCACGATGCTGGTGATGCTGCGCATGGTCGTGGACTCGCTGTGGCCGCTGATGACCGCCGGCTCCGTCCTGATTTTTGCCGCCTGCCTGGCCGCGATGGGCATCAAGCGGTTCTTCGACCAGCCGGTGACGTGGCGCGGCACCGCGCTGATTACCGGATTGAGCTTCGCCGGCCTTACATTCTTCCGGTTCGTCGACGACAGCGAGCTGGCGCGGATCCTGGTCTACTCGGTCGGCCAGTCGATCCCGCTGGCGCTGACGCTGAAACTTTTGATGTCGCCGCAGGATGGCCGGATCAATCCGGGCGCCCGGCTCGCGGGCATGGTCACCATTGTCATGCTCGGCATCTACGCCGCCCGGGCGGTGTTCAAACTCTTCAATGTCGGCGGCGGGTTCTCGTTCGTGCATTTCAACGCGCCGCAGTCGGTCATGATCCTGGCGCTGATGTTCCTGTCGATGGCCTGGAATTTCGGCTTCCTGCTGATGGCGATCGACCGGCTGCGCAACGAGGTCGCCGATCTGGCGCTGCTGGACGATCTCACCGGCGTCGGCAACCGGCGGCATCTGCTGCAGCGGCTGACCGAGGAATGCGCCAGATCGGAACGCAGCCGCGAGCCGTTCGCCCTGCTGGTGATCGATCTCGACGGCTTCAAGCTGATCAACGATACCCACGGCCACGCCGCCGGCGATGCCTGCCTGCAGCATTTCACGCTGATGACGCAGACCCGGTTGCGGCCCGGCGACATGCTGGCGCGTACCGGCGGCGACGAGTTCTGCGTCGTGCTGCCCGGCTCGAAGCTGCGCGAAGGCGCCATGATCGCGCGCCGGATCATCGAGGTCTGCCGCGAGGACGCCGAGGCCTGCGTCGGCGCGGATATCCCGGTCGCGGTCTCGATCGGCGTCGCGCAATGGACGGCGGAGATCGGCGTGTTCCCGGACCGGCTGATCGCCGCCGCCGACCATGCGCTCTACGTCGCCAAGAAGGAGGGCAAGAACCGCCATGCGGTTTACGATCTCTCCCCGCCGCTGGCGCCCAACGCGCTGCCGGAACCGGCCCTGCGCAAAAGCGCGTGAATCTGCTATCGGTCGCGCGATGAACTCCCGCCTGCTGGTGACCGCGCTGTTGGCTTTCGCGATGCTGGCCCCGGCCGGCGCGCAGTCGCCCGACCTCGCGGCTATCGCGCGTGTATCCGGCACGCCCGAGATTCCCGGCCTGAAGATGGTCTGGCTGGCGCCGTGGGGCGACGTCGCCAAGGCCCATCCCTGGCGCAACATCATCGTGCACCAGACCGAGGGACCGGCCGGCTCGGCCCGCGGCGGCGCGCAAGAGCAGGCGAAAAATCCGACCCGGCGCGGCGTCACCGTCTGGGTGGAAACCGACGGCACGGTGTATTGGGCGGTGCCGGAGACGCTGGTTCCGACCCACACCGACGGCGCCGACCGCAACGACAACAAATATATCGACAACGGCCCGACCTTTCATCAGGTCAACGCCATCACCTCGATCGGGGTGGAATTCGCCGGCAATTATCCCGACGTCACCCGCGGCGCCACCGAGGCGCAGGTCGCGGCGTGGCGGGTGCTGGTCAAGGTGCTGCGGGCGCGCTACGGCATTCCGCTCGATCGGGTCTATGCCCACAACTGGATCGACTACAAGGACGCGCGCTATTGCGAAGGTTGCGCGCTGGCGACGCTGGCCAGGCAATGGGGGGAATAGTTCTCGGGATTCCGGGTTGATCGCGTTGCGATGAACCGGAAGGACAGTGCCCCTCAGATCGGCTGCGTCATCCAGCGGAACACGCGGTTGATCAGGCCGGGGCGCCGCAGGCGCGGCGTCGGTTCCGGGGCGGCGTCATCCGCCTGACTATCCTGGGCGATGCAGCGGTCGTAAAAATAGTCCAGGAACCGGACGTCGTTGGGTTCGGTGACGGTGAAACTGTCCTCGCCGACAAACACCGTGTAGTCGTAGAAAAACGGCCCGATGAACGGCGCCGTGGCCGGCGTCGCCCAGTCCTTTGAAATCACGAACTGCTCAGGTTCGAGCCCATGCGCGATCATGGCCTTTTCGAGAGCGGGCAATTGGCGCAGGAACTCCGGCGAGAATCCGCCGACGGTTGATTGCAGCGTGATCGACATCGATCGCCCCGGATTTAAGCCTTATCGGTTTGGTCGAACGGAACGGCCGGCAGGTTCAAGAACGTGCCGCCGGGGGGTAGCCTCTCTCCTACGTCGTCCCCGCGTTCGCGGGGACGACAATGAAGTTCGATAGCAAAAAAGCCGGCGTTGCCGCCGGCTTTGGTGTCTCGTTTCCCTGCCGCAAAATCAGTGCGCGGCTTCCAGCGCGGCCTGTTCCTGCCGGGCGATGGTGCCCTTGACGGCCGACTGCACCTTCTCGAAGGCGCGAACCTCGATCTGCCGCACGCGTTCGCGCGACACGCCGAATTCGGCGGCGAGGTCTTCCAGCGTCATCGGCTCTTCCGCCAGGCGCCGCGCCTCGAAGATACGGCGTTCCCTGGGGTTGAGCACGCCGATGGCGCCGTTCAGCGCCTCGCGGCGATGATCGAACTCCTCGTGCTCGGCCATGATGGCTTCCTGGTTGGGCGACGTATCGACCAGCCAGTCCTGCCATTCACCGGCCTCACCGTCGTCGCGGATCGGCGCGTTGAGCGAGGCATCGCCGCCGAGACGGCGGTTCATGTCGACCACGTCCTGATCGGTGACGCCGAGGCGCTTGGCAATCAGCTTGACCTGGTCGGGGTGAAGATCACCCTCGTCCAGCGCGGAGATCTTGCTCTTCGCCTTGCGCAGGTTGAAAAACAGCTTCTTCTGGTTCGCGGTGGTGCCCATCTTCACGAGCGACCACGAACGCAGGATGTACTCTTGTATTGACGCCTTGATCCACCACATGGCGTAGGTGGCGAGACGGAAGCCCTTTTCGGGCTCGAACCGCTTCACCGCCTGCATCAGGCCGACATTGCCTTCCGAGACGACCTCGGAAATCGGCAATCCGTAGCCGCGATAGCCCATGGCTATTTTGGCCACGAGCCGCAGATGGCTGGTGACAAGGTGGTGGGCCGCGTCGCGATCGTCATGCTCGCGCCAGCGCTTGGCGAGCATGTATTCCTGCTGGGGTTCCAGCATCGGAAATTTGCGGATCTCGGCGAGGTAACGGGAAAGGCCGGATTCTCCGTTGAGGATCGGCAGGGTAGCTGTACGGGCCATTGTAGCGCCCTCCAGTGGTTCAGGCCCCCGATAGCGGCGGGCCAGGCAGACGGACGCTGGGTTAAAGCCATCCGCGCTGCGATGTTCCGCGTTGGATATTCAACGCAGGCGCAACATACACCAAATCGGGGGGCTTTTGGAAGGATCGCGGCCGTCACGTCCCCGTGTGGCTGGTATAACCTGTTGGCATAACAGCGCTTTCTCAGAGACCCTGCGTCATTGCGTCGCCCGTAGGGTTTTTTGCAGGAGAAGCAAATCCTCCGGCAAGGGCTGTTCCCAATGTAAAATTTCCCCGGTTTTGGGGTGTTCCAGGGCCAGGAGGTATGCGTGTAACGCTTGGCGCCGGAGGGCGTCCAGGGCGGCCTGGCTCCCCGGGCCGAGATGGCTGGCCTTGGTTTTGAAGTGCGAGCCATAGACGCTGTCGCCCATCAGGGGATGGCCGATATGGGCGAGGTGCACCCGGATCTGATGGGTGCGTCCGGTCTCCAACTGACACGCCAGCAAGGACGCGACCGGCTCGCCGTCGCGTCCGTTGAAGGATTCCCGGATTTCCCAATGGGTGATGGCCTCGCGGCCGCGCTCGCGCACCGCCATCTTTTCCCGGGCGTAGGGATGCCGGTCGATCGGCGCGTCGACGGTGCCGCGCTGGCGGCCCGGCACGTCCCAGGCGAATGCTATATAGCCGCGCCGCATCGCGCCGGTGCGGCCGTGATCGGCGAATTGCGCCGTCAGCGATTGGTGCGCGCGGTCGTTCTTCGCCACCACCATCAGTCCGGTGGTGTCCTTGTCGAGCCGGTGCACGATGCCCGGGCGCTTGACGCCGCCGATCCCCGACAGGCTCGCGCCGCAATGGGCGATCAGCGCGTTGACCAGCGTTCCGGTCTCATGGCCCGCGGCGGGATGCACCACGAGGCCGCTGGGCTTGTCGATGACGATGATGTCGTCATCCTCATAGACGATGTCGAGCGCGATATCCTCGCCCCGGGGCTCGGCGGCGACCGCCTCCGGCACGTCGATTGTGATCGTATCGCCCGGTGTGACGTGATAAGCGGGGTCGCGAATGGGGACGCTTTTGACGGCGACCTGGCCGGCCTGGATCAGGGCTTTCAGCCGCGATCGCGACAGTTCCGCCAGGCGCACGGCCAGCACGCGGTCGAGCCGGGCCGACCCCTCGTCGCCGGCGACGGTGACCCCCAATTGTTGACCGCTATTCGAAGCTTGTTCCAAAGAAGAGCCGATCCCTGAAGAGTTTTGCCTTAAAGAGTGTTGCATGACCGAAACGATTGCGCCCGAACCGACCCAAGAGCAGGCCGCGTTGTTCGCGCGGGTGCGGCGGCTGATGCTGATTGCGGGCCTTACCACGGCGCTGGCGGTCGCGGCGGTTCTGATCGCCATCGGCTACCGTCTTTTCCGCACCGAGGGAAGCGTCGTCAGCACCGATACCACGGCGATGCTGCCGAAAGGCGCCCGCATCGTCTCCACCGGCGTCGCCGGCGACCGGCTGGTGGTGACGCTGGAGGTGGGCGGGGTGACGGAAATCCGTACCTTCGACGCCCATACGCTGAAAGCCACCGGCCGGCTGAAATTTGCCAACGAACCCTAGGATTTCGCGCCTTTCGATCCCTTTTCGGTCCCTTGCAGAGCGCCGATTTCAAGGCTATTGCCAAGGGCGTACGCTCCCTTCGTCTAGCGGTTAGGACACAAATACCCCCTACCGATCCTACCATGTATGTAGGTTCAATGGGTTAGACGCGGTAGTACTACCAACCGAAGGCTATTGTGCCGGCGTGTTGGTAGGTTACAACAAACAAAAGGGCCCGTAAAAACGGACCCTTTGCTCCCGTTGTGTAGCGGTTAGCACGCGGCCCTCTCAAGGCTGAAACACGGGTTCGAATCCCGTCGGGAGCGCCATCATTCCGGTCGTTCGTAGCTCTTCGCGATTTTCTGAAGAGCCGTGAGAAAGCCGGCATCGGCGACCGGACGATCATCGATCGTCGAGACGCCGTCGTCTTTCGAAGGCTTCAGATGTTTCGCCTTCAGCTTTCGCACATCGACGAAATCCCGGATCGCCGCGATTTCCGCATCCGTCAGGATTAGGTTGTCCCCGGCCATCAGCGTAGGCCGATCGGCACCATCCAACGACACCCGGATTTGCCCTTGGCCCTGGAGTTTTTTCAGGATGTTGAGCTTGTTGTGCAAGCTTCGGTTTTGGGCAAACACCAGCGTCACTTGATGCCGCAGCGTCGGATCCTTGATCGTGTGCAGATCGCTCTCGCTAAGGATCAGGCCGTCCTTGCGGTAGACGGCCGCCGGCGGCGCCAGCATGGCACGGGCGGCGGTTTCCCACGCACGGTAGACGTTCATGTACGGGTTGCCGTTCGGCCGCTTGTTGCGGATTGTCTGCTCGCTCAACGATTGTTTGGGATCGGAAAATCGGCCCTTGTATTGCTTCATCACCGCCGGGATCGAAAGCGGTTGCTTCGTTTCCATCACGATCGTCTTGCAGACGGCGCTCAAATTGTGAAGCTTGGTCTTGATGGATTCGTTGGAAGCCTGTCCGGCTTCGTGTGCCAGGCACTTTTCCGCCGCCTCGACCATCTGCGCAATCAACTCTTTCGTCATGATTTCCTCCAACTCAAATGCTGACCAGAAAATTTTGTTCAGGCTCTCCAGGGATCAATGACAGACCCCGGAGCCCCCCTCCCGCTCAAGACCCTGGCGCCGCCGTGCTCCCGCGCAAGGGACGCTGCGCTCTAAAGCCCTTGCGCGCTGCGCGCGTCGTCACCGGACGGGCCGCGTGAGGGCGACACCGGGGATCAATCAAGCAAACGATCAGGCAGCCAAAATAATTTTGTCGGACTACGGCCATTGCAATCCCGTCTTCCTGCGCTCCGCGGAGGGAGGCTTCGCCACAGCGGCCCTGAACGCTTCGCGGTCGCCGACCAGCACAACCTGTTGTTCGGCCCTGGTGACGGCGGTGTAGAGCCATGACCGGTCAAGCAGCCGGCTGCCGTAAATCGGAATGACGACGCGTTTGGCGCTGGACCCCTGGCACTTGTGGCAGGTCACGGCATAGGCGAGATCGAGGTCGACCAGATGCTCGTCGGTCAGCGTCTTCGGCTCGGCGTCGCCGTCAAAGATAACCTTGACCGTGTGCTCCCCGATATCGATTGCCGTCACGTGTCCGAGCAGTCCGTTGAAGAGTCCGGCCCGGTAGTCGTTGCGTCCGAAGATGGCCGGCTCGCCGACGGAGAAGCGTCGGCCAAAGAAGGCCCGCAGTTCGCCATGGCCGGCCTCGGCATATCGGCGATGGAAACGTTCGTTGACGCTGTCCACGCCGGCGGCGCCGGCGATGGTCGAGGTCACGACCAGAACGTCGTGAGGCTCGCCCAGGCGGCCGATTACGCCATCGAGCGCGGCAGCCAGGTTGGCCGGATCGGCATCTACAAATGAGATGCCCGGCGCCGGACCGGCAAATTCCGTGAACTCGGGAATGAGACCTTGGCGGATCGCCGCAGCGGCGTCCGGGATGCCGCTGGCCGAAGCCTGTCTGTGAACCTGCGTCAGCCGAAGCGTGATCGCAGGGTCCTGGACGAGTTTATGAAACACCAGCCCAAAACCGATTGGAGGCAACTGGGCCTCGTCGCCGACGAGCAGCAGCCGACTGTCAGGCTTCAGGCGCTTGACGATGGAATGAATGGTGGGAAGATCGGCCATCGACGCCTCGTCGAGAACGACGAGCGTGTCGTCGGTGACTTGGCAAAGGCTCTCAAGCTTGGTGCGCGCCTTGGCCGCCTCATCCTCCGTGGTCTCCGGGTCCGACAGCAATTCATCGATCGCATCACGCTCGGCCAGTTCGGCTAGGGTCCTGGCCAACGTCTTGGCGAGCCGTCCCGTCGAGCGTGAAAGCCTCAATGCAGCCTTGCCGGCCAGGGCGCATAGCAGCACATTGCCGCCGAGATGGACCCAAAGGTCGCAGGCCACCTTGCAGGTATAAGTTTTGCCGGTGCCGCCGCCGCCCACCAGGCAGGCGAGAGGCCGCGACATCATGCCGACGGCTGCGGCACGCTGTTCATCTTCCAGCGGCCTGTGGGGCCCTGTCAGGTCGGCGAGCAGTTCGGCCCAGCGGCTGGGCGTCAACACGCGCAGACGAGGCTCCAGGCGCTTCTGAGAAAGCATCTGCAAGCGCGCGGCGAGACCATCCTCGAGGCCGGCCGCACCCGGCGCCCTCACCAGGCTTCCGGAGCGCAGGACCGCGCCATTGGCCAGCGCCGCACTCAGGGCAGTTTCGACGGCATGGTGATCCGGATCGAGTCCCATCAGCATCGCCAGATCGGATTCAAACTCGCCGGCCGTCGCCGCCGTGTCGCCGCGGCGAAGCATCCGTTTGACGGCTTCGTCGGCGGCACCGACCAGACGCCTCGCGTCGAGCGCCGGGTCGCGGCCATCCTCGCGTATAAGACGGCGTCCGAGTTCATCCATCTGCTTCCATGGCAGGAGCGGGACCATGACGTAGGGATTGGCGGCAAGCGCCTCCACGGCGCCGTCGCCAAGAATACGCCGCAGGCGGCGGACCACCTTGATGTCGCTCACCCCCTGCCGGTCCAGCCATTCAACGAGTGCTGCTTCGCTGCTGGCGGCCTGCCAGGCGGAAGTAACGAGCACCGCCAAGCGGCGGCCCAGCACAGGTTTGTCCGGCGACATGGTGGCTGAGATTTCGTCGAGCATGTCGTCGTTCGACAAAACTTCCGAAAGGTTCTCGCCGAATTCGTCCCAGAGCCGGCGCGCCCGCTCCGCGCCCACGCCGGGGACGTGGCCTGCCAGGAACTGCTTGATGAGGTGTCCGGAAGAAAGGATGCGCCTGCCGCTGCGGGCGGCAACCTGCGGCCCGTATGATGTCTGAAGCAGTTCGCCGTCGATCTCCCAGGTGTCGCCGGCGGCGGGAATGCCGAGCAGGTGCTGAAGCTCCGCGCGAACGCGCAAACGCTGGCCGTGCCGCCGGCCCCCTTCCTCGGCAATCGTGCCGGCGAAGATGATGCCGTACGGCCTCTCGGAAACGATGCTGTCGACCGTGATCCTCATGTGAGCACCGCGGCAGTCCTCAGGACCTGGCCAGTTTCGTCGAACATGCGGATCTGTTCCCGCAGGGACTCGATGGTGCGGCGCTGCCTTTCGATCACGGATGCCTGTTCGGCCACCAGCTTCGACATCTCGCTCGATCGCATGTTGGTCCGGCGCATCTGTGCGGCGACCGCCTTTTCGAGGTCGCCTTCCTGAAGCTGGGCGCCGATCGGCTTGAGCTGCTGCTCGATGGCCACGGCGTTGATGGCGGCCCGCAGCTCAGGCCGCTTGAAGAGATGCTGTTCCTGTGATTGCGGACGCCCGATCGCAAGGGTGATGGCGCGGACATTGACCTTGCCGCCGGGCGTCGAGGGAAGCGTAGGGGCGCGTGCGTCCTCGGGCTGCTGCTCCCAGGCGACCGCCTGCGCATCGAGATAGCGCTCAAGGTCTTCAAGCAGTTCAGGGAGTATCGACTTGCTCACACCGTTTACTCCGCTGCGACGTCGATGGTGAGCGGCAGGACCGGCCGCGGCAGCGAGAGCCGTTCCAGGGGGCGGCCGATCGCCCGGCTCGCCGCGCTCTCCAGGCGCTCCTGCAGGCCGGTGTAGTCGGCCAGCGTCCTCTTGCCGTCGATCAGGTTCTGCGTCTCCGTCGCCTTCAATTCGATCAGCAGCATCGAGGCCAGCGCGTCGGCGGCGCGCCGCCGCTCATCATCGCCGAGCGGTGCCATCGTGATCGGTGCGTAGCCGTTCTGATAGAGAATCTTGTTCAGGGACTCGTCGCGCTCCATCTCCAGGCTGGCATCCTCGATCGAGGGAAACCAGCGTGAGGCCTGGACCACCGCGTCGACGAGCTCAAACCGGGTCGACTCGCGTCCGACCACCTCCGGAAACATGTCGTCCGACAACAACATCGGAAGCTTGCCGGCGCCGGCTTCTTCCTGTCCGGCGATGAGGCGGATTTTCTCGATCAGGAGCATGGTGGCATGGGCGTCCGCGAGGGCCTGGTCGCGCATGCCGGCATCCGTCACCCAGGTTTCGTCAAGCAGCCTGATCCGCTGGCCCATTCCATAGGGCGCCTGCTCGCCTGCCGCGTTCAGCCGTTGGCGTTCGCCTTTAAGCCTGTCGGCTTCCTTTTGGGTGGCATCCATCTTCTTGGATACGCGGTCGATCCTGGTAAAGATCGCGTTGGCGTGGGCCCAGAGCGGAATGAGAAAGGGCAGCCCGGTGACGAAGAACCGGCAGCGCACGCAATTGCGCTCGCCGCCAGGAACGGTACCGTGCTTCGACTTGTTCTTGCCCTTGTCGTTGCGCTGGACCAAAGGCGGTCCGCCGACGTGGCATTGCGTACCGCTGTTCGGGCAGATGCCGATGTCGAACCTGGCCCAGACGCTGGGCTCGTCGAACGGCCCCTTCATCTGATGCAGGCCATCTTCCGTAAGGCGCGCCGTCATCTTCATGGCTTGCTCGAGCGAAGCGCTCTTGAGCAGGTCTGGAAACGCGTCCCTGGCCGTGGCGATGGCCTGCATTCGCGCCTGCGTCAGGATCTCGTTGACGTGCACCGGATCAAACTTGGTGTATTTCAGCGTCATCAGGATGGTGGCGTGGCCGGCGACCACCTTGCTCAGGATCTCGATCGGCACACCTGCCATGTACAGCGTCGTCAGGGTCGAGGAGCGCATGCCATGGATGGTGAAGATCGCCGCCTTCGGCGAATCTCCTTCCCATTTCGTGATGATCTTGACCGGAAAATCAGGGTCTTGATCCAGCAGCCGGCGCTCCAGTTCGGCCAGTGCGTCATGGAAGAACTGGAAGAATATCTTGTAGCCGACCGGGGTCTCGTTGCCGCGCGGGCCGGCGTTGCTCGGATAACGAAACAGATAGTATCGTGCCGGCAACATCGTCTTGACGAGCATCGAGGGGTCTTCGCCGAACGCCCCGTCGAGCAGGTCTTCGTGTTCGAGCGGCCCTTCGACCGGATTGTATTTTTCCTGCCAGGCCCGCATCGCTGCGAGATTCTGCAGGACCTCGTCGTGCTGCCACGGGATTTCGTAGCCGCTGTTCTCGCCGAACAGGTCGGCGCCGTCCTGCGTCTTGTTGCTGTTGACCCAGAAGCCCGTGATCTGGCCGGACAGCGTCTGAATCTCCCGGAAGACACCCCGGCGCGGATTTTTGGCGCGGGCACGGTCCCAATGGCCGGCATGTTTGCCGCTCGCAGGCTTCCAGCGGCCCGTCGCCGGGTCCCACACCCGCGAATCGCCTTCGCCGCTGTCCAGGCGGCGAACCTGGACGTTGCGCAACGGCAGCTCGAGATGCAGCAGCAGCATGCGCGGCAGCACCTCGCAAAACACCGGCCTGGTGGTGCCGGTTTCCGGATCGAACCAGGTGATCCAGTGCAGAGGCTTGCCGGACTGCCGGTGAACGAGCGACTTGGGCCAGGCGAAATCATTCTCGCTGATGATGTCCCTGAGCATGTGATGGAAACGCACCGGCATCGGCCGTGCACGGACCTCGCTGTGAGCCGAAGATGCGGAGTTCACAGGACGGTTTGATTTGGAAAACCGCTGCACATCGATGTCGCGCAGTCCCAGTTCGACCTTCTTGCGTCCGTTCGCGGAGATATTATCGGCAAGGGATTTCGCGAACGCCTGGATCTTCGAGACGGCATTGATGCGGGTGGTGGGGGTTTGCCAGGTCTTGGCATAGTCCAGCATCGGCCGCAGCACGGGCTCCGACAGCATGTCCAACTCGCTCCGTGCCGGGTCCGGCGGCAGCCGCGACAGATATGTCAGCAACAGCCGCAGGCCGTCGCGGTTTTTGTTCAGCACATTCTGCTGGTCGATCCAGATTTCGAACTGCTCCTCGATCCACTTCAGGTGAGGAGCATGGCGCAGGATTTCGGTCAGCCGCGGCGACACTTTGTTCTGCCGCAGGTCCTGCCGGATCCCGACGGCGAACAGCGGGTCCTTGCGCAGTTCTCCGAGGAAGACGGCGAGATACCGGATGTTCTTCTTCGTCCATGACGGCACCCAGGACTTCCACTGGTTGTCGACCTTGAGCATCTCGGACATCCTGACGACGTGGGCCTCCTGGATCTGTTCGACGCCGTCGATGCCCTCTCCGGCAAAATGCAGTGCCGCCGCAAACTTCCAGAAGATGAAGCTGCGGATCTTTTTCTCACGATCGGTCCAGGAGCTATCCCGGAAATGACTTGTCTCCAAGATCGCGGTCCGCACGTCGTAAAGGCCGGGGTCGTGTTCCTCCACGCTGCGGGCAAAGCGCTGTTCGTTGACATCGCCCATGGCGGAGCGGCCCCACAGCGCGCCGAGCGGCCAGAGGATGAGTCCCTGGCGGTGCAGGTCCATCAGTTCGGCGACGATCTCGTTCTTGACCTCGAGAACCTCGGTCTCGGCATGCTTGCGCATGAGGTCTTCGACGATCTTCTGCAGGTCGAGCGGATCCTCGGACCGGCTCGGAATCAGGCCAAACCGGTCTTCGCTGTCATTGAAGTAGGCGCCGTCGATCAGCGTCCCCACCATGAACGTCAAGTCAGTATCGGCCATAGAACCCCCCTCCCGACACGAACTCGCTGATCTTGCGCAACGCCTCCGCGGTTGAGGATGCGATCGGCGCGACGGCACGGGTCTTTCCGCTCGCGATCATCTCCTGCGCCAGACGCAGTTGCTCGTTGGTCTTGGCATTGCCCGCGACGGTGTAGGGCACCTGCGACAGGTAATTGCGGTGGTGCAATCCCTTCTTGATCACCTGCGGCGACACGCCGAGGTTGGCGAGGGTCTGGCCGTACAAATGGCGAAGTCCGTGGGTCGTGGTGCCCAGGTATTTCCGATGCTGCAGGCCGATGCGGATGACCGCCACCTCATGGCTGCGCTCATAGGCTCCTTCCGAATACGGCTCGCCGGGAAGCCTGCTGCCTTCGCCGTTCTCGTCGCCGTGGGCTGACACGAACAGGAACGGATGGTCGCGGCCGCCCATGGCAATCCGTTTCGCCATGATCGGCGTGCGCACGTATTTCAGGTAACCCCAATACAGTGCCCAGAACAGCGAGCCGGCGTCCGGGTCGATCCAGAAGATGCAGGCCTGGTAGTTTTGGTCGAGGTCCATTCCCTTCCAGCCGACATGATACGATCCCCGCGTGACCTCGTTGCGCGGCAGCATCTGGTAGTCGCGCTTGAGCAGTTCCTTTCGCGTTACGAACTCTTCCGCACCGGTGACGGGATTGGTGAAGCCGACCTTCGATTCCGAAGGATGATTGAGGACGACGAGCGCATGATCGAGGCTGTTAGGGTCCTCCACGACATCCTGGATCCACGTATGCAGACCTTCGGATCGGCGAAGTCCGCCCCAGCCGTCCAGAAGCGCAATCATCATGTTGCGGACGTTGTAGCGGTGGAAAATGTTGTGTTCCTGTTCCGCTCCGGGGATCTTGTAGCCATCCCACAGCAGCCTTGCGGCATCTTCGGGCGGGAAGAACTTGACCGGCTCGGGGGCGTGGCCGCTCGGACTAGCGCCGTGATCGACGACGCTCTTCCTGGTAGTCGTCGGTGAAAGTGCATGCGAAATGTGCTTGAGCATCGACATCTCGCTCTGCCGGCTCCAGCGCAACATGGCAGTGACGTGCTCGCCCGTTCCGGGAACGAGGGGAACGACCACAGGGGCGATCGGCGACGAGCCGGGCTTTTCGTAATCACACCACGCCGCAAAGCCCTCGATTGCCTTGATGAGCCCCTTGCAGCGCTTGTAGCCGGTGGCCGGCCAATAGAGGCCGGTGGCATCGGATGCGTCCGTTCGGATCGTGCCCATCGCCAGCGCTACGGCAAAATCACGGAAGAAATCACGTTCGGTACGGTCGGGACGACTCTCCCTGGTGACGACGCCGAAGTCCCACAGCAGACCGACGGCCTGCGCTGCGGTGTCCTGCCACGAACTCGAATGCCGCCAGTTGGCCGTGAAGTAATCCAAAAGCGGCTGGTACAGCTCGACCGTCCCGTCAGGCCGATGCAGGTAGAGAACCCGCGCGGTCCATCCTTCGGGCATGGACTCCACCGGCATCGCTACCGTGACGTGATGGTTCTGTTGCGGTCCGTTGACGAACCACATCGGGGCATTGCGGGGCATGGGATAGGCCGTATGAAAGGAGGCGAGAGAACTCGCTCCGGTTGAACTCTGAACGCCCGACAACATGACTACACTACCCTGAACAATGATTAAGCCGCCGCCACGTCTTGACGTGGCGGTAAACGAATCCTTGGAAGCGAAAATCCGAGCTAAATTCTTGGGCTTCGGTAACCATCTTCCCCGAGCGCTTCGGCGAGACGGCCGAACGACGCCACATGGGACTCGTCGAACGGCTCGGGCCAACGCTCCTGGACCAGGCGGGTCATGGTCGCGTTGAGCTCGAGCGAGGTCTCCCTGGCGATCACCGACATCTCGCAGGTGTCGGCGGCCATGTACCTGAGGATGCACCATGCCCGGGGATCCGGCAGCGTGACTGGCGCCGCGCGCCCCTGGCGGTCGATCAGGATCGTCCGTATCGACGGCTGCTCCAACGCCCACCGTGCCGCTTCCCCGCCGCCGTGGTCGTCCTCCGCGTAGCGGTCGGCCGATCGGTCGAGCGTCGAAGGCGTGAGGATGCGGATATGCAATCCTTCTTCGGTACGCAGTTCGGATTCGCTGCGGCGGCGGACCCCGACGCGTGCCCGGCGCAGCACGGCGGCGATCTCGTCCACGACATCGTCCGGCTCGACGCCGGCCACCAGCAGGTCCATGCCCTCGCCGGGCAGAAGCTCACGCGGCAGCAGGGACGCCAACTCGCATTCGTAGCCGTAGACGGCGGCCTCGCCGACGACGCTGACATGGTCAATCAGGCTGGACAGCCCGATTGCCCGCGCCACGTCGGCGATCTCCGACGGCGTGCGCGACAGCCGCAGCGCCTTGGCCATCCGGGTCTGTTCGGCGACCGCCGGCTTGATCTCCGCCAGCTCGCGGTCGAGGTCGGCCCGTCCGGAGATGAAGCTGTCGTAGGTGGCCTCGGTCTCAAGGGACCGGCGCCCGAGCGAGGTCGAGGTCTGCTCCCCGGTGACCGGGTCGCGGCGGTAGCGGGTCAGGTACTCGTTGCCCTTGACCGTCAGCCATTGCATGCCGCCGACGAAGTCGTCCCGCGAGCGGGTAAGCATGGCGAATTCGGTGGCGGTGGCCCGCATGGCCTCCACCAACCGTCGCTGCTCCCTCGTCATCGCGGTCAACATGCGTTTCTATCTCCTGTGACGTAAGACCATCTGGTGATATAAACAGCATATTCCAAGGGCCGGAGTCGAGTCTTTTTTCGGAATGGTTAATGGCGCCAGGTGGTTGCTTCGTTGCGCCATGCCCGATCAGCACCGATATTGGGACCTGGCAGGCGTCGCCTGAAGGCTCGGGACCGCCGCGCCGGCGACAATGAGGACCACAGTTATGACCCCGGACGCGATGGCGTTCTCCGACCTCCGGCCGACCGTGGTGATGGCGGATTCCTCGCCGCTGATCCATCTGGCGGCGGTCGGCCAGCTCGACCTGCTGTTCAGGTTCGGCAACGTGGTCGTCGTCGACGTCGTCCGGCTCGAGACCTGCTTCGACCGCAGCAAGCCGTTCGCCCCGGAGATCGCCGCGTGGATCGACGCCAACCTCGGTTCGCGGCTGAGCTTCGGCGACACAGACCTCGGACCCGTCTACGAACATGCGCTCCAGCATGGGTTGTCGCGCCCGCGTAATTCCGGCGAACGCGCCATGGTCGATTGGCTCGCCGACAACATCGTCCATGAAGGGGGCCCGGCCCTCATCATCTACGAAAACGGCAAGATACCGAACATGCTGCGCCGGGAAGGCCTGCCCGAGGATGTCGTGGTGCTGACGAGCCGCTATTTCCGCAGGCTGTCCCAGGAGCTTGGATATATCCCCGATGCAGAGCTGGCATGGGCCGAGATCGAACGGCTCGATACGCGCTCCAATCCCCAGGCCGAGGCCACCCTGATCCAGAGGACCATCTGATGGACGACCGCCAGTTCTCGATCCTCAGCCGCTACTCGCGCGGCGATGTGCCGGCATCGGCGGCGGCCCACGAGATCGGACCGTCCTGCAGCGTCGCCGACGTGTACGTGCTGACGTGCGAGGCCGGCCTGCCGCTGCCGGACAGCGACGGCCCATTCGAACGCGCACAGTTCGAGCGCGCAAAACGGATGTTCGGCGCCGCGCGCAGGGAAAGTCCGGCCGGCGGTGCTGCTTGAACGTTGCCGGGTCGCCGGAAAGTCAGGTGACGCGGGGATGGGACCGGACCGTTGCCGCTGATCCGGTCCCGCAGAAGATATTGGATGTCAGGACAGTATCTCCGTCTTCATCTCAAACGGGCCGCATATCTACCCGGCAGATGCCGGCGCCGGTCGCAAGACCGCGGTTTTGATGCTGGATGGCCTCTTGCAGGCCGGTGGGGCAATATCGATTCCAAGGGATCAGCCACACAGAGATCGAAGCCATGGCAAGAGATTTTGAAACCCGACAGCAAGCGACATCGGGCCGCCGCAAGGTTAGGTATCTCGCGGGTCAAGAGGTCCACGACATACCGCCGGGAACGCTCGCGGAAGTCTTGAGCGACGTCGAAGGAGGGCAGGTTTTCGAGTTTGCCCTCGCACGGTTTCTCGTTGAATTTCACAGTGATCCAGATCCGGCATCGCGTCTCCAGCGAATATCGGACGAACCGGCGCTGGCTCCCAACCGACACTTGAACGCTATCTTGGGGGCAGCCGGCGAACACCTTGCTCGTCGCTGGGACCTGGGCGAAGCGCCGCAGTGGACCACGCGGCCGGAACGCTTCATGGACGAACCATACTTCATCAACTCACACCTTTCGAAAAGGCAGCTCTTCGAAGAAAGCCCGCCGGCGTTCAGGCGCCGCCGCATCCTCACGGTTGCCGAACCTCTGGTGTGCTCCGAAAAAACCATGGACCTCTGGAGCTTCGACATGGTCGAAGAAGCGGAGCCGGAGTCCGAGGAGTCGTTTCGGCCGAGTCCGTAGACACCGCCTCCGTTTTTCCCGAAACGGTATGGTAATCCCAGGGGGTATTTTAGCTCTCCGAAACGACCTCACGATCCGATTTTAGCTAAAAATGGCCTCGGTTGGTATGGTTTGGTAGCAGCCGCAAGGGGGGTATTTGGACACGGCCCTCTCAAGGCTGAAACAGGGGTTCGATTCCCCTAGGGAGCGCCAGCTAAACCCTTGCCGCAGGGCTCATGCGATCGTGGCGAGGATGCGATTGATTTCCGCAAATGCCTCGTTCTTCTCGGATGGTGTCATCAGCGAAGCCTGGATTCCGTTGCGAACAATCGTGACGATTTCGTCGCGGTGAAGTCCCAGTGCGTCCGATATCGCGCGGTAGTTCTGGTTTACATATCCGCCGAAATAGGCGGGATCGTCGGAGTTGACCGTCACCATCAGTCCCTTATCCAGCATCCGGCGCAGCGGATGCTTTGCCAGGTCGTCGACCACCCGTAGCCGCAGGTTGAAAGCGGACACACCGTCAACGCCGTTTTCTCCCGCGCCAGCCTTCCAACCAGGACCGGATCTTCCATCGAGCGAATACCGTGATCGATTCGTGCGACACCGAGCACGTCGAGCGCTTCCCAGATGTAGCTCGGCGGCCCTTCTTCGCCGGCATGGGCCGACAGAAAGAAACCTGCGTCGCGGGCCCGGTTGAATACACGTTTGAATTTGCTCGGCGGATGTCCTGTTTCCGATGAATCCAGGCCAACGCCGACAATTCGGTCCTTGTACGCCAGCGCGGCGTCCAGCGTCTTCTCCGCATCCGCCTCGTCGAGATGGCGCAGAAAGCACATGATCAGGCTGGCCCGGACGCCCAGTGCTTGTCGGGCATCTACGATCGCGCGATGCAGACCATTAATCACGGTGGAGAATTCAACGCCTCGGGTCGTGTGGCCCTGCGGGTCGAAGAACATTTCGACGTGCACGACATTGTCTGCGCGCGCCCGCTCCAGATAGCTCCAGGTTAGATCATAGAAATCCTGTTCCGTGATCAGCACGGACATGCCTTGATAGTATACCCCGTTCACGTCACGACCCGAAAATCTCTGGGGTTGATGACGCGGAAATTGTCGGTGACCGAATCACAGAGGTCCGCCCAATTCCGAGGAACTTTTTCACGCAGGAAACCGAGCGTCGCA
>Ga0302324_100007858_pt1 | contig 22581 bp, 20 predicted proteins | sample Palsa_T0_1_FD_201949 | JGI IMG/M metagenome (GOLD analysis project Ga0302324, IMG submission 201949) | Peat permafrost microbial communities from Stordalen Mire near Abisko, Sweden - Palsa_T0_1 | ecosystem: Environmental > Terrestrial > Soil > Palsa > Peat permafrost | place: Sweden: Abisko...
ATCATCATCGCGGCCATCCAAAAAGCGATCGATCAGAACGGCGGGAAGATGCCGACGCGCGCCGACGTGCTCAAGAATGTTGCCGCGACTAAGGACTTCATCTCACCGATCGGCGACGTGACCTTCGATGCCAACGGCGATGTGGCCAAACCCACCTTAACACTGCAGAAAGTCAACGGCGGCAAAGTTATCACCGTCGACGTCATCACCCTGAAGTTCTAACTTGGACGTTTTTCTTCAACAGCTCGTCAACGGTCTCTCGCTCGGCGGGATATACGCGCTCATTGCTCTGGGATACACGATGGTCTACGGGATCATCGAGCTCATCAATTTTGCGCACGGTGACATCTACACGCTCGGCACGTTTTTTTCGCTTGCCGTCCTGACCGGCCTCGGCGTTTCGGGCGAACTGCACGGCCCCGCGCTTATCGGCGTCGTCGCGCTGACGATTACCGTCGCCATGCTCTTGTGCGGCTTGACGGGCGTCGTGATCGAGCGATTGGCTTATCGGCGCCTCCGCAATGCGCCGCGCTTGGCACCGCTCATTACGGCGATCGGCATGTCGTTCATCCTCGAGAACATCATGCAGTACTGGAAAGGGCCCTCGCCGATCCCGTTTCCACAAGTCATTCCCAACCCGTCGATGCATTTGGGTTCGGTCGAAATCGCGACCAAACAGATCCTCGTTGTGGTGCTGGCGATCGTGATGATGGTTGCCTTGCAACTCTTCATCTATAACACCAAGCTCGGCAAGGCCATGCGCGCGACGGCGCAGGACCGTGACGCCGCGCAGTTGATGGGCATCAACATCAACACGACGATCGCGCTGACGTTCTTGATCGGCTCGGCGCTGGCGGGAGCGGCCGGCTTCGTCTCGGGCGTCTATTATGGAACAACCTGGTTCTTCAACGGCTTCTCGGCCGGCCTCAAGGCCTTTACGGCAGCCGTGCTCGGCGGTATCGGCAATCTCGCCGGTGCCATGCTCGGCGGATTCTTAATCGGACTCATTGAGTCGCTTACGACGCAGTTCATTTCCGACCAATGGAGCAACGTCGTCGTCTTTTCGGTGCTTGTGCTCGTGCTGATCTTCCGTCCGTCCGGTTTGCTCGGCGAATCGTTACCGAATAAGGTCTAGGATGGCAGCCAGCGCTCCGGCAGCACAGCGTCGCGTGCCGTTCAGTCCCGCCATGCAAGTCGTGCTCGCATTTGCTGCCGCGGCGGCATTGCCGCTCGTAGTTCGCAACGGCGCCTTTACCAACTTTCTCACTGATGCTGGCGCGTTCGTTCTGCTCGCTTTGGGGCTCAATATCGTCATCGGCTTTGCCGGGCTCCTCGATCTGGGCTATGCGGCATTTTTTGCCATCGGCTCGTACGCGTTTGCGATGCTGGCTTCGCCGCACTTCGGCATTCACGTGCCGTTCTGGGTCATGCTGTTTGTTGCATCGGGCATTGCGGGAATCTTCGGCATCTTGCTCGGCGCGCCGACCTTGCGCCTGCGCGGCGATTATTTGGCGATCGTGACCTTGGGCTTCGGCGAAATCGTACCGCAGACGTTCTTGAACTTATCGCAGTGGACCGGCGGTCCCAACGGCATCAACTCGCTCGACGGCCCGACGATCGGCTCGTACAAATTCGGCTTTGACGTCACGCCGTACTACTATCTGATGCTCGTACTGATCGCCTTTGCGGTCTGGGCGGCCAGTAATTTACGCGACAGCCGCCTAGGGCGTTCCTGGATGGCGATTCGCGAAGATGAACTTGCGGCGGCGCACGTCGGCATCAATACGACGACGGCAAAACTCGCGGCGTTTGCGCTGGGAGCATCGTTCAGCGGACTGGCCGGCGTAGCCTACGGCGCGAAACTTTCGCTCGTTTCGCCCGACCAGTTTCAGTTCAACGTCTCGGTCGCGATACTCTCGATGCTCGTCCTGGGCGGTATGGGCAATATCCGCGGCGTGATTATCGGCAGTCTCGTCATCTCGTCGCTTGACCGTTTCATCTTACCGCAAGCGACGAATTTTCTACAGAACACCATGCATCTCAATGTTGATCTGACCAACTCGCGCTTCATGATCTACGGCGTCATCCTCGTCGTCATGATGCTGTTCCGGCCCGAGGGGATCATTCCCAATCGCCAGCGTGCCGCCGAGCTCCACGCGGCGAGCAGCGACGACGCGGTCGCCGCGCAAGAACAGACGCTGTACTCCGAGGCGAAACCGTAATGGCGCTGCTCGAGATGGAAGCGGTGACGCAGCGCTTCGGCGGGCTTGTTGCGATCAACAATTTGACGTTTGCCGTCGAGCCGGGTTCGATCGTCGCGATGATCGGCCCCAACGGCGCGGGCAAATCGACGGCATTCAATATTATCACCGGGATCTATCGGCCCTCGCAGGGGCGTGTGCTCTTCGACGGCCGCGATATCACCGGGATGCGCACCGATCGAATCGCGACGCTCGGCATCGCCCGAACATTTCAGAATATTCGTCTGTTTGCGTTTATGTCGGCGCTCGACAACGTGATGACGGGCGAACATTCGCAAATGCGGGCGACTCCGCTCGATTCGCTCGTGCACCCGCCGTGGCAACGCCGCGAGGAAAAGCGCGTCCGTGAGAAAGCGCGCGAGATACTGGCCTTCGTCGATCTTGAGAAATACGCCGGAAACTACGCGCGTAATCTCGCCTATGGGCTGCAGCGCCGGCTCGAGATCGCGCGTGCGCTGGCCGGCGATCCCAAGTTGCTGCTGCTCGACGAGCCGGCCGCCGGGATGAACCCGAAAGAGAAAGATGACCTGATTGCGCTTATCGGGCGCATCCGGGATCGCGGCGTGACGATATTCCTGATCGAACACGACATGAACGTCGTGATGCGCATCAGCGAGCGCATTACCGTACTCGACCACGGCGATAAAATTGCCGAAGGCCTGCCCGCCGATGTCCGAAACGATCCGCGTGTCATCGAAGCCTACCTCGGGAAGCCGGCCTGATGGCGCTGCTGGAAATCGAAAACATCGTCGTCCGGTACGGCCGCATCACGGCGCTCGACGGCGTCAGCCTGCGTGTCGACGAAGGCGAGATCGTCACGTTGATCGGCGCGAACGGCGCCGGGAAAACAACGACGTTGCGGTCGATCAGCGGACTCTTACGCCCGGCTTCGGGTACGATCCGGTTTCGGGGCCGCGATCTCACCCGCGTTTCGCCCGATGAAATCGTCAAGCTCGGCATCGGTCACTCGCCCGAAGGCCGCCGCGTCTTCGCGCGTATGACCGTACGCGAGAACCTCGACCTAGGCGCATTTACGCGCAATTCAAAGCGCGAAGTCGCCGAAGATCTCGAGCGCGTGCTTACGATCTTTCCGCGCCTCAACGAGCGGCTCGACCAAAAAGCCGGTACGATGTCCGGCGGCGAGCAGCAGATGCTTGCGATCGGCCGCGCGCTCATGTCACGGCCGTCGGTCATGCTGCTCGATGAGCCGTCGCTCGGGCTGTCGCCGCTGCTCGTTCAGACAATTTTCGCCGTCATCAAAGAAATCAACACGCGCGGCACGACGATTCTGTTAATCGAGCAGAACGCGCGTCAAGCGTTGCAAACGGCTTCGCGCGGATACGTCCTCGAAGTCGGCAAGATCGCCCAGGAAGATACGACGGCAAACCTCATGGCCAGCAGCGCCGTGCAAGCCGCCTACCTCGGCGGCGCCGCTTAAGGCGCTTAGGCGCGGGCGCCTGAGGGCCGGTGTAAATGCGCGGCACCATAGACGGGGATGCCGCCGACGATCGTCGCGAGCACGTTGTGGCTGTCGTCCCAAATCGACAAGTCCGCGCGTTTGCCGGCTTCAATCGTACCGAGTTCCCGGTCGAGTCCGAGCAGTCGCGCCGGCGAGCGCGTCGAGTTGACGATCGCGGTTTCGAACGGAATATCGGCATAGGACATCAAGTTGCGCACCGCCTGATCGATGTGCAGCGCGCTGCCGGCGATCGTGCCGTCTTCGGCGCGAACGACGCCGCCTTCGATACGGTAGCCGCCGCCGGCGGGCGGCATGTTGTCGGTAGTGAGCACCAGACGCTCGCGCAAGGTGCGATACAACAGATCGACCATCGGCGGCGAGACGTGGTAACCGTCGGCGATGAGCTGCACGGTCGTGCGCGTCTCTTGCATGAACGCCGCCAGAATGGACGGGTCGCGGTGATCGAGCGGCGGCATGGCGTTGAAGGCATGGGTCAGCGTACGAAAGCCTAGACCGATCGCGAGCATACCTTCGCGATAGTGCGCCGAGGTGTGACCGGCCGAACATACGATACCTTGATCGAAGAACAATCGCGCGATTTCGTCGACGCCTTCGACTTCTGGCGCCATCGTCACCATCACGAGCGCGCCGCGGCATGTTTCGATCATTTCGTTCGCGCGCTCGAGCGTTGCGCCGACGATCCACTCGCCGCGATGCACGCGGCGGAATTTCGGATTGAGGAACGGGCCCTCGAAATGAATGCCCAAGCAGCGCGCGCCGATACGCTCGGATGACTCTTCGAGTTGATTGGCCGCTTCGGATACTTCGTCCGCCGCGTGCATCATCGATTCCCACGGCGCAGTCATAATCGAGGCGACAAATCCGGTCGCCCCCATGTGCGCGTAGGCGCGCGAAGCAACCTCGACCGCGTTGCCTTGATCGCGATTGAAAAGAAATTCGTCAGCGCCGTTCGTGTGAACGTCGATTAAGCCCGGTGCAATAATTGCGCCGTCGGGAAGGCCCATGTCGCTGGGGCCATCCTCACCGAGGATACGGGCGATTTTTCCGCGTTCGAGCGCGAGCCGTCCGTGTGCGATAGAGCCGTCGCCCGGAGCGATCCGGGCTGGGCCGAGAATATAGGTGTCGGACACGTCCGAACGGGTTCGGGAGAGCAATGCTCGCAACCTCGGGTTAGTGGCGCCCGAACAAACGACCCAGGAATGAGCCCGGAGGTTTCCCGCTCCCTTTTTGTTCAGCAGCGGCTCCCCCGGAGAGGCGTTCGCGCTCGGCACGCTCGCGTTCTTGGCGTGCGAGGCGCGCCATATGTTCTTCGGCGTGCGCCTCGAGCGTGCTGACGAGCGCGACGATCTCGTTCCAACCGGCAGGCGCACGTTGCGCAGCTTGCGCGTCGCGGTATTCGTAGGTAGACACAGTGAACAGTCGCTGGGGGACGATCGCGCGCTCGCGCAAGTAGCGATCGGCCAGCATCACGACGTTGCGCCGTTCGGCCGGTTCCTCGTGGTCGGCGATCGTATGCACGAACGTCATCGGCTTCCCCAGCTCGTTTACGCGACCATAGAGTTCGAGTTCGCGATCGGAAAGCTGACGCGAAAAAAGCGCGAGAATTTCGCTGGCGCTGGCAGCGGCGGCGAACACGATTTGTTCGGCGAGCGCGAGTCCTGAATCAAACGCGGGCGTATGCACGAGTACGAGCTGGCGCGGTAGTTTCCATGGCGTTTCGACCAGCACCGGCGTCCGCGTTGCGGCGTCGAGTGCGTCCTCGATTGCGATCGGATCCCAAGCCGCATCGTCGCCCAGTGCATACGCGGCGGTGTGTGGTCCGTAGCGAACATGAACCGGGAAGCGCATTTCCACGTCGCTGCCTTCGTCTCGCAGAACGCGTTCGCCGGCTGCTGCGTTGATAAGACTGGACTTGCCGCGTTTGAAACCGCCGAGTACGGCGACACGCCAGCGCTCCGGATTGAGCCCGTGTTCGTAGGTGTGCGGGTTGAACCGCGCATGTTGCGCGGGGTCAACGCGTTCGCGTCCGGCGTGCTCGTCGAGTGGAACGGCGGGATCGGCATGCTCGGCGCGCTCAGCCCGCGATGCTCGCGCAAAACTTTCGCTGAGCGTTTCGATGCGCGTGGCGATGGCGGCGATTTGCGACACGCGCTCGCGGGCGTTTGCGGCAAGCGCCGAGCGGTCGGCGTGCAGTTCGTGCGCTTGCAACGCTCGATCGATGGCACCGAGCGCTTCCCCGCGGATGCGCGGAGCGAGTCGCACGAGTCGCGTGCTCAGCGCCGCCGCGATTGCGGCGACGCGCTCTGCGTTACGCGCGACGTACCGCTCGATGTCTGCATCGAAGTCGGGGAAAAGCGTCGCGCCCAGATCGGACAGGAGCTCGCGCTTCATATACGTTCCGTACGGCGCCGATGCGAAACGTCGCGCGATCGCGGTAACGAAGCCCACGGCGGGGCCGCCCAATGCGCCGAGCACGATCGTCGATCGTAAGCCTGTTTCCAGATCGGTGCTCCACGCGCCGCTGCCGGCGTCCGCTTCGAACGCGTGCGCCGCGTCCTCGGTGATGGGCAGCCGTTCGGCGGCAATCGCGTCGAGAATCGGTCCAAGGTGTCCCGTGGTATCGGCCCTGCGCGTCGCATCGACGACTGCGGCAGCAGCCTCCTTCGCGTCGGTGCGGAGCTGCTGCGCCACGACGTCGGCGATTTCGGCGGCAAACCGCCCGATCGCGGTGGCGAGTGTGTCGTCGACGATGATATGGAGCTTGGCACGATCCCGTAGCCGCGCGATGTCGGCGATATCGAACGCCCGTGCGAGGGTACGCTGCAATGCGCTACGCATCTCGGCGCCTTTTGCAACGATGCTTGCGTGCAGAGCGCTGCCCGAACGTTCCAGCGCTGCCTGCGCCTGCAATGCACCGCCCTCGAGTGCCTTGAGCGCCGGTTCGAGTGCTGCGCGTTGCGCGTGCAGGACAGCCTCGGTGGTTTCGAGCGCCACAACATCGAGCATGAGCGCATCGGACGCGCGGGTTGCCAGACGCCGGGCTTCGGTCGCTGCGCGCCGCAAGCGCGAGCGCCCGGTCGTTGCGACGAGCGACGCATCGAGTGCCGCTAGGAATTCGCCGAAGCGGCTTTGCGCGAGCAGGTCATCGTCACTGGCGAGCACGCCTTCGGCGTAGTCGCGGGCCGATAACGGAAAAACGCTCGTGCCCGGCGCGTGAACGGCTGCCTGCGCGACGATGCGCGTGGATGCGTTCTGCCACGCCTCGCGTCCGCCGTCACGCATCCGCCACAGATCGATTTTTGTCTGCACGATAAAAATCGACTCGATATACCGTCGCACGATGCCCAAGAACGACGCGTCGCCGTCGGTGAACGGTTGTTGCGTATCGATCAGATACAGGACGGCGTCCGCACCGGGGAGATACGACAGGGTCGCTCGCCGATGTGCCGGGTTGATCGATGCGAGTCCGGGCGTATCGGCAACGACAAAGCCGTTTTTAAGGAAGGCTGAATCGACACCGACCCGTACGAGCAACGGCGCGCCGTTGTCGTCCGCGGTCGCGTCGTGCAGTTTGCCTTCCTCGCCGACGGCGATGAAACGCGCGAGGCGGTCGAGCGGTATGCGTTCTTCGCGGCCGTTCGGATAGATGGCCGTCGCGATCTCGTCGGTTGCATAGGAGAGTTCCGTAATGGTTGCCGTCGACGGATTGATGTCGGTGGCGAGCAATCCAACGATGCGCTTTACGCCTAAGCGCTCTTCGTGCTGGACCTTGCCGAGCAGCGCGTTGAGCAGGAACGATTTGCCGCTAGAGAATTCGCCGACGACCGCGAGCACGAAGCGCCCGTCGCGCAGTCGGGCAATCGTCCGCGCGAACGTTTCGCGATCGTTATCCGCGTCGTGCCACACCATGCCGCCGGCCAGTAGCGCTTCGAGTTCCCCCAGCGCGCTAACGGTCCCGTCGCGCGCCGCACGGTAACGATCCAGCCCCTCAGCCATGTGCTCTCGTTAGGAGCGAATCAAAGCGAGCGCTTCGTCCCGGTTGCGCTCCATGAGCTCTTGCGTGTCGCCTTCGACATTGAGCCGCAGTAGCGGCTCGGTATTCGAGGCGCGCACGTTCATCCACCAGCTCGGGAATTGAATCGTGAGGCCGTCGAGTTGGTCGATCTGCGCGTCCTTATAGCGATCTTGGATCTGCCGGAGCTTGCCCGGGATGTCTTTGACGGTCGAATTGATTTCGCCCGAACGCGACCGGCGGTCGATCGGCGCGATGACGCTCGACACGGGACCCTGCGCCATGCTGAATACGTTGAGGCACTGCATGAGCGCGATCATCCCGGAGTCGGCAAACCAGTTACGTTTAAAGTAGAAATGCCCCGAATGTTCGCCGCCGAACGGGATGTCTTCGTCGCGCATGATCTTCTTGATGATCGAGTGTCCGACGACCGAGCGGACCGGGGCGCCGCCGTGTGCGAGAATCGCTTCGGGAACGCTGCGGCTGCAAATGAGGTTGTACAGAATTTTGCAGCCCGGGTGGTGGCGCAGCGTGTCGATGCCGACGAGCGCCGTCACGATGTCGCCGCCGATCAATTCGGCCTTCTCGTCAACGATGAACATACGATCGGCATCGCCGTCGAAAGCGGCGCCCAGATCGCAATCATTGTCGCGGACGGCCTGCTGCAGATCGAGCATGTTCTCGGGTTCAATGGGGCTGGCAGGGTGATTTGGGAATGTGCCGTCGAGCTCGAAGAAGAGCGGCACGATCGTGATCTGCGGTAAGTATTTGAAGACGCGCGGTACCGTTTCGCCGGCCATTCCGTTTCCCGCGTCGATTGCGATCTTCAACGGCTTAATCGCTTTGACGTCGTCGATGAACGTCAGACAGTGCCGCGCGAAATCGTCGAGCACGTCTTTTTGCCGGACATCGCCCTTGCGCGAAGCGGCCGCGAAATTTCCGGCGACGGCCTTGTCGCGAATATCGCCCAGGCCCGTTTCCAGCGCGATGGCGATCGCCTCTTCGCGGCAAAATTTAAATCCATTGTAGTCGGCGGGGTTATGCGACGCCGTGATCATGATGCCGCCGTCAAAACCATAGTGGCCGACGGCAAAGTAGATGCAATCCGTCGAGATCATGCCGATATGGGTGACGTCCGCCCCGGCGTCCGTTGCGCCCTTGGTGAGTGCTTGCAGCAGAGAGTCGCCTGACGGGCGCATGTCGCGGCCGATGCAGATGTTCTTACGCCCGAGAACTTCGACGAAGGCACGTCCGATCGCGTAAGCGACCGTATCGTTGAGCTGCGCCGGGACGATGCCCCGGACATCGTAACTCTTAAAGATAGATGTGTCGAAATCGGTGCGCATGCGAGCCTTCGCTTTCGGAGGGTTCACGGGTGAAACCTATAAGGGAAAGACGCCCCCGGCGACAAACGTCACGGAGGTGAATCGCCGTGCGGTGGCCGTCGCGTCACTTGTCTTGCTTGCCGGTACCGCGTCGCCTGCTGTGGCCGCGGGTTGTGCCGATCTGACGAACGGGCAGTCCGTTTCGCTCAAATCTGCCGAGATCGATCCCGACGTTTTCGTGTGGGACGCCAAAGCGCGCGTCATCCAATACTCGTCGGGTGTGTGGAACACGACGTCCGAAGTAATGAGCCATACGATGCTTTCGAAACCGGGTACACGCGCCGTCGTCGTGGCGTGCGAGAAAGAAAGCGTGAAGTCGAGATACGTGAATAGCGTGCTCGATGCGATCGGTATTCGTCTGGTGACGGGGCCGAATCGCGGCCGCTACGGTTGGGTAACGTCGGAAGACGTTCACGTGACGCCGCGCAACGCCGACGCCGTTCTGCTGAAGAAGTCCTAAGCGCTCGCACGCGCGAGGATGCGTCGCGCTGCGTTGAGCAGCGGACCATCGATCATCTCGCCGTCGACCGCCGTCGCACCGCCGCTATTGCCGCCGACGATGGCTTGGGCGCGAGCGATTTCATCGGCGGTCGGACGGAATGCGTTCTGAATGATGGGTACCTGACGCGGATGCACGGCAAGTTTGCCGTCGAAACCGAAGTCGGCTGCGCGCCGGGCTTCGACTGCCATCGCAGCGTCATCGTGGAGGCCGGCGAACGGCGCATCGAACGAAGCGACTTTCGCCGCGCGCGCTTCAAAGACTAAACGGCTGCGCCACGGTGCGAGCACCTCGGGCAACGGCTGCGCGCCGAGTTCTGAAGAAAAGTCGTACGCTCCGAACGCGAGCGCGCTCACACCCGGCGCGCCCGCAATCGTTTCGATGTTGCGCATCCCGATAAGCGACTCGATCAGTGCGATGACGGCAGTGCCGGGGCGCATGGAACGGACGACGACCTCGACTTCTCGGGCATTTGCCGTTTTCGGAAGCATGACGCCGAGCGTATCGCTACCGGCAAGGGCCGCAAGGTCGGCAACGCCATCGGGATCGGCCACGGAATTGATACGGACGTAGGCGCGCAAACCGCCGTCGAAGGCAGCACGAACCGCCTGACGCGCGGCTGCCTTTCGTTCGGTTGCCACGGCATCTTCGAGATCGACGATAACGGCGTCAGCACCGGATCCGGCGGCCTTGGCGAAACGGTCGGGGCGATCGCCCGGGACGAATAGTAATGCGGTTTCCATTGCGGAGCGCGTACGTTTTGTTACACCGCTCCACCTGTTCTCGCCAGACGTTCGGTGAGCCGGCTCTTCACCGCCGGCCACTCGCTTTTGATGATCGAATAGTAGACCGAATGCCGCAGCCGGCCGGACTGCCCGACAATCATGTGATTGCGGAAAATGCCTTCCTCGAGGGCGCCGATCCGCCGGATTGCCGTGCGGGACTGTTCGTTGAGCGAATCGGTCTTGAGTTCGACGCGATTCGCGTGCAGTGTTTCGAAGGCGTGAGTGAGCAGCAGCAGCTTGGCTTCCGTGTTCGCCTTTGTGCGCTGATGCGACGGCGCAAGCCACGTCCAGCCGATCTCGAGCCGATGGTGCGTGCGCTCGATATTACCGTACCGCGTGCTGCCGATGACCGTGCCGCTTTGCCGGTCGACAATCGCGAATGGCAACGAGGCGCCGCGCTGCTGTTCCTCAAGCGCAGTGAGAACGTAGGCGCGCATCTCATCTTCCGTCGTGATCGGAACGGGAATCCAGCGCCACAGTGCGGGTTCCAGGCCGACGCGCACGAGACCGGCGATGTGATCGATTGTGAGCGGCTCGAGGCGAACCGCATTCCCCGACAACGTCACGGGCTGCGCAGGCATCGGCGAGGGGGGCGTCGTCATGCGTTCAGATGCTCGCCGCGATCGTTTTCTTGATCGCGCGGATGCGGACTTCGTCGCGCTTGTAAAACGTCCACTGTTTCATGCGCTTGGAGCGCACGAGTCCAGCTCCCACGAGTACCTTGAGGTGCTCGCTGACCGTTGGCTGGCTGACGCCGAGCTTCTCTGCGATAAGGACACCGCAGACGCCGTCCCGGACGAGATCGCCATCGATTTGCGGCGGGAAATGCGCGACGGGATCTTTCAGCCAGTCGAGAATTTGTAGGCGGCGGTCGCTAGCGAGCGCGCGTGCGGCGACGACGACTGTCATGTGGATTTAGCGCGTGAAGTCGACGGCGGTGGTATTACCGCCGCAGATGATGACGCCCACGCGCTCGTTTGCCGCCGGCACGTAGGAACCCGAAAGGAGCGCGGCCAGTGCCGCCGCGCCGCCCGGCTCAGCAACGATGCGCAGCGTTTTCCACAACAGTTCTTGCGCCGAACGAATCGCATCATCGCTGACAAGCGCAACACGTTCGACGTAGTTCTGTGCCAGGGGAAACATCAATTCGCCGACCCGGCGCGGCGCGAGCGAATCCGCGGCCAATCCTCCGGCGGCCGCGTCGACGGGGCGCCCTGCTTGCAACGCGTCGAACAGGGTGGGCGCACCGTGCGGTTCGACCCCGATGATTTTCGTTGCGCCCGCATACCACGCCGCCATGCCGCCGATGAGGCCGCCGCCTCCGACAGCAACGAGCACGGTGTCGACGTCCGTCGCTTGTTCCTCGAATTCGAGCGCGACTGTTCCCTGACCGAGCAAGGTCTCCGCTTGATCGAATGCGTGTACTGCAAGCGCGCCGGTTTGCCCGATGTGTGCCTCGCTTGCAACGAGGGCATCGTCGTAACGTTCACCGGCGATGACGAGCGTCGCGCCGTAGTCGCGAATCCGCTGTACCTTCGAAGCTGAGGCCGCACTCGGGATAAAAATCGTCGCGGGAATGCCGAGTTTGTGCGCTGCGTATGCGACTGCAGCACCGTGATTACCGCCTGACGCGGCGACGACGCCCGCCGCCGGAATATCACGTGTCAACAGACTCGTGAACGCGCCCCGCGGTTTAAACGAGCCGGTATGCTGAAAGAGTTCGAGTTTGAGTCGCAGCGGGCGTCCGGCAAGGCCGAAATCGGCCGCGTCAACCTCGACGACCGGCGTGCGCCGGATGTACGGCGCAATGAGCTTATTCGTCCGGCCGATCTGTTCGCGAGAGATCGTCTGCGCGGCGGCGTCCATCATGCGGACGATGCTACCAAGTTCTTGGGGAATGAGCAATGTGGCTAATTGCTAGAGAACCGCCGGTGCGGCATCGCGATCTCGCCGTGATGCAATACGACAGTTTTCGATGCGAGCGATCATGAAAACCAGACGCATGTTTCAAGGAATTCGGACCCACCATTCGATAGGCTATGCTCTAAGTATGCACAGCGGGGCGCCTGCGACGATTTCCTCACGCGCGCGGCAATTTTGGGCGCAATGTGCGATTCTCGCTGTCGCCGTTGTGGTCGCCGGCTGCGGCCCCGGGTATAACGGGCCTCCGGTCACGCTCGCGCCGCCCGTAGCGACCGCCTCTCCAACGCCAACGCCGACGCCGACACCGACTCCGACCGCCACGCCGGTCCCGTTGTCGCTCTTACTGACGACGCTGTCATTTAGCGCAGCATCGCAAATTCAAACGGACACGATTATCGATGGGAATCCCGGCCCCTATGTAAGCAGTGGTTGTGCGGGCATCGTCACGGCTGCCGTTTCGGGAACGACCGTAACCATCACGTCGGTCGCGGCGGGAATCTGCACCCTGACCCTTTCCGATACCGCCGGTACTCATGCGGGCGTCGCAATCACGGTCTCGACGCTCAGTATACCCGTGCAGTGAAGGCGAGCGCGGGCTGCCCGATCTTAGAATGAACGAGGCATACCGAGGACGTGTTGGCCGAGGTACGAGAGGATTAAATTGTTGGCGATCGGCGCCGTGATGTAGAGCCGCGTTTCGCGAAATTTACGTTCGATGTCATATTCTTCGGCGAAACCGTAACCGCCGTGCGCGTCGATTGCCGCATTGCCGGCTTGCCACGATGCTTCGGATGCCAGGAGTTTTGCGGTATTTGCTTCGGGGCCGCACGGTCGTTCGGCATCGAAGAGGGCGGCGGCTTGGCGGCGCATGAGATCGGCTGCATCGACGGCGGCATGAGCGCGCGCGAGGGGGAATTGCACACCTTGGTTTTGGCCGATCGGCCGTCCGAATACGACGCGCTCGCTCGCGTATTTCACTGCTCGTTCGATGAAGAAGCGGCCATCGCCGACGCATTCGGCGGCGATGAGAATTCGCTCCGCGTTCATGCCGTCGAGGATATAGCGAAAGCCGCGACCTTCCTCACCGACGAGATTCTCGACCGGCACCTCAAGATCGTTAAAGAAGACTTCGTTGGTTTCGTGATTCATCATCGTGCGAATCGGACGTACGTCGATCGTTCCGGCCGGCGCCGTGTGCAGGTCGACCAGAATCGTTGAGAGACCGGAGGTTTTGCCTTTGGGTTCGTCCGAGGGCGGTGACGTGCGCGCGAGCAACAGCATCAAATCGGAATGTTGGACGCGCGAGATGAACACTTTTTGCCCGTTGATAACGTAGCGATCGCCCTTGCGCACCGCGGTCGTCGCAATTTTCGTCGTATCGCTGCCCGCGGTGGGCTCGGTGACCCCGAATGCCTGCAGGCGAAGTTTGCCGCTTGCAATCGAGGGTAGGTAGCGTTGCTTCTGCTCGTCGTTGCCGTGACGCAGAACCGTTCCCATGATGTACATCTGGGCGTGACAGGCCGCCGCGTTTCCACCGGTATGGTTGACTTCCTCAAGAATGATCGACGCCTCGGCGATGCCCAGCCCTGCGCCGCCGTACGCTTCGGGAATGAGCGCGGCAAGATAGCCGGCTTCGGTGAGCGCCGCGATAAATGCGTCGGGATAGGCACGATCGGCGTCCAGTTTGCGCCAATAGGCATTGTCGAAACTCGCGCAGAGTTCGCGCACGGCGTCGCGCAGCACGATCTGATCGCCGGTGAGTTCGAGACCGATGCTCATGCGCCCAGTTCTGCCGTCAGCGTGCGGATATCGTCTACCTTTTCGAGCCGGCGAATGGTATCGATGATGCGTTCCCGCCGTGCTGCATCGTACACCATACCGGTTAAGTCGTTGAATTTCGCGATGATGTCGTCCCAACCGAGCGGATCGTCGGGTTCGCCGCGCGGCGTTGCCGACAGGCGCCGCTCGTGGAGTGCGCCTGCATCGATTTCAACCAACGCCGCCATGCGGGGGAAGAGTGCTTCCACCCCCGGGTCTTCGCAGACGACAACGCGCTCGATGAGGCTCGCGATCGCGGGATCGCTACGTTGCGCGTAGTCATCCCACCGCACGCTGCCACGTAAGACGGTAGCCGCCGCGGCATAGTACATGCTGAACTGGGCATCAACAAGAGACTGTGGCTTCCGTTTATGTTCCTCGGGATAGGCGCACAGCCGCATGCCGGCCGCCGGCAAGCTCACGCGAATGCGCTCGACCGACTCGGGCGTCACTCCGCGTTCGCGAACGATTTTCGAGAGGACATCAATTGCGGAATGCATGTAACGGCAGCACGGATAGGGCTTGAACGCCGTTCGGTCGATCTCGTGTACGCCGTCCCAGTCGTCGAGCACGCCCGCCGCCGTCGCGCCGTCCGAATACGCATGCAGAAAACCGCTGCGTCCTTCGAGGGCTTCGGCGGGCCCGGTGACGCCGGCGGCGGCAAATGCGCGCGCGAGGATTGCGTTGTGCGCCGTGAGGCCGACGTGCAACGGCTTGGTTTGCGCGCCGTCGACACTGAATTGCAGCGAACCGGCGCTCTGGCTCAGATTAATACCGAACGCGCTTTCCAAGAGTTCGGCCGAATCACGATGCAGGCGCGCGACGGCAGCCGTTGCGCCAAAAATGCCCGCGGTTGCGGTCGGATGGAAACCGCGTGCGTAATGCACGGCCGGCAACGCCGCGAGTCCAACGCGGACGATGACGTCGTAGCCGGCGACAATTGCCGCGATCAAGGCGCGGCCGCTGCCGCGGGTTTGCTCTGCGGCGGTGAGCGCCGCGCCGATGACTGGTGCGCCGGGATGCAGTGACGAGCGCTCGTGCGTGTCGTCGAAGTCGAGAACGTGGAAGTTACAACCGTTAAGGAGCGCCGCATATTGCGGCGCGAACCGCGGGCCGTAACCGACGGCCGTCGCGGTTCCCTCGCTATCGAGCGTCGTGACGGCGCGCCGCACGGATGCGCTGATGACCGTGGTTGCACTCGCGCGCACGGCAATCCCGATCAGGTCGAGCAACGCTTGCTTGGCATGTTCGACCGTGGCTTCGCTGAGCGACCGCACGTCGAGTTCCACGACATAGCGCGCGAGTTCGCGCGTCACGCCCGTTTTTGCAAGCGTCTTCATGCGTTGGGCGGACGTTCCGGGCGATGTGCCCGCTTATAGACCATAAACGTGCGCTTATACGAAATGACGACCGTACCGTCTTGGTTGACGCCTTCGGTTTTGACATCGACGATGCCGACCTCCGACCGCGACTTCGACTCGCGTTTCGCAAGCACGTCGCTGCGGGAGTAGATCGTATCGCCGACATAAACCGGATGCGGAAGGACGATATCGGTCCAGGCAAGATTTGCCACGCCGTTGAGAGTGAGGTCGATCACGGACTGTCCGGTCACCAGGGCGAGCGTGAAGCAACTGTTCACGAGCACTTTGCCGAACGGTGTTTTCGCCGCATACACGTTATCGAAGTGAATCGGATTCGTGTTTTGGGTGAGCAGGGTGAACCAAATATTGTCGGTTTCGGTCACCGAACGCCCGAGCGGATGCCGGTACCGGTCGCCCACCTCGAAGTCTTCGTAGAAGCGCCCTTCCCAACCGATTCTTTCCGTCATGAGACGATGAATCGTCGCGAACCTCAACATTCCCGCCCGAGCTTTAGAGCGAGGTTGGTTGTGGGGTGGGGATTTGGCCTTGGACGAGGCCGCCTTGCAGAATCGGCAGCGCGGAGGTTGCGCGTACGGTTGCGCCGCCTGACACGGCGCCGAGCGGGAAAAATAGCGTGGCGCCGGCCATGAGTTGAATCGTGGTCGAAGCGCCGGGGGCCAGTACGATCGTTCCGTTGGGCACGTTGCCCGCGCTAAAGGTTTCGGGGGTTTGCGGACCGCCGAACACGAGATGGCGAACGTTGAGCGGGGCCGAACGGCGTGATGTCACGTTGACCGGACCGCGCAGCGTGAGTTCGGGACCGAAGCTATAACGCGGATCGTTGCCGGTCGCCGTTCCGTTGGCTTGCGCCGCGATCGCGAGGGCGAATTCGTTATAGAGTTGCGGAAAGGGCTCGTTGTTCGCCGCGGCGAGCGCGGGGCCGACATGCGGGCTGGTACTGGCGTACAAGCGTTGTATCGCCGCCGTGCCGCCAAACCGGTCGTAGATGTAGCGCATGAAGAGATACGCTTGACCGTAACTGCCGGCGGTATTGGTGAAATAACCGTACGGGGGACTAGCGGCCGCGCTCGTCGGGTTCGGCTGGAAACCCGTAAACGACGTGAGCGCGTACAAATTCGGTTCGAGCATGAACGAGTAGGTAAAGCGTGGCGTGTCGATTGCGATGCCGTTGGCAAACAAATCTTCGGCGAGCATCGAGTTGCCTTCGTCGATGAACGGATCGTCCTGCGTCGGGGTGCCGCCGGTCGTTGCCGGTCGTAACACCTTATTGGTGAAATGCAAAAGATGTTGAAGCTCGTGCGAGAGCGTGCGCGGGATGTCGGTTTGCATCCAATAGGTTTCGTTGAACTGCGGCAGGCTGGGGCCGATCGGATAGTTATCGCCGCCGACGACGACCATCGGCACCTCGTTGCTAACCGCGCGCGGCGGCGCCTGGCAGTTGAGCGCATTTTGCGGGAAAAAATTCCCGGCGTAGAAATAACCGCCCTCGCCGAGCGCCGTTAAGAGATCGGTGATGACAATGTCAACTCGGCCGCCGGCATCGTCACCGCTCGTTCCGGTATCGTCGACGACCGTGTCGGGTGTGGTAAGGGTATTACCGTTGGCATCACACTGCGGCGTGAAGTCGACATTAACGCCGAGCACGCTCGAACCGTATACCGCCGTTTCGCCCGCGTAGTAGGTGTCAAAATCAGCGGCGACGACGTTGAAATCGTTCGCACTCGAAAATTCGCTGGGTGTTTGCAGCGATACATTGTCAACCCATACGTTGCCGTGCGCTCCCTGCGCCGTCAGCGTTGCCGTGATGTCCGTGTAACAGGTGAAACCCGGATGCGAAAACTGACACGGCTGATCGGAGTTTCCGATCGAGCCGGTGAGAATGTGGAATGCCTTTTGATCGCCGACGTTGGCTTTGGGTCGGCGAAGCGCTTCGGTGACGCGCTGCTCGACGGGTTTTCCGCGCGCCGCGTCGACGAATGCGCGCATGTGTGCGAACGCCGTCTGCGGCATGTCCCAGAGCGTTTCGGGGTCGCGCGCAATTGATGCATGCGGTACGCCGTCGGCGAAGGCGACCGCGCGCCGGACCGTTGCGGGTGTCAGACCGGCGGTCTCGGACACGGTGATGCTGTATGTCGTGATCGCCGGGTTTGCGACGAGATCTTCGACGGGTTGACTTGGCGCCTGCACGAGAAAAAGTCCGTCCGCCGACGTGCTCAGGAAATTCCCGGTGATTCCATTCGCGCCGAGCGGCAACACGGCAACCGGCGCGGTTGGACCGGCGATGCCGGTCGCGACGGGTGTCGTTGCGGAATTGCCGCCGCCGCAGCCCGCGATGAAGACAATTGCAAGCAATGCAGCCGTGGAAAATGTGATATGACGACGGTTCGGCACGCGATCATTTCCTTACGAGAGTACTAGGGCGTGAGCGTCGGATTGCAGACGGAGCTGGGCTGGAGCGCCGCGCACGACCCGTTATCCGTATATGCGCCTTGCACCAGAATGGCCTGGGGCGATAAGGCCGGGGCGCCCGAAACCGTCGCGCGCACGGTTGCTCCCGTCGCGTTTGGTGCAGCGTTGAAGAACAACGTCGCACCTTGCAGCATGAGAGCGCTTGCACTGCTCCCAACCGTAAATTTAATGCGCGCTGCCGTGCCGGGGGTCGAAGACGTCAGATCTTCGGGCGAACGCGGACCGTTGAACGTCGCGTACAGGTTTGCAGCGCCGCCTTGCCCCGGTTGGTGGTAGAAGTGCTCGCCGCGTAGCGCTACGGTTGCATTGAATTGGTAGCGTGGATCGGTGGAAATTCCGGACGCCTTAAGCGCGGTTGCGAAGTCCGCGTAGAGCTGCGCGAACGATTCGCCGCCGGCGGCAACGACCGGACCGACATTGGCCCCCGCTGCCGGCGTCGGCGTACGATCGGCAAATAGCCGCACGATTCCGGCGGTCCCGAAGCGATCGAAAATGTAGCGCATGAAGAGATATGCTTGACCGTAATTACCGGCTGTATTGTGCACGAAAATGTACGGCGGATTTGTCGCGGTCGACAGCGGGTTGACGTCGAAACCGGAGAAGGACGTCAGTGAGTAGTTACCGGCTTGGTAGAGGTAGTCGAAACCGAGTTGCGCTGAGTTTTCGCTCTGCGCGTTGCCCGGCTGAACCAGATCCTCTGCAAGCATGGCGCAGCCTTCATCGATAAACGCGTCATCGATCACGCCGTTGAGCCCGTTGAACGTCGGTCCGAAGTAGCGATTGATCGCGTGCAGGTAGTGCTGAAACTCGTGTGCGATCGAACGCGGCATATCATAGTTCTGCCAGAACATCGGATCTTCAACGGTCGACGTTCCGGTATTGTACGTGTCCGAACCCACGACGATCATTTTCAGGCCGTTTGTTGCCTCGACGTTGCCGGGCGAGGCGCATTCGAGTTCGCCTTGATTGACGAGGTTCGCAAGCGAGAAGTAGCCGCCCTCACCGCCGGCCTCGAGGGCGTTCGTAACGACGATATTGATATGCGGATCGGCATTCGTCAGGTCGGGTGCCGGCGCCGATTGCGCCGTGCTGAGCAGCGCCCCACTACTATTGCATTGTTGAAATGAGGGCGTCGGTGAATTCGCGATGAACGCGGGCCCGAACACCGTTGTTTCGATTGCGTAGTCCGTATCAAAAAGCTGAGCGGTTGCCGTGAAGCTCGCCTGCGATAAACCGCTCGGGTCGTTGAGGATGGCATTGTCCGCCCACACGTAGGCGAAATTCGACACGGCCATAAGCGTGCTGGGCTTGTCGATGTAGCAGGTGAAGCCGGCGTGAGGCGTCGCGCAGGTCGTGCTTGCGCCGGTGATCGCAAACTGATCGATGTGAAATGTGTTGGTTGCGCCGGCCGTCAGGGTTTGCGGACTGCGCACGCTTTGCGCGAGCCGGCCACCGTCGGCTGCCAAACGTAGCGGGTGGCTGCGCAGAAGAGTGCGCGTATAGTCCGCTGCGGTGCGAACGTCGAGGCCCAACCTCACGATCGGGCGCCCGTCGAGCCGGCGTAGCGCAGCGGTGTTTGCCGGTCGCTGCACTGACGAAGTCGACAAGCCTGCGGTCTCGGTCCCACTCACCGTATATTCCGGAATGGCGAAGCCGGCCACACTGGACTCACTCGGTGTCTCGGGGCTCTGAATGATGAACGTACCGTCGGTCGATGCCGCAAGTACGGTCGAGCCGAAGCTGCTCCCGGCGTTTGCAGCCAACGCTGTTACGGCTGTGCTGGCTGCAACGAATGATGTTGTTGCGGCCTGCGCCGGCGTTGCGGTTGCCGTCGCGACGGCAACCGGCGCCGGTGAAGTACTGCTACCGCCTCCGCCGCCGCACGCCGCAAGGCCAAGGGCGATCGCGACAACCATCAGCGTACGGACGATCATGTTCCGGTTTTCGACCAATGCGATCGACACCCGCTTAGAAGGCGGCGTCGCCACCCGACGGAAAAGCGAAATCTTCATGATTGGCGTAGCGCGGCATCGCGCAGGGCTGTGGATCCTCGCGGCGGCCGCTGTGGTGTGCGTGCTCGTCTTGCTGTTTGGCGTGGCGGTGGGGGCGGTTGCATTGCCACTGCGCATCGTTATCGACGCGCTCCTACACCCGCACGCCGTCGGCGACGCGAATCGCATCCTCTGGGACTTGCGATTGTCGCGCGTCTTGCTTGCGGCGCTCGTCGGTGCGGCGCTCGCGATTTCGGGGACGCTGCTGCAAGGTATGTTGCGCAATCCGCTCGTCGATCCGTATTTGACCGGCACGAGTGCGGGAGCAGCATGCGCCATCGCGATCGGTATTGCGCTTGGCGTAGCCTATCCGGCGCTGCCGGTGCTCGCGTTTGCCGCCGCCCTTGGAACCGCCGTGCTTGTCGCGACCTTGGCACGCACGGGAACCGGCATTTCGCACGAGAGGTTGATCCTCGCCGGCATTTCGCTGTCGGCGTTATTTGCCGGCATCGTCACGATGGTGATTTTGCTTTCGCCGACCGCGAGCATGTCGCTGAGCATCCTTGCATGGCTCGGCGGAAGCCTCGCGGGCCGCGGTTGGATCGATTTGCAAACCGCAGCGCTGTATGCGCTGCCGGGCGCCGTCATCGCCTTCGCGCTCGCGCCGACGGTCAACGCGCTGCGGCTGGGTGAAGATCGTGCGCGCTCGCTCGGCGTTGACGTCGACCGCGCGCAGTGGGCGATCGTCGGCGCAGCAGCGTTGCTGACGGCCGCCGCCGTCAGCGTTTCGGGTATCATCGGCTTTGTCGGCTTGATCGTGCCGCACGTCGTGCGGCGGATGGTTGGCAGCGATGCGCGCTTTACGCTCATCGGCAGCGCGCTCGTCGGTGCGATCGTGGTTGTGCTCGGCGACATTCTCGCGCGCTCGGCCGTCCCGCCGGTGGAATTACCGCTCGGTGTGCTCCTATCATTGCTTGGCGTTCCGTCGTTCATCTACATCGCATTTCGCCGCAAGCGCATCGCATGATCGCCGTCGACGGCGTTGCGCTTGCGTACGGAAGCTGCCGCGTTCTCGAAGATATCACACTAACGATTCGGCCCGGCGAACTGCTCGCGCTTGCCGGCCCCAACGGCGTCGGCAAAACGACGCTGCTGCGCGCGATTGCGGGCTTGCGCCCGATCGATGCCGGAACGATCCGGGTGGGCGACAAACCGATCGCTGCGCTTGCGCCGCGCGAGCGGAGCCGGGTCGCAGCACTGGTCGAAGCGGAAGGGCCCGTGCCCGACGGAATGACGGTGGCTGATGTCGTTGCGATGGGACGTCTGCCGTTTCGCCCCTGGTGGCGCTGGTCGACGGACGCGACCGACCGGGCCGCGGTCGCCCATGCGATAGCGCGTCTACAACTTGAAAGCGTCGCCGGACGATCGTTCGCCGAATTGTCGAGCGGCGAGCGCCAACGGGTGTGGATTGCACTCGCGGTCGCGCAAAATGCGCAAACGTTTTTGCTCGACGAACCAACAAGCCATCTCGACGTGCGTCACGCGTTCGAGGCGCTCACGCTGATACGGTCGCTGGTCGCAGACGGGCACGGGGCGGTGGTCGTGTTGCACGACCTGAACCTCGCCGCGGCGTTCGCCGATCGCATCGCGCTGCTCGGCGACCGGCGATTGCTCGCGTGGGGCACGCCGGCCGAGGTGTTGGAAGAAGAACGTTTAGCCGTTGCCTACGGCATCCCGATTGCCGTGCGGCATGAGCCTGACGGCCGCGTCGTCACGTTCGTGATGTAAAAGGACCCCGTAGCGGTGCCGCGCAACATCGAGTGCGGCGTTTGCGCGTCGGGAACCCGGTGGAAATCCGGGACGGTCGCGCCACTGTAAGCGGGGAGCCGTCGCATGTCACTGCCGCAAGGTGGGAAGGTATGCGAACTGGGGCCATGAGCCGCGAAGTCAGGATACCGTTGCAGACGCCTTGCTGCATTCACCTCGCGTAAAGGTAGGCTCGTGATCCGTTTATTTTCGCTGCGTGCGACGCCGCTTGCGTTCGCCACGCTCCTCGCTCTTGCAAGTGCTCCTGCACTTGCTGCAGATCCCAGCCCGGCGCCATCGTCGAGTCCCGTCCCCGAAATCGGCCGCGTCTCAACCAGCGACCGGCACGATGAAACGATCGATCGCACGACGCGCACGACGTTCGTTGTCGATCAGGCGCACATCGAAGCCCGCGGTGACCGGACGGTGGGCGATGCACTCGTCGGTGTTCCCGGTGTCACGCTGTTTCACTACGGCACGTTCGGCTCGCAGACGAGCATCTTCATTCGCGGGTCGTCGACGACGAGCGTGCTCGTGCTGCTCGACGGCGTTCCGATCTCGCCGGCTTCGAATGAAGATATCGACCTGGGTTCGCTCTCGACCGCCGGCGTACGCCGGATCGAGATCGTCGAAGGCGGCGGCTCGACGTTATACGGTACGAGCGCCGTCGGCGGCGTGATCAATATCATTACGAGCGTGCCGCGCGGTACGTATCTGGAAGCCTCCGACGGTTCGCTCGGCGACCGCGACGTCCGGGTTGGTGCTGGAAA
>Ga0302324_100007859_pt1 | contig 22580 bp, 18 predicted proteins | sample Palsa_T0_1_FD_201949 | JGI IMG/M metagenome (GOLD analysis project Ga0302324, IMG submission 201949) | Peat permafrost microbial communities from Stordalen Mire near Abisko, Sweden - Palsa_T0_1 | ecosystem: Environmental > Terrestrial > Soil > Palsa > Peat permafrost | place: Sweden: Abisko...
GCGACGCTGGGTCGCGTGATATTGAGCTTCGACAATGGCGATGGCGCAGTCACCAGGAGCAAGTCGGCGCGGTCGTCGAGACAACAACGTATCTTAACCGCCTGCTCGTCTTAGCCGAGACGAGATACGCGCAGAAAGGATGAATGGTATGTGGGAAGAAACTGATCGTGTAGAACGCTGGAAGCATCAACTCACTCAAGCCACTGGATCAGATGTACATAACCCTATCACCCTGGTCGAGTTGTCAGACGAGGAGTCATGGGAGATCAGCGGTGGCGCCGCCTCTAACACGTGCAAATGCTGCATGAACACCTGTGGAGAGTGCTGTGGCTCACAAGCCACCTGTACCTGTAGCTGTGTGTGATAAGGCGATCCGGGCAACGCTGGGTCGTGTGATATTGAGCTTCGACAATGGCGATGGCGCAGTCACCAAGAGCAAGTCGGCGCGGTCGTCGAGACAACAGCAGTATCTTGCCGGCGTGCTCGTCCTAGCCGAGGCGAGATGCACGCAGAGAGGATGAATGGTATGTGGGAAGAAACCGACCGTGTAGAACGCTGGAAGCATCAACTCACTCAGGCCAATGGATCAGATGTACATAACCCTATCACCCCGGTCGAGTTGTCAGACGAGGAGTCTTGGGAGATCAGCGGTGGCGCCGTCTCTAACACATGCACTTGCTGTGAGCGCACCTGTGGACAGTGCTGTGGCTCACAATCCACCTGCACTTGCAGTTGCGGCTGAGGCGATCCGAGCACCGCTGGACCGTTTGATATTGAGCTTCGGCAATGGCGATGGCGCAGTCACCAGGAGCAAGTCGGCGCGGTCGTCAAGACAACAGGAGCATCTTAACCGCGCGCTCGTCTTAGCCGAGACGAGATACGCGCAGAAAGGATGAATGGTATGTGGGAAGAAACTGACCGTGTAGAACGCTGGAAGCATCAACTCACTCAAGCCACTGGATCAGATGTACATAACCCTGTCACCCTGGTCGAGTTGTCAGACGAGGAGTCATGGGAGATCAGCGGTGGCGCCGTCTCTAACACATGCGGTTGCTGTATGAACACCTGTGGACAGTGCTGTGGCTCGCAATCGACCTGCACCTGCAGCTGCGGCCCATGATATTGAGGTTCGGCAATGGCGATGGCGCAGTCACCAAGAGCAAGTCGACGACGGTTGTCGAGACAACAGCAGTATCTTACCGGTCTCAGCCGAGACGAGATACACGCAGAGAGGATGAATGGTATGTGGGAAGAAACTGACCGTGTAGAACGCTGGAAGCATCAACTGACTCAAGCCACTGGACCAGATGTACATAACCCTGTCACCCTGGTCGAGTTGTCAGACGAGGAGTCATGGGAGATCAGCGGTGGCGCTGTCACTAGCACATGCTATTGTTGTCAGAGCACCTGTGGACAGTGCTGTGGTGCACAATCGACCTGCACCTGCAGCTGCAAGTAAGGACTTTGCCGCGCTTCTCACTGAGAACGCCTCTAAGGTTCCAGGTGAATACAGAGACGTGTTGGGTGACGGCATTCAATGCGTCTCTTTTCGCGACGGTCGTCAACGGAGCGAAGGCGTAATCTTCCACCGTAGTTCCGTAAACAAACAGGAAGGAAGATCTTGTGGCATCAAGTGCGGAGACCCATCAGGAGTGTGCGCTGGACATCGAAGCCCTGCTATTCCGGGCGTCGAGCGCCGAGGAACGTTATCTGTTGCTGGGCCAAACGGACGCCAGAACTGAATTTCATAAGAGCGATCACCATAAAGCTGACGACAAGCTGGCATGGTGGAGTCGTGAGTTACGGTGGTCCGCGGAGCAAATTCTCGCAAATCGCGCCGCTGAACTGCGTACGAAACCCGAGCACATTCGACATCTCTTTGGTCTATCGAAATCTTCCTGCGCCATGCCGGACGAGACTATGTGGCAGAAGCCTTTTCTGTCTATCATTGAGTCGCTTCGAACTGCTGACAAGCCCCAGTCTGATCCCGCACCAAACGGATTAGAGGTATTTGGCCAACCTTGGTGTCGGGAACTGGACCGGGCAATTAATGAAGGCTACGGCAATACGCCGCGGCGCCCTGATGTCGACATAGGCCGCCTTCAGAAAGCCGCACAAAGGGAGTTTCGCAAGTCATTCAACGAGATTGCCGCTCGGACACTTACCCTTGAACTGCATGTTGCCCGTGAGCAAGGTGCTCTTACTTCGGATACACCGGAAGCGCGATTCAGAGAATTCTGCGACCACTTGCAGTATCCGGAGTACTGCTTAAAGATAATCGAGGAATATCCGGTCCTTCACCGGGCTCTCTGTACAGAAATTGCACAGCTCACGGAAATGACGGTTTCGGTGTGCGATGCCCTTGCCCATTATTGGGATGCAATTTGCCACACATTCCCGGTGCTTTCACGAGCAGGCAAGGTTGTGGACATTAGCTATAATGCCGGCGACAAACATGCCAGGGGCCATGCCGTTTCGGTCATTACATTCGACACCGAAGATCGACTGGTCTACAAGCCGCGATCATTGTCTGTAGATCGAATTTACAATGAACTCGTAGACTATCTCAATGATCACGGTCTTGAGGTTGATTTACGAACCTGCACAACGCTGGATTGTGGGGATTATGGCTGGGTCGAATATCTGGAGCCGGCTTCGGTAACGTCTGAGGCTGAGATTTCCAGGTTTTATTGTCGATTGGGTGAAACGCTGGCCCTGATTCACGATCTCGCGGGGTCGGATTTTCACTGCGAGAACATCTTTGCTGTTGGCCAATACCCAATTTTGCTTGATCTGGAGTGTCTGTTCTTTCGGCATCTTCGCGATAGCGCGGAATCAGGACCGTCTCTTCTTACGATGGCTGCACGGAAGATATTGCTGGCAACTGCCATGTTACCCGCGCGGCCGGTAGGCGGAGTTGATGGCGCAGATTTCTCCGGAGTGTCGCAGATAGAGGGCCTGGAGGCGCCGATTGCGGACATTGGCTGGAGTAGCACCGGTACAGATGAAGTTCGTGTAGAGCGTCGCCGTGGGAAGATGAGGGATATGGGTAATGTCCCAAAACTCAACGGGAGCAGTTGTCATGCTCGGGACTATGAAGATGAAATCGTGAAGGGATGGCGTAGTGCCGCCGCGTTGCTGGATGATCTAAAGAGTGACGCTCAATACATGAGGCTTTGGCAAAAGCTCAGAGAACTGCATTACCGATACGTTCCCGTACAAAGCTGGCGTTATGCCAAGCTCCTGAAGGAGAGCTATCATCCGAATCTTCTCCGGGATGGTTTGGATCGGGATGCGTTATTTGATGACCTCTGGCGAATGACACGGCCAGGAGCAATTAAAGCAGCATTGTGTCGATCTGCGAGGCGGGATTTGTGGAACAACTCTATCCCGTATTTCGAGGTTGTTGGTAATCTTGACGAAGCTGTCGATACATCCGGCGTGGTGATCAGCGACCCGGGAACGGGAGATCTGGATCTTGTTGAGGTGCCACGTCGAGACTTAAATAGAGACAAATTACATCACGAATGGGTTCTTCGCCAATCATTGCGGGTTGATGAAAAGCGGCGGCGTCCTAACTTATTTCGAGTTGATGGCACCACCGATCCGGTGTTGCCCCTTCCGCAGCGTTGTTTAGTGCTTGCGGAACAGTTGGGAGTACAAATACTGGATGTGGCCTATCGAGAATATGGGCAAATGATTTTTGCGGACGTGCTGGAGCTCGTGGATAAAGGAAAGAAGCGCCATTACGTGGATTTGCAGCAAGTCTCTGTATATGACGGCTTGGGCGGCATGCTTATATTTTTCGCCGAGCTAAGTGTCCACAGTTCCAATCCGCGTTTTGCCGCGGCAGTCGGGGAGTTGCGCAAGTGTCTCGACCAGGCATGTAATCGCATGCCTGAATCGCATGTGGCAGGGGGGGCATTTTCGGGTGTAGCGTCATGCCTGTATACCTGTGCGTTTTCTGGGGACACTGAACTGGCAAGTTTCCTTATTCGCGCAATTCAAGTACAAATAGCAAAAGACAAGAGCCTTGACGTGATTGACGGTGCAGCTGGAATCATTCTGGCGGCGCTCGCATACTATGAGACCAGCCGCGACAGGGCTGCATTGGATCTTGCAGTCAGAGCCGGCGACCATCTCGTTACATCTGCACAAATCGCTGGAGATCGGATGGCATGGTACACGATCGACGACAAGAGTGCGCTGGGGGGATTTGCGCACGGAAGCGCCGGGATTGCCGCGGCCTTATTCCGGCTCGCTTCAGTTACTGATCAGGGGAAGTATCTCTCGTCAGCTGAGCAGGCCCTTTGTCACGATCGCGGCACGTTTTCAGCTGAAGTGAATAATTGGCGAGATCTCAGATCCTGGGCGAAATCGGAGGACAGTGTGGCGTGGTGCTACGGTGCGCCAGGCACTGCCTTGGCGCGACTCGTACAATCGAAAGCGGGCTATCACGACGGCACAATAGACAGCGAACTTGCCATCGCATTCGAGAGGATTTCTGCATACGAATGTTCAAGCGATGTCCTCTGCCATGGGACGTTTGGAAATATCGATGTTTTGAATTCCATGGTCGAAAGAGTGCCGAACGAGAGCTGGGCGGCGAGAAGAACGTCCTATGTTGAAAACACGCTTGCGAGGATCGCCCAAACGGGCTGCAGATTTGACGGTACTGCAGAGAGTTTGAACCTGATGCTAGGCTACGCGGGTATCGGGTACGCTCTTCTTCGATGCGCTCATCCGGATCGAGTGCCCTCCATTTTGTCAGTTGACCCTCCCTATCGAGGTGCGGTCGACGTTGCTTGTGACGGCGGGAAAGAATGAACCGTATCGTTATGAAGTGGGGATTCGCGGTGGCTTTGATCTTAACGTTAACTTTCACGCTGAAGCGATTTAACACTGTCACTGACAAGGGCGGGGTCGATGCCCCTGCGATCGTTGCATCAGACAGAAGCAAACCATGGACTGGCTCTTATCACGCTGGTCCGCCGTCGGAAGCTCTCCCCGATGTCCTGCCTGCTCGCCAATTTGCAGGCGATCCGGAAACCGCATGCGCCTATCGCCGAGCCGCACAGATCAAGCCAATTTTGTATCAGATGCCATGCGGGTGTTCATGCGATCGCCAGTTAGGGCACAAGAGTCTGTTCGATTGTTTCAGAACACGACATGGACAAGAGTGTGAGATCTGTAGGAGGGAGGCAATCTACGTATATGTGCAGCGGTCTGGTGGCGGAAGCCCAGAGCAGATCCGTGAAGAGGTCGAACGAGGCATGTGGCAGGGCGTGAATGTGGCCGAGGCATGCCGCCAAGACAAGCCCAGAGTTTTGCGGAAGAGTGCGCAGTAAGATATATGAGGGATCGCTAAACGATGAAATGGGTCCGACACGCTCGCCAGGGATGGCAACTCAACGTCGCGGCTGCTCTAACGTTTGCGTTAGGTATCGGGACGTTGGGTGCCGTTCTCAGTATTATGGACAACGTAATTTGGCGCCCTCTTCCGTATCCAGACGGGAAGCGACTGTTTACCCTCTGGCAGGTAGACCGGAAATTGCCCACCGACATAGGGGTTACGTCGCTGCCAAATTATGAAGATTGGAGAGCTCTGAACCATTCATTCACCGATTTAGGCGCTTTTACTCAGGGCCAAAGCATTTTGGCGACGAGCGCAGGTGCTGAAACTATCACCAATGAGAGCGTGAGCGCCAACCTGCTTAGTATTCTTCAGGTGCAGCCAGAAATCGGACGCTTATTCAGAAATGGTGACGATCAGCCTGGAAGCAATGGCGGTGAAGATCCCGTGATACTCTCTCACCATTTCTGGGTCGAACAGCTTGGCCGAAGCTCGACGGCAGTCGGATCCCATTTTACAATCGATGGTCATTCCTACGTCGTGGTGGGAGTCATGCCCAGTAACTTTGAGTTTCCAGTAGGGGAAAAGGTCGATCTCTGGACGAGCCTCGCGGCCTTTTCTGAGATGAGGGCCGAAGCCTTTCCGATCAACAGTCACCGCGATGCGAAGTGGTTCGAGGTGATCGGGCGGTTGAAGCCAACAGTGTCGATAGAGAAGGCACGCCAGGACATGGAAAGTATCGCCGCGGAATTGAGCAGACAGTATCCTGCCTTTGACGCAGGAACAAACATAGTTCTGGTCTCTGCCGTGGATTGGGTAGTCGGATTGCAGTACGGCGCGATCCTAAAAGTATTTCTCATTGCAGTGGTTAGCATTGTTTTGATCTGCTGCGTCAATATTGCCGGATTACAACTTGCACGATGGCTTGACAACGGACGGAATTCAGCGATTCGACTCGCGCTTGGTGCGTCACTGAGAGATTTGCACTATGGTCAACTGCGTGAATGCTTCGCGATCGGAGTAGTAGGCGGATGTTTGGGCCTTATAGGGGGCTATTGCATCATCAAAGCCATTATTCGCCTGACCCCGATTGACGTTCCCCGCTTAGTCACGGCTTCATACAATGTCCCGGTAGTTTTCGGTATTATCGCGAGCGTTATCGGCGGGTCGTTGCTTTTTCATGTGCCAGTGCTTTTCGCAAGACCCATCAAGGATCTGAGCGTAATCCTGAAGGAGAACCAGGGTCATCAGGTTACCTATTCGCCTAGGGCTAAACGACTCTTCCAGGGTCTAGTGGTAACGGAGGCGGTTTGCGCGGTCATTCTTCTGGTGTCAGCACTGTCAGCAGTGCTTTATATGATCAGGATGAGTCATGAAAAACTGGGATTTAATTCCCATGAGTTGCTGACATTGCAGATTTCACTACCTCGCGAACAATTCCGTGGCGCCGCCATCAGTGATTACTTCACAAGAGCGCTCTCGAGCTTAGGGGAGATTCCAGGAGTTGCTCAGTCTACGGCTGCATCAGCGGTTCCATTGGTCCAGGAAGCTGACAACATAGGGGTTATTTTACCCGGGGCCACACATGGTGAGACCACTATCCAGTCGCTGTTCCAGACAGCGGAGCCAGCCTACTTTAGGACTCTTCAGGTTACCGTGCGAGGGCGTGAGTTTACGGAGCAAGATCAACCGCGCTCTCCGCCTGTAGTGATAATTAACGAACGGTTGTCACAACTCTTATTCGGTGACCAGAACCCGATCGGTAGGGTTATCGTTCCCACGGTACCTGATATGACAGGACAGTATAGAGAGCGGGTCATCGTAGGAGTGTCTAAAAACATGAGAAGTGCCGGGATCGCCGCCCCCGAGTTCCCCGAAGTATGGGTGCCCGAATCTCAGGTGCCGGTGCGCAACATGATTATTGTATTGCGAACGCGTGGCGCATCTAGCGCGGAAGTGGAATCGGTCAGAGGGGTGATGAAGCAGGTCGGCTCTGGGGTCGTGACGGGAAAAATCTCTGTAATGGATGATGTTATCGGTGACCAGTTAAAACAGCCACGGTTCTCGGCACTCATAGCGTCTGCTTTCGCGGTCATCGCCGTACTGCTGACGATCATCGCCTTGCAAGGACTGACGGGTTATTCGATTGCGCGCAGCGCAAACGAGTACGGAATCAGAATTGCTTGTGGTGCGACCCCGTCATCGATTCGTTGGAAAGTGGTGTCGGATACAACGTTATTGGTGTGTATAGCCGGCGGAGTCGGCGCAGTCCTTTCCGGTGCAGTGATCCGTTTTGTTGCAACCACATTCAGCGTGGCATTAGAGGTAAGTCTACCAGCTTCCTTAGGAGCGATTGCAATCCTCGGACTTGTGTGTGCTGGGGGATGTGTGCTCGGAACCCGGCAGATTGGACGTCTGTCTGTTTGGGAAACCCTGAAATAGGCGTCTGATATCGAGAGGAGCTATTATCGTGAGGCGTAATCCCGGTTTCATGGCCACGCTGGCCGCGTGCGCTGCAGTGCTATTATGCCCGTTTTGTATGGTGACATGCATCAATGCGCAACGTGAGGTACCCGTCCTGCCCGCGGCGACTACGTCCATCGAGGGTAACCCTTTGGTGTTCAGTATAGATGGATCAATCAAAATAGTCGTCCTCGACTTCTTTACTTCGTGGTGTGTTCCCTGCGCGGTGGAAGCGAGAGCATTGGAGACAGTTTACCGTCAGCGAGTCGGTTCGGACGTAGCTATAGTCGGAGTGGACGTTCGCGAAGACCGTCTCAAAGCGAAGTCTTTCGCAACAGCACAAGGAATTACATTCCCTGTCATTTTGGATGACGGCCAGGTTCAAAAACAATATAAGGCCTACTCATTTCCGATCCTGGTGATTGTTAACCTGCGGACGGGGAAAAGCGAGCGCCTAGAGGGTTGGAAGTCGAACCTGTCGAGGCAGATAGCTTTTGCGGTAAAGGACGTACGCTGATGAAGTCGCTTTGTCGGCAGGATTTCGAGACCACATTAATGTATCTGGTCCTCAATGAGTGTCGCTCATCGCTCACTTAGGAACATCGAAATTAGCGTTGTCGTCGCTTCGTCTTTCAGGCGAGAGCTGACGATAACGTTGGAATCGATCAAGGACAGTGCGGACCACGCTGGCGCACGCTGCGAGGTCATTGTGGTGGTGAATGGCACGGAGCGGGATAAGCAGTTCGCCTTCCCCTCTCTTCCGAGAGTGCGATATGTAGTGTTGCAGCACGCAGGAAAGTCTCGGGCTCTTAACAGAGGCATTAGCGAGGCCAAGGGAGAGTTAATCGCCTTCACTGACGATGACGTTGTAGTTAGCAGGGAGTGGTTGCGGGGACTCTGGGATAGCGCGAGACGTTATCAACACGAATACCTGTTTTGTGGTCCTATTACGCCAGTGTTTCCGGATGATACGCCTGAGTGGCTGAAACGCCACCGGTTTGCCGCCATGCTCTTCGCCGACTTTCGGCCGGCAGTGCAGGAGGGGGTTCTGCCAAAGGGGATACTACCATTCGGACCGAATATGGCCGTGAGGCGAGCCGCCGCAAAGGCTGTTGAGTTCCGACTGGATCTGGGCCCGTCCGCTGAGAATGGCAGCCTCTTTGGCGAAGATACCGTATACGCATCCGAGATTGTTGCACGTTTCGGCATATTTGGCCGATGCAGCGGAGCGGTATTCGTCCCAGAGGCCGCAGTATTACACTGCCAGGACGCTGAGCGATTTCAGAAAGAGGCGCTCTACACACGGTGTTTCGATATTGGTAGAACGAGAGCCGTCCTCCGCGGCGGAGTCTCTCATTTGGTGTGTCACCCAGTCCTGACGAGATCCCTGCAGATGATGCGCTCCGATTCAGAAGCCTTCACTGACAGTGCTGAGATCAACTTCTACTGCGGACAGGCTGCGGCTTTTCGCGCAATGATGCAACGGGATGCTGTGGATTTTCTGATCGGAGGGTTAGCTATCCATGGTGATCCGGCGGTAGATGCAAGCTTGTGCACACCCGCACGCCGCCTTTGGTGCGAAGAACGAACTAAGGGTGCGCGGCGTTGACCTGCCCGCAATTTTGGTTCACGTAAGAATACGACAACTTTCAGCTGCTCCATCTCGGAGCTGAGCTGGGATGGGGGAGCGCGAGGTGCAAGGGACGGCGTTTGAGTCCCTTGCACCTCGCTTAGCTGTGTAGAAGCCTGCTGCTTGCGCCGCCGCGAACTCTTTCGGCGTTTGATATCCCCTGAGATCCCAAGCTGCTGTGCGGACGTTCCTCGTTGTACTCCTTCCGCCACGCAGCGATTTTCCGTCGTCCGTATCGAATAGATTCTGAAACCAACTTACTGCCACTTCCTCCCGCAACCGGCCGTGAAAACTCTCGATGCGCGCATTCTGCGTCGGTTTGCCGGGCTGGATGTGCACCAGTTCGATCTGCCGTTCCACGCACCACGCCAGAAAATGCCGGCTCGCTAGCTCCGGCCCATTGTCGCATCGAATCGCTTGCGGCAGTCCGCGCGCACTCACGATTTGCTCCAACACTCGCGTCACTTTCCGGCTGGCAAAACTCGTATCTACCTCCAGGGCCAAACATTCCCGCGTGTATGCATCGACCACACTCAACACCCCGGATCGCTCGTCCGCACGCCATCGCATCATGCGCGAAATCCAGCGCCCAATCCTGATTCGCCGAAATCCGCGCCAGCAGCGGCTTTCCCTCAAGCGCCCAGTGCTTGCGCTTCTTCCGTCGGATCCGCAGTCCGCCTCGCAATAGATCCGATGCAATCGCTTATGATTCACCTGTTTTCCATTTCGCCGCAGCAACACTTGCAATCGCGGATATCCGAAGCGCGGCTTTTCCCGCGCTAACTCCACCAGCTTCCGTGCGCAACGGGCATCCGTGCGCCGGCTCTCATGGTGATAACTCGATGCGCCATCCCCATCAGCCCGCAAACCCGGCGCTCACTGGCCGCATAGTGACTCAGCAGCCAGAGCGTGTCCGACCACTGGTCTACGAGCCCCCACCCGTTTTTTGCGATCACCGCCTGCAACATGTCTTTGTCCAGGCTCAAATCCGCCACCAGCTTGCGCAGTCGCGTGTTCTCATCCCGCAACAGCTTGGCTTCCTGCGCCTGACTCACATCCATCCCGTCGCACTTCGCCTTCCAGGCGTAGATCGTGTGTTTCGACACGCCGACTTCCCGGGCCACGTCCTCCCCCTTGTGTCCTCCTCCCAGTTGCTTCAGTGCCCGGATGATCTGAGCTTCGGTATGCCTGCTCACCGACATGCTTGTTCGCCTTTCCTTCGTCCGGAATCATACTCGGACCTGTGCGGAAAGCGGGGAGCAGGTCAGAGCCATTTGCACGATGGCCTAGCTCACCCCACCAATGCGCATATGGCAGATAGTAACGAGCTGATACAGACTTGGAAATAGTTGCGACGTTGCTCGTGCCGAGCGTTATGCAGTACGACTTCATGCTGTCAAAAAGCTTCATTTGATTTGGATCGATGCGCTTGATCGCGCGGATGTTCTGACCGGCCAGTTGCCGGACCACTTGCCGCCACATCGCCCTATGTAAGCATTTATCCGCCACTTAACAAATGGCCTGTCACATCGCCTTTTCGTCGTGAGGCTCTATTGCAGCACGGTCCGGCGCTGTACATACGGCGTTGGTTCCGACAACACTCACGCAATACAGTTCCTCATCAACAGATCCCACAGACTCAGATGTCGCTGTTAACATTTCCGTTTCATGCACCACCGAGAATCCGCACTCTACAAATATCGACCAGCAGGGAACATTTCGTGGTGTTCGTATAAGTCGCGCAAGCCATGTCGGTCTCTCTTCTTTCTTTAACACGCTCACCAAGAATGGCTTAGCTATGTTCAATGAAAGCACTCGGCAACTAATAGCCAAGTTATCCACGCAATTGTCCCGTAAAACGCAAAGCCCTACTTGACCGTAATCGCCAAATCGATCAGCAACTTGGCAAACATAAATTCGCATATTAGGATCGCCCAAAAACTCCTTTATTGTCGTTGCATCATAGCGAACCTGAGTGGTATTAAATTGATTCGTACGCTGGCTAAGCTCGATGATTCGAGGCACAGAAGAAGCGTCCCCTATTTTCCGAATCGACATTTGTACCCTCAGGCTCTTCACACACTCACGAGTCGTTCTCTCCTTTGAGGTGGAGTCGCGTTGCAGCTGCGTCTGTAGCATTTCCGTCCGTTTTGTACCTTCTTTTGTTCGGACATTCACCTGAAGCCTCGGATCGCTCATAAGTATTTCACGCACACGGACGATGTCTGCATCTAGAACCTGCACTTCCGGAAGAGATGACCGTACTTGCGACCGCTCCACAGGATTGTCATCGACGAATAAAATGTTCTCCAGTGCCACACCCGTGACTTCCGATATTGTTCGGATATTCTCATCCTTTGGACGCCAATTAATCATATGCATCACAAAGTCGCTTGGCGTCAGAAGCCCTTTAGCAAGACCATTCCAGTAGGACATCACATCGTCATAGTTATTACGGCTACACGTAGCTAATACGATGCCACGTTGTCGTAGAATTCGGAGCGCCTGGTGAATCCCTGGGAAATGGTCGCCCACGATTGGCACTTCTTCTCCGACGACACCACGCCATAATGTATTATCTAAATCGACGATGACACATTTGATGGAAAGATGTCCTCGAAATATGGAATAGCAATCTAGATATTCGCGCGCAAGCAACTCAGAAAGCCTTCCAGGCTCTATACCGTATAGTTCTGCCCGCGTCTTTGTGTGCATGCATCCTGCCATTGGGTCGTAATCCAGGGTGTCAAGACCGCCATGATGTCCATATGTCTCTACCATATCGTCCATTAGATTACTCTTGCCTGCATTTGATACAACTCGTTCTTCATCAACAAAGAACATATTGCTGTGCTCCCGTAGACAACATTTGAGATGTTCATTTATTTCGACAATCATTTGCGAAAAGTTGAACACAAGCCTAAAGTCAGAACGCCCGTCGGGAGAATGTTGAGGTGAAGACATGCCTTGAACGAGAATACATCGTCCTTTGGAATAACTCACTAGCCTATTAATCATTATGGTTAGTGAGCCCTTCAGTTCATCGACACGCTGCCGTCTTTCATGCTCTTCAAGAAATGGCCACTCATTCCAGATGTGGCCAATAGTGTGGACTATAAATGGTTGAAACACAACTAAATCAGGAGACAACGTGTCAATCTCGTCGATGTGCGCTGGCCACGCTGGAAACGTCTCAATAGAAAAGCCATACAATGCTCCTTTTGCCTCTAGCGCGGCTGCAGTTGTAAGAACGAGACAGCCACCAAGTAACAATATGCGTAGCTTGATTAGTGTCTCGTCTTCAGTACGAAATGATTCCAATGAGCGAGGTAGTGGAACGTTCCACCTTATCTTGCTCATGAGCAGCCTGTTGCTTCCTAAATCGACACGCGGTGCGATGTGGCTCAGGGTCGTCCGTATGATCTCTGCTGACCTGCCCCCTGCTTTCGTTCACGTAAGAATACGACAAGTTTCAGCCGCTCCGTCCTGGGTTTTAGCCGGGATGGGGGAGCGCGAGGGGCAAGGGACGGCGTTTGAGTCCCTTGCCTCTCGCTCAGCTGTGTAGAAGCCTACTGCCTGCGCCGCTGCGAACTCTTTCGGGGTTTTGTATCCCAAACTGCTGTGCGGACGCTCCTCGTTGTACTCGATCCTCCACGCCCCGATCTTGCGCCGCGCATCGAACAAGTTCTGAAACCAACTCACCGTCAAACATTCATCCCGCAGCCGTCCGTGAAAGCTTTCTACCCGCGCGTTCTGCGTCGGTTTGCCCGGCTGAATGTGCAGCAACTCGATCTTTCGTTCCACGCACCACGCCAGAAAATGCCGGCTCGTCAACTCCGGCCCGTTGTCGCAGCGGATCGCCTGTGGCGCTCCACGCTCGCTCACGATCTGCTCCAGCGCTCGTGTTACTCTCCGACTGGCAAAGCTCGTATCCACTTCCAACGCCAAACACTCTCGCGTGTACGCATCCACCACGCTCAGCACCCGAATCGCCCGTCCGCACTCCACCGCATCGTGCACAAAATCCAGCGCCCATTCCTGGTTGGCTGAAGTCCGCGCCAGCAGCGGCTTGCCCTCACGCACGCAATGTTTCCGCTTCTTCCGCCGGATCATCAGCCCCGCCGCCTGATACACGCGATGCACGCGCTTGTGGTTCACATGCTCTCCCGCGCGGCCCAACAGAACATGCAGCCGCCGATACCCGAAGCGCGGTTTCTCTCGCGCCAACTCCAATAACCTCGTGCGCAGCGGCTCATCCGTGCGCTCGCTCCGGTAGCGATAACTCGCCACCGCCATCCCCATCAGCCCGCAAACCCGGCGCTCGCTCGCTGCATACTCGCTCCGCAGCCAGTCCGCGTCCGCCCGCTGGTTTACGAGCTCCATCCGTTTTTTGCGATCAAAGCCTTCAGCATCTCTTTGTCCAGGCTCAGATCCACCACCAGCTTCTTCAACTTCGTGTTCTCATCCCGCAACTGCTTTGCTTCCTGCGCCTCGCTCACATCCATCCCGCCGTACTTCGACTTCCAGGCGTAGATCGTGTGCTTCGACACGCCGACTTCCCGCGCCACATCCTCCGCCTTGCGCCCCGCCTCCAATTGTTTCAGCGCTCCGATCATCTGCGCCTCTGTGTGCCTGCTCTTCGACATACCCCTTCCCCTTTCCTTCGTCCGAAATCATACTCGGACTTGTTCGGAAATCGGGGGGCAGGTCACTGCCTCGTCGATGTCGTCAGGTACTATAAACCCTTCTCTAATGAGCCGGCGACAAAGGTTTAGTATTGTTTCAGGCGAGCTCGCATCTGATAACATGCAAGTCAGATCGTTGACTGACCTAGGTATATGCAATAACTCTAGTATATGTGCGGCCTTACTATCCAATAGCATCCGGCACAGTAGAAAACCGTGTGAGACCGCAACGACATCAGCTCGTACTGATAATAGCTGTACAAAGCGGCTCAAGCGATACTGTCTGTCTAGGTCAAGGCTCATATATGCTCCTGCTGCTGTCACCGCCACATGCTCGAGCTCCGCGTCCACTATCGGCGGCGATAACTCGCTCGTGTCGTGGACATAGGTGGCCAGAGTGAAACGGGTGTAGTTCTAAATCATGCGAGCGCATATCTCCGACCGGGGGTAGAAGGGAGGTGTGGTTCGGCGTAGTCGAGACCAACACATGGGCTGACAGCGCTGCACCTGCTGCCGCGCCTAATCGGTCGCATGGTCCAGGGGTTTGCACGATATGTAACCCTAATAATATTCAACGATCTGCTATGCTAGCACGTGGTTGCGGATTAGAAGAGCACTGAACATCGACCGTTCTGACATCGAAATGATGCAACCAACGAAGAACGGAGAAGAAAAGTACACCCGCCCTTAAGTGTTTCCGCAGTATGCGTGAGAAACAATCCTCAAGCAAGTGACATAACTGAATCTTCATCTGAGCCATCGAAGCCGTCGCCGATCTTCCAATCCACTACTCTCGTCGAACACCTAATTCGCAAAAGATCGTCCTTCAGTCGACGGACCAGATCCTCTTCGTTCTGCCCTGGAGTATCTATGGAACTATTTGCTCGACGGCCTAGTTCGCCCCACCAATGCGCATATGGGAGATAGTAACGAGCTGATACAGCCTTGCAAATACTTGCGACGTTGCTAGTGCCGAGCGTTATGCAGTGCGACTTCATGCTGTCAAAGCGCTTCATTTGATGTGGCGTCAGCGCGAGCCAGTTCAAGCCCCCGTTTATGTAGGTTGGAGAAGAAAGGCAGAAGTCACGGAGATTGCTCAACACAAGATCAATCTGACCATGTTTCTCCCGAACAGACTCTGCCACTTCCACCATCGAGCCCATATAGTCCGCTCCGCTATCGATTAGAAACCAGGAAGAGTACCCATCGCACTTGATAATGTAGGTATTGCCCCAATTGCGGATTCGTGGATTGCGCGTGGGCTCATATCTAAGTGGCTGCTCTCCAAAAAATGGCATCACCCAGATCTCCATGTCTCCAACATGGATCGGACCTGAAAACCACTCGTACGCGAAGACGCGGGTAAATCCGAGGTCATCGAGCACTTTCTTCATGTCCATGCAGATCATCGTGCTTCGCGGCACCTTAGGCACTATAATTAACGTATCTTTACTGAACATCAAGAGCGTCGACAGCCATAGATGGTCGAAATGCGCGTGCGAAATAATAATCGCGTCTACTTTTCCGTTGAGGTCCGCGCGAACGATGTCCTCACCCTTAACAGGGCTATACAATGACTGCAGATGGGGATCAACAAGAACGCCTGTTGTCGCTGAGCGGTAAAGAAGACATGCATGTTGAAGTCTGTAGACCGCTGGATGACGTGCAGTAGCGATGCGAAATGGCCGATGCAGTTTAGGCAGCAGCATCTCAAGCTTCGCAAAAGCACTGAGTAGGCCACGTTGCGTTTCACCGTCTAGATTGTGTGAACCGCCAGCTGAGGCGCCAGACATAACTGTCATAAAGGAATGTAACCGTGTTAACGAGTCGCTGGAATATTCTTTCAGGCTTATTGAATACGACCTGTTCGCCAAACTGATAATCAGAGATGAAAGCAGCCAATCGTCATATGTGAACTCGTCCTTCAGCGCGAAGCTCTCCTCAGCTGTCTTAGAGTCAATGGTGAAATATGCAGCCGCATCGGGATAAATCTCTGCACTGGTTTGAATTTGCTCTGACAGGGGCACTCCTCTGGCGAGCCCCGTTGCCACTGATGCTATGTATGGCTCCAATATCTTGAGACGATCCGTATGTGAATAGGTAATGCCGAACCGCATGCGAGTCGAAAAGAATTGCTGTGCACTCATCTTAATAATCACCTCCGGAACTGCCACACCGACGTGATAGTTCTCGCCCTGTCACCCTACTGTTCACAACTGCCATTGCTTCCCAATCCTAGCATCCAGTGCAAGATGTCGATCATAAACCGTGAGCCCGTTCTCAAGTTGGTCGGTTTGGCAGTCGGCTCGGGGTGCGAGTCTCCGGTCGACGATAGCTCACCCATATCGTCGAACTCGATATGCGCAAGATAGAAATGCTGTGGTTCTTTCCCGTCGGGCATCATGTCCAAATCGACCGTGCATCGTATCTGGCAGGCCTTTGGCTGCAGCGGCAACCCGCAAAAACATTTCAGGCTATCGACCGATCCATGTCGGAGAAAAGGTACGGGGTATTGTAGGGCTGTACTCAAATGTTTCGGAAACGCTATCGTTTTGTGCGTGGATGAGTGCCAAATTCAGGCGCTGGAACGCAGCCAGCCGATTTTGCCGATCGGCTTAGGCTACGTCGAAGGAGTGACCCACGATTATCTACGCCACGGGACCACGACACTGTTTGCTGCATTGGACACGGCGCAAGGCGAAGTCATCACGCAATGCAGAAAGCGCCACCGGCATCAGGGGTACCTGGGGTTCTTCCGAGAGATCGAGAAGAACGTGCCCAAGACCGTGGATGTACATATCATTGTGGACAACTACGCTACGCACAAACATCCGCGAGTCAAACGCTGGTTCGCAGCAAGGCCGCGATTTCACGTGCACTACACTCCCAACGTATGCTTCGTGGTTGAACCAAGTGGAGATCTGGTTCAATCGCATCACCCAGCAGGCGATTCGTCGTGGAACGTTTCGCAGCGTCAAGGAACTGGTCGATAAAATCGAGCGCTATGTCCAGAGTTCCAACGCACACGCGCAGCCGTACGGCTGGACTGCCACTGCGGATTCGATCCTCGCTAAAGTCCAGCGACTATGTGAACGTATTTCCGGGACCGAACACTAGTTGACTCAAAGAGCAGTTGGCTTTGTGGGTGGGTCCAGTGTGCTTTGGGAGCGGTTGTGTGTTTGGCGTCCCGTCAATTGCCTGCCCGGAATGGCGGAGAGAGTTTGGCGCGGGTCGAGCATACTCTGTCAAGGCGGCGTGCCCGCGATAGCGGCGACCTTTGGTCGGCCTTGACGGAGTTTGCGCCCGCGCTATGCTGCCATCCTCCGGGGCAGGCAGGTTTCTAAAAGCCGAGTCCAAGACCCATGCCGTGCTCTTGTTGTGGTGCCTTAGAGATTTCCTGCTGCGGCGCAATTGTCTGCTGCGTGCTGATCTGAGGCGAGTTGGCGGTCTGCTTTGAAATGTCGTGACCGAGAGCCGTGGGTAGTTTCTCGCGGTCATTCGTAAACAGTTGCGCATCTTGAGTACCGCGCGAAACGGAGACGTAAGCCATCCGGCTGTTGAGTAAGTCCTTGGCAAGCAGTTCGGTGTCAACGTGAATCAACACGCGACGCGCGGTTTGTCCCTGACTTGAGTGGCTGGTCATTGCATAGCCGTGGTCCAGATGCGGGTGCTTATTGGGATCGATTTGGAGCGCGCGGCCAGAATCCATGTTCAGACTGACGCGCCCAGCATCGTCAATGCCAGCGATCACTCCCAATTCCCGATTTGCAATTTTCAGGTCGTTGGCAGGGGCAGTGAATTGAATGCGGTCGCCAACGGAGAATCTTCCTATCTCCTCACGGAAGACAGAAACGCCCCGCTGTCGGCGGGGATCGTATATGCACTCGGTTCCGTCCTGCAGCCGCACGGCGAGCCGGTTGCTAGGGGCGTCAATGCTCCGCACCTGGGCGTACTTGCCTTTTCCAATCCCGGTCTCCTTCGATGCGCGGGAATAGCGCAGAATATCGCCTACTTCATACTTCGCTGCCCACGTGCGGTCGGCCCCGGTGAGCTCCTGGCGCGGAACTAGGGTTCGGATCGGATGCTCTTTGCCACTGATCCGGCCCTTGCTTTGTAATTCGGCGTGAATGCGTTCATTAATCTCCATGCGGGAGCGATTATCCGGGGACACAACGAGCGTGTTCTCCGGCGACCTTGCATACTCTATCGCGATGGCCGAAATGCGCTTGTCATGTTCGCGAATTTCGTGGACTCGGCCCTGCTGATCAAGATTCTGGATAGCGTCCCGCACGTGGCCGCGTGCGAGCTGCTCGACTACTTGTTTCAGCTCAGGGTCCTTCTGCCGCACGATCTCTGCCAGTTGTACTGTCTTCATGCCGGCGTCCTGGAGCTGCGCGAAGGGCCTCCCGGCCTCAACCGCCTCATGTTGCCGCCGGTCGCCGACGAGCAACACACGGTCATTCGGATGAAGCCGGTTCACAAACTCATGCACCTGCCTGGTTGATGCCAGTGAGGATTCGTCGAGTACATAGAGCCGTTTCTCGCCGGTATCCCGCTGCTGTCCACGTACCAGATGCTTCTGTAGTGTGGATGTCTCCATGCCTGCTTCCCCGAGCTTCTGCGCCGCGCGAGATGTTGGCGCGAAACCTTCCACCCTGTAGCCCTCAGCCTCCGCGCCTTCGCGGATAACGGACAGAGTTGTTGTCTTGCCCGCGCCTGCTATGCCATCTAAACCGATAACCTTCTCCCGCGATAGAAAGATCTCGTCTACCGCCTGACGCTGCGAAGTATTCAGCTCAGGATGGCGGTCTTCCGTGGCGATACGCACTTGCGGCGAGACCAGCATCGGATCGCCGTAGTCGCGCCGATTGCCTTGCTGCATCCGGCCAACGATCTCACGCTCCATGCGTACCATCACGGCGGTTGTGTACTGTTTGCCAGCACCAACATGCGAGACTTCGCGGAACTCCCCGGCCTCGATCCGGCGCTCGAAATCCTGCCGGACCTGGGCATAGGTGGTTTCTCCCATGCCGCGCACCAGCGCTGTTTCGAGGATCGCACGGCGGTCCTGCACAGCCGATCTCTCGAAGACATGATCGCGCGCCCATGTCACGGCCTGCTTCGCCAGAACCTCTGACTCCGGTGTCTGGTATTGCCCATGTTGGAGCGCCTGTGCGACGACCCGGTCCGCCTGATGCCCGTACTGTGCAGCCAACTCGCGGTGCCGCTGTAACACCTCTTCGGGCGACAGCAGTTCCTTGCGGTCGCGCGTATGGTGGGCCGCGATCTGTGCCGCCGCGGCTCCGTCGATTCCTTGTTCTCGGAGATGGTCTTTGATCTGCTCACGTCGCGGACTGGAAGCCTCCAGATATTCCTTTGTGTAGCCTTTTACTTCCGGCTGTCCATGCTTGCCGCGCTCCAGTTCGTAGCCCAGCTTTTCCAGACGCAGAGCCAACTCGGATCGGTAGACCGCCGTGACGTAGCGCTGTGACACGAACATCTCATGCGGCTGCAAAGCTCGCATCTGTTTCCCGTTTTCGGGACTGCTCTCCCGCTCGGTCATGTTGAAGATCACGGCATGAGTATGAAGCTGGGGCGCAGCATAGCCATCGACGGGCCGCGCGGTGTCGTGTTCGAAAGTGGCGGCGATAAATTTTCCGGTCGTCTCCGGGGCATTAACATTGCCGATCCGCGCTTGCGTGTATTGCTCAAGCTCCCGAAGTGCCACACGTACGCTCTCGCGATGGGCTTCCCGCACCCGGTCATCGCCGCCCACCAGCGCGGTGAGCGATACTGACTTCGGCGCGGAAAACGTGGCGTCCCACCCAGCGCGGTGCTCCGCGCTGGTCACTTCTCTTCCGAATTTCCCTTCATAGGTTCTCGAAACCTGATGCCGTACGAGCTGCTCTTCGGTGTGCGGATGTTGGCCTTCACTCAGTCGCCCAAAGTGTTCGGAACCAACGCCACCTTGCAACCCCCACTGCTCGGCGAGTCTGCCCTGCCACTCACTGTGACCCTGCTGATCGCGGCTCCAGTAGTTCTGTTCCTGCGAGGCAAACTCCCGCACATGGTAGGTCTGCGCCTGGCTGGCGGACAGCGGTTTCGAGATCGTGAGCATAGACAGCATTCCTCAAGCGTGAAGTGGTGTTCTTGGCAATTTGTCTCTCATTCGATTCCCTTCGTTTTCTCCCAGGCGAACAGCTCTTTGGGTTTGGTCTCGAGCGCACCGATGGTCGAACCGTCGATGGTCGAACCAAAGAGCGCAAGCATCGGCTGGGTGGGCTTCTTCAGCGGATCGGCGGGAGCGGTGCCTGGCGCTAGTGGCGTCGGCTGCGTCGCAATCTCTGGCATCTGCCGCTGGGAAAATCTTGGCAGTCTGAATCGGATTCTGCCCATATTTGTCCTCCATCTGTGGATCAAACTTGGCCGAGGTCGGGCCCACTCGATCGCCTCCCTATCCCGCCCTTTACGTGAGGACCAGTTCTGCAACACACTCCGCACGGCCAGTAGCAAAAAGAACACCGCGGCTACCCAAAGCAACGGCGTCAAGAGCGAAAAGCTTCCGAGAAAACGAGTACTCATGGCAGACGAGCTCTTTCCTTTCGCCCGCGGGCGAGGAAGTCATCAAGCAGTTTGCGCGCCTGCTGAAGCTTTCGTGCGTCTGCCTGGTCGCGAATTTTGAGGACGGAATCAGGCGACAATTGTCTGCCTTCCGCTGCGGCCTCGGCGGCTGCATGGAAGAGATTCAAGAGCGCGTAACGCATCGCCCATACTTCGGCCAACACCAGTTCGGCGGGATCAACTGGCCGCTGTCGCGCCGCGGACAGAGCGGTCCCGCGCAGCCACTCGGAGAGAGCCTGTCCCGCGCTTTCGGCGGCGGCTTCGATCTCGGCCAGTTCGTCCGGAGTCAGCCGCGTGGCGGCAGTCTTGGTGCGGAAGCCGGGCTTCGCCTCTTCTCCGAACGGCAAACTGGACTGTGGATCAGCTTGAACGCGGGGACTGTTCATTGGACGAACCGCCTTGTTGCACTACTGCGCTTGATTCCGCTACGACTAAACTGCGTAATTGTTAGTTCACGGGAAGCTCCTGCGCTTCAACGCGTTTACGCGATTCGCCGCTCTGGGGCCACCTGTCTCAAACAAACCTCATCGTTCGATATCGCAGTCACCCAGCGGAGACGAATTTTGTTGACGCAGCGAAAGTTAACCTGCGTAAACGCCGAAGTTTCATCTGGCGCTCCGCAGTTCCCAAATTGGGGGTGACGTGTCCCACCCTTCTTCCGGTGCGAAGCACCGCGCCTTTCACAGTTCGCCATACTCCCTCGCCAACGCATTCCACAGACGGACCACTTCCGGCGCCTGCCAGCCGCGGCGAAACAGACTCTTAATCGCCTGCCAATCATCATGGTGAAACAAGAGGCGGATACCATTGTCCCGAGAGCGAAGATCGACGCCGACCTTTTCTTCTTCGTCGAACCACGTAGACGCGAGGAAATAGCGGCCTTCCCAGAAGATCAGTGTGTCGTGGAGACCAAGCCCTTCCAGGATCGTCCGAAGCTCCGCAATTCTCGGGTAATCGAAGAGGGGATATTGCAGAGCAAATCTTCCGGGGAAATACAACCAGGTAGAAAATTCCGTCTCAGGCCCCCGGTGAAATTCGAGACGGTATTCTCCCTCCTGGAACGACGGCAATGGCCCAGGATTTCTCAACCTAGAATCGGCACCCCAAAATGCACCATCCCGTAGGGGTTCTTCATGCCGGAGATAGTGGCCACGGGCGCACACGCGCCAGAGAATAGGCCAGTACGGTCGCAGCGCTTCGTTCAGCTTCTCGATGTTTAGAAATCTTTCGTTGTCCAGAATCATGTAGAGAAGTCGAGCCGTATGAATCGGTCGCGGAGTCTCGCTGTCAGCGTTCTTTATCGTCTGAATTGTTCGGTTCACGGCCCGTCGTACATCGTCGTCTGCAATATCTTCCGAAGGCTTCGCCGCAGTTTGCCTTTCAGCAGGCAGATTGGTGAGGAGATAAGGGGCCATCGGACCCCTCTTTCTCTGTTTGGACACAAGTGCATAAACAGCAAGGAAAGCCTCAAGAATTCCGGTGAGAGATTCAAAGGAAATGTCCGTCTGGCCGGTATTTGCAAATAGCTCCGCACCCTGCTGGCAGTAATAGGCAACCAGGGTCCATTCGGCTTGCGAAAGCGGCAGCTTTGCGTCCGCTTTCCCGCGAATCTTCACCAGGGAATCGGTGGGCTCCGAGAGTAGATTTACGAACTCCAATCGCTCCTCTTTGGAGGACTCAAGGAGCTGCTTTGCCGCCTCCGATGTTGAGACGGGTTCGCCACTCTTGGCGGCCATGATTTCCTTCAAAGTGTCGAGCCTTTGACGCAGCTCGTCGGAAACACGAATGGAGATCACCGGCTGCTGCAGGATTGGGGTCTTGTCTGCCA
>Ga0302324_100007860_pt1 | contig 22578 bp, 16 predicted proteins | sample Palsa_T0_1_FD_201949 | JGI IMG/M metagenome (GOLD analysis project Ga0302324, IMG submission 201949) | Peat permafrost microbial communities from Stordalen Mire near Abisko, Sweden - Palsa_T0_1 | ecosystem: Environmental > Terrestrial > Soil > Palsa > Peat permafrost | place: Sweden: Abisko...
AATCCAGCTACGCGGTGACCGGACTGTATTTCTACGACAATGAAGTGCTGGCGATCGCCGCTGGTCTCGCGCCCTCGCCGCGCGGTGAGCTGGAGATTACCGATGTGAATCGGAAATATCTGGAGCGCGCTCAGCTGCAAGTGGAACTGCTCGGCCGAGGCATCGCATGGCTGGATACCGGAACCCATGAGTCGCTGCTGCAAGCCGCGATGTTCATCGAGGCGATCGAAAACCGGCAGGGCTTGAAAGTCTGCTGCCCGGAGGAGATCGCCTATCGCGCAGGTTTCATCGACGCGGCCCAGCTCGAGCGGTTGGCGCAACCGCTGCGCAAGACCGAGTATGGCCTCTATCTGCTCGCGCTGCTGGAAGAGCGGCTGTGATGGAGTTTGAGCCGACCCGATTGCCTGAAGTCGTACTCGTGAAGCCGCGCGTGTTTGGCGATGCGCGGGGATTTTTCTTCGAAACCTGGCAGCAGCAGAAGTTTGCGGCCGCGGGAATTACCGCGGACTTCGTGCAGGACAATCATAGCCACTCCACCCTGTACACGTTGCGCGGACTGCATTTTCAGATTCAACAGTCTCAGGGCAAGCTCGTGCGTGTATCTCGCGGCGAGGTGTTCGATGTCGCCGTGGATATCCGGCGCAGCTCACCGCGCTTTGGCCGGTGGGTCGGCGTATTGCTCAATGACACCAACCACCACATGCTCTGGGTACCGCCGGGGTTTGCGCACGGTTATCTGAGCCTGAGCGAGGAAGTCGATTTCCTTTACAAGTGCACCGATTTCTATGCGCCGCAGCACGAGCGCGCGATCCGCTGGGATGATCCGCAGCTCGACGTGCAATGGCCGCTTCCCTCCGGGAAAACCCCGATTCTCTCGGGCAAGGATGCAGTAGCGCCTTTGTTCAAGGACGCCGAGTCGTACCCGTGAAGGTGCTGATCACCGGCGCCTCCGGCCAGGTCGGCAGAGCATTGCTCGCCAGCGTGCCGGCGCAGATGCAGGCATGCACGCGCACGCGGCAGCAACTGGATATCAGCGATCCCGAGGCCGTGCGCCGAGAAGTCGCGTCCTTTCAACCTTCGCTCATCATCAATGCCGCCGCCTACACTGCGGTGGACAAAGCCGAATCCGAACCTGATCTCGCCGGCGCCATCAACTCCGAAGGCCCGCGCCATCTGGCGATGGCGGCGCATGCGATCCCCGACTGCCGTCTGCTGCATGTCTCTACCGACTATGTGTTTGACGGCTCGGCGACGGAGCCCTACAAGCCCGGCGACCCCACGAACCCGCTCAGCGTCTACGGCCGCACTAAGCTGTCGGGCGAGCACGCGGTGCTCGAGGTACTGCGCGAGCGAGCAGTGGTTCTGCGCACGGCGTGGGTGTACGCCGCTCAAGGCAAGAACTTTCTGCTGACAATGCTGCGGCTGATGCGCGAGCGCGGGCTGGTGCGCGTGGTCGCCGACCAGCGCGGCACACCGACGTCGGCCGACTCGATCGCCAGCGCGCTTTGGGCCATCGCGCAGCGGCCGAAAATCCAGGGGATCCTGCATTGGACCGATGCCGGTGAAGCAAGCTGGTGCGACTTCGCTGCGGCAATCGCCGAAGAAGCGCGCGCCGCGGGATTATTGTCAACTCCGGTCGAGGTTATCCCCATTACAACCGCCGATTATCCAACCCTCGCACACCGACCGGCCAATAGCGTGCTCGATACCCGGGCATCGATCGCACAATTGGGTCTCACGCCCGCCCCATGGCGGGTCAATCTGCGCACCACGATTGCGACCATCTTGCGCGCTTAAACGGGTTGCCGGTGCGCAGCAGCAGCGGCTTACCTATACTGCCGACTCAGATTCAGTCAGAACGAAGCATTGGTAGCAGAGTATGGCGCGACTCCTCATCACCGGCGGCGCAGGATTCATCGGCACCAATTTCGTCCATTACTGGCTTGCACAGCATCCCGGCGAGCGGGTCGTAGTGCTCGACGCTCTGACCTACGCGGGCAATAGGGCGAATCTCGCGTCAGTCGAACAGCGCCCGGAATTTCGTTTCGTTCACGGCAACATTGGCGATACAGCGTTGGTGGAGCAACTGCTGCGCGAGGAACGTCTCGACACCATCGTACACTTCGCGGCCGAATCGCACGTGGATCGTTCCATCGAAGGGCCCGATGCGTTTGTCGAGACCAATATCATCGGCACGCATTCGATGCTGAAGGCCGCGCGTCGGATGTGGCTGGAAGAGAAGACCACACCCACACATCGGTTTCATCATGTCTCGACCGACGAGGTCTACGGCTCGCTGGGCCCGCGGGATGCGGCTTTTACAGAATCGACGGCTTACGCGCCTAATTCTCCCTATTCGGCGAGCAAAGCAGCCTCGGATCACTTGCTGCGCGCCTATCATCATACCTACGGATTGCGTACCACGATCAGCAATTGCTCCAATAACTATGGACCGTATCAGTTTCCCGAGAAACTGATACCGCTGATGATCGCTCAGCTGCTTGCCGGCAATTCACTGCCCGTCTATGGCGATGGCCGCAACGTTCGCGACTGGCTGCATGTAGACGACCATTGCCGCGGCATCGACGCGGTTCTCGAACGGGGCAAAGCCGGCGAGGTTTACAATATTGGCGGCCGTTCTGAATGCGAGAATATTCATCTGGTACGCATGCTGTGTGCGATCATCGATGAGCATCTGAGCGCGAATCGCGGGCTGTGCGTGCGCTTCCCCAATTCAGCGCTGGCGCTGGGCGAGCGCAGCGAAAAGCTGATCAGCTATGTCAAGGATCGGCCAGGTCACGATCGCCGTTACGCGATCGACTGCGCCAAGATCGAGCAGGATTGCGAATTTCGACCCAGGATTGCACTCGAAACGGGACTTCGCGCGACTGTTGCCTGGTACCTGGAGCGGGCGGACTCGATGCGAATTGGTTGGCAGCGCACGCCTGAAGGCCAGCGCATCAACTCCGCATAGGCGCGAGCGCGCGGCCTAAAGCGGGACCGCAGCCGCGACTGTCGCGCAAATCTGCAGCCAGACCGGGAAATCCAGCTCATGAGCATTCTCGTCAGGGGCAAAGCGCTGAACGTATCCGCGAAAGAATCCCGGAGCCAGTTGCTCCACGCGACCTACCAGGAAAGCAAATTCCGCGCGCACTGCCGTCACGTACAGCAGCTGGACGCCTGGATTGTGCGCCCTCAAGGTGAGCAAGAGGCTCATTGCCTGTTCAATCGTCAATAGCGGCTGCCGACGCTGAACGACAAAAATCTTCTCAGCAGACTTGATCTGGTCCATGAGCAGCCGCGCAAGATATCCCAGTCGCGCCGGCTCCTTAGGCACAAAGGTCGCGGGATCTATCTCACCTTCGTTTCGGAAAGTATGATAGTCCAAGCCGTAAATACTATGGTGTCCGATATATTCCCCGCCGGGCGCGTTCAAATCCATCGTCAGATTGGCGGGGTCGTCGATCCCGTAAAAGCTTGTACGCACCCCTCGTAGTAATCTGCTCAGAAATATGGACGCAAATCTCAGCAACCCGTAGGGCTCTGCGCCGCAGCCTCGCTGAAACAGGCCAAATTCACAGTTCTGCCCGAGACCCTGAAAGCGCTCGGCCAGTTCCTTCAGCACGTTCGGATCGGGCTGAGTCTCGGCAGGTCTGGGTAAGAGTCGTGCTCTGGACAGCGGTTCAAGTTTCGTCGACTCCAAGAATAGTCGCTGAAATGAAACCGACAGCTCCCGCTGTTCCCCTTTGTCTATCTCGCCGGGCGCAGCCGAATGCCGGTAAACGCATTGCACGAGATTTTCTTTCTCCCGCTGGAATAATTCGTTCTGCAAAATAAACGTGTATTCGTCATTACAAGTCACTTCAAATGTCGCAGCAACCACGTCATTGATCAGTAAGATAACGCTCTGAATCGGCTTACCGCGGACGGGGGCCGGAGCGATCCTTAGGCTCATCAGAACGTTCCCCGCAGCAGGCCACGGCGGCAGGCGCAACGCGCTTTGGGATCCGACGGCCCATCGGTAATTCGCCTCTGGCCCGGACCAACCGTCCAGAACGAATTCCGCGTCGTTGCCGTGCTTGCCGAAGTCGATGGTGGTGGGTCGGTGTTCCGGAGGTGTCATTTTGTGGATACGCTAAATGTAGGCAGATTAGTATAGGCCCCGCCACCACCAAACTGTATTGGCTTCAAGAAGAACCACATGATCAAAGAGTACTACGTCGTACTTGGTTTTACGGCGGCGCAGAAATTTCATGACGGCGGTAGGCACACCGTTGGGCATCTCACAGGCTCCGTGCCGTCGCAAGTACTCATGGATGTCGAGCAAGGCCGATCTCGATGACCGAGGAGCAGATCTATGCGGCGCTGAGCGAAATATTCCACGATGCATTCCTGCGTAATGACCTGGTTCTAACACCTCTATTGAGCGCGGAGGATGTTCCAGGCTGGGACAGCTTCAAGCAGATCGAAATCCTGTTCGCGATCGAACAGCACTTCAAGATCAGATTCAACACCCGAGAAGTCGATCGGATGAGCAATGTCGGAGATCTTGCCAGAGCGGTGGCCGTCAGGTTTCCGGCTCACAAGGCGTCGGATTGAGGGCGTGCGCCCGTCGGGCATCGGGCGCTAGTCATCATCGGGGTCGGTGGGCGGGCGCTTGTCGTTGATAAAGTGTGCGGCATCGAGCGGCGCGGGAATTTGTTGGAAAGTGAGCGGCGTTTGGGTGAAATCGAAGCAATCAGAGAGATCGTCGGCTGGAGCATCAGCGTAGCCCAGCGAGGGCAAATTGAAAGTGGTCTCGACGAATTTAAGGATGCTGCCGAAGTCGTGCGGGATGTGAGAGATATAAGCGGCCTTGGCATAGGGTGAGACGACCACAAGCGGAACGCGAAAGCCGTAGACGTATCCGGAGCCCCAGCTGACGCCGTCGTCGATGACCTTAGGTGGGACGTGATCGTACCAACCTCCCCAGTCATCCCAGGTGATGATGATGACGGTATTCGCCCAATAACTGCTGTTGCCAATGGCGTTGACAATCGAGGCCACCCATGAGGGTCCGCTGCCGTCATTGACGAGGGCGTGATCGGAGCTGCGGCCATCGGGAATCACCCAGCTGACTTGCGGTAGTTGGCCGTTGCCGATGTCCGTCAGGACTCGCGTCTGCGGGATGATCACATTTTCGGTCCAATCGGGGCCGGTGCAGGCCAGCGTGCCGTCGACCGTCTGCTGCTGACAGATGTGCTCGATGGCATCTGGCGCGGTCCATATGGAGCCGGCGCCAAGGGTGTAGTAGCGCCAGGTCACACCCTTGGTGTCGAGCAAGTCAGTCAGTGTGGGATGCTCGAAGCAAGGATACTGGGGCGGCTGGTTGGTTTCGCTCCCGGTGGCGTCGATTATCGCGACTGTCGACGTCAGCGGAGCGATGCATCCGGCGGGAATCAGCGTGGGGCCTTCGGCCGCGAAAAAACTGCTGGTGGCCGTGGGGGCCGAGGTGCCAGCCAGGATGAACTGGTGAGCCGGGAAGCTTGGGCCCTGATTGGTCTGAAACATGCGATCGCCGAACGTGTATTGCTCGGCCATGGCGAAGTAAGGCTGCACGTCGGAGGGATTGACGTACATGAATTGCGCATTAGGAGGGCAATCAGCGGACGGAACGCATGGAATCTGGTCCGCCCCGTCCAATTTGCCGCCGTCGTACATGGTCACGAAGGCGGCATGGGAGTGGCCGAGATCGTAATCCTGCGGATTGGACCCGACTGTGCCCAGGTCGATGGCGCTGAGGGGAATGGTCTCGCCCAGTGAATTGATGCCGCTACTGGCGATATCAGCCCCCCGGGAGATCAGCACGGAATCGTGAAACAGATTATCCGGGGTACGGTTCTCCTGAAAGATGACTACGATGTGCTGGATCACCGACGTTGCGATCAAAGTCAGCGTCTGAGCGCCGTTGCCGGGCGCCAATTTATTGGTGTCGCTGGCGGCCACGGAGATCATGTAGCTGCCGGCCGGTACGGTGCTTGACGTCGATACCGTCAGCACGGAAGTGCCCGCAGCGGTGCCGCTGATCGTCACCCCCGAGGCGCTGAAGGAACAACTGGGCGCCGGGGTGCCAGGGTTGACGATGCTGCACGACAGATTGACGTTACCGCTATATCCGTTTTCCGGCGTCACCGTGACGGTAGAGGTGGACGAGCCTCCTGAGGTGACGGAACCGGGGCTAAACGCTGTGGCCGTCAACGTGTAGCTGGGCGGCCCTGCCGGCACGGTTATCAAAGTCAGCGTCTGAATACCGTTGCTGGGACCCAAACCATTTGTGTCACTTGCGGTCACGGAGATGGTGTAGTTGCCGGCGGATGTAGTCGAGGTGGATACAGTCAGCGTCGAAGCGCCCCCAGTGGTGCCGTTGATCGTCACCGTAGAGGGGCTGAACGAACAGCCGGGCGCCGGGGCGCCGCCGGTTATCGCGCCGCACGAAAGTTGGACGCTGCCGGTATAACCACTTATCGGCGTCACCGTGATGGTGGATGTGGATGAGTTTCCTGATGCGACGGAAGCCGGGCTCAACGCTGAAGCGGTGAGCGTGTAGCTGGATGAGGCGGTTGCACTTACCGTCTGCTTCAGGGTCGCTGAGCTGGCGCTGAAGTCTGCACTGCCCGAGTACTTCGAGGTAATGGTGTGTGATCCCGCTGTCAGCGACGCTGCGGTCAAGGTCGCCGCGCCGCCGGCCAGCGTGACTTGACCCAGCGTCGAATTCCCATTTTTGAAGGTGACTGAACCCAGGGGATTTCCAGCGAACTGTGGCGCCACGGTTGCCGTAAAAGCCACCGATTGTCCGACGGCCGAGGGATTCTGTGAGGAACTCAGAGTGACGGTGCTAGCAGCCTGCTGCACGATCTGACTCAGTACTGGCGAGGTGCTGCCAGCGAAATCAGTACTGCCGTCGTACACCGCCGTGATGGACTTGGTGCCCGTGCTCAAAGTGGTAGTGGTCAGGGTCGCCGCGCCGCTGACCAGCGTGACTTTACCGAGTGTCGCACTGCCATTTTTGAACGTGACTGCGTTGACGGGAATCCCTGTAAATTCCGAGAGCACGGTTGCCGTAAAGGCCACGGATTGACCGAAGGTAGAGGGATTCTGCGAGGAGCTCAGGCTGACAGTTGTCGTGGCCGGGTTCACCACCTGACTGAATACTGGGGATGTGCTGGCGGAGAAATCAGTGCCTCCGTTGTATACCGCTGTAATGGACCGGGTGCTCGCAGCCAAAGTGGTAGTGGTCCAGGTCGCCACGCCGTTGGTCAAGTTAACTTGACCCAGCGGTGCAGTTCCATTTCTGAACGTGACTGAACCCAGGGGCGTGTCGATGGAGTCCGCGAGCACAGTTGCCGTGAAGGTCACCGATTGCCCGAAGGTTGAGGGATCCTGTGTGGAGCTTAGGCTGACCGTGGTGGTGGCAGGGTCCACTACCTGACTCAGTACCGAGGAGGTGCTGCCAGAGAAACGAGCGCTGCCGTTGTATACCGCGGTAATGGACCTGGTGCCCGCGGCCAATTTACTACCGCTCCAGGTCGCCACGCCGCCCGCCAGCGTTATTTTACCGAGGGTCGCGCTGCCATTCATAAACGTGACCGAGCCCGTTGGTGTTCCCGACGACGAGGAAACTGTGGCAGTCAACGACAGTGACTGCCCGAATGTCGAAGGATTGAGCGACGAGGTCAGCGCAGTTGATGTGGCGGCCGCCGTAACGGTGGCAAGAGTTTCCGTGGTGGCCGCCGTTGCAACAGCTGGTGATGCCGGAAGATCTTGGGCAAAAATTTGTGCCGACGAATTGCACCAAAGTACCAGGCCCAGTGCTGCAACCCAACCGCGCGAGGACACGCTTAGACGCACGTCGTTACCCGGAATGAGCCATCTTCATCATGTTTTTAGTCGCCGCCCTTTATCATCGGTATGGCCAACGATTGGACATAATCGGCTTGTCGAATTCACTGTTCGCGCCGACGAATCATTTTCCATTTATGTTCTCGGAATGGCGCACGGGCGCTACCCGCGTCGATAATGATTTCCGTCTCGACGGTACGGCCTGATCTGCCGCACAGTCAACAAATAAATCAATCCGCGAGGCCAGCAGTCAAAACATCGCACCTGCGGCGCACGCGCGGGAGAATGTGCGGGCGAAATGGGGCGAGTAGGCCGAGCGCACTTCGGCGCCGGCCACCAGTTGTTTTAGAAGTACACTCGCGCGCCGGCATAGACGGTTCTCGGCGTCCCAGGACTGGCTGTTCGCGGGTCGCTAACGCCTCCGGGGACGTTCGGCCACGGCACGTCACCGATCGGACCGAATGAGCCATAGGTGTCGTAACGCTTATTGAGCGTGTTGTTTATCACAGCGAATAGAGTGAGGCGGTGACCGGCATGGAAGGCAGCGTCCAGGTCTACCAAGGTGTATCCGCCCACGGGCTGGGTCAAATTGGCTTCGTCACCAAAACGGAAAGCATCGCTCTGCGCGACGGCCGAGCCGCCCAGGCTCCAACGATCCGTGACGTTGTAGTCCAAAACGAGATTGGCGCGATGGCGGGGAATTCCAGGAATTCGGTCGCCCGGCAACACCTGTTCGTTACCGTCGGCATCTGCGGCCGGACTACTGGTGTTCAGCAACAGCGGTGTTCGGAACGTCGCATCCGTGTAGGCGTAGCCCGCAGTCACGTGCAGTTGTTGCGCGTCAAAGCGCAGATTCGCCTCCACCCCTTGTCGCAGCGTCCTGCCCGCGTTGGTGTAGAAGGCAAGATTCGGATTGTAAACAGTCGTCTCAAAAATGATGTCATTGGTATTGAGAGTATGGAAGGCGTCTACGTCCCAGCTTATCTGTCCGTTTGCGGGCCCTTGTCGACGGTCGCGCACGCCGACTTCAAAGGTGTGGGCGACGACCTGGTGTAAATTCGGATCGCCCACAAAGAAGTTCAACAGACTGCACGGTGCCGCCGGGCTGGCGCAGGAGAGTTCCTCCGGGGTCGGCGCTCGATTGGATTCCGAATAGCTGCCATAAATCTGCGGGCCGAGAGCCGAGCGATACGTGAGACCTGCACTGGGATTGAACCGACCGTACGTATGCTGGCCATTCACCGGACCGCCAAGCTCGTCCGTCAGGTTGATCTGCGCGTCGTTGAAACGGCCAGCAAGATTTAAATCCAGATGGGGAGCAATGGTCAGCACATCGGTCGCGAACAGTCCATAGAAACGTGTGATGCTTTGCACGCGCACCGGATTGACCCCCTCACTGGGCTGATCCTGGATAACGCCCGGACCGAGGAACTCTCGTGTGTACGGATTGAATCCGCCGATTTCCTGCACACCCGCAAAAACGCTGTCCGAGCCGTCGAAGCTGAGGCCTGCTACGAGATGGTTGGCATGGCCGACTAGGGCTGCGACATCCGTGATTTGTACCGAGGTTCCGTAAGCGTGACTGTCGAGTTGCTGCACACTGAGGCCCGAATAGGTGGCGCCATTAAGAAAATCGCTGACCTGTTGGCCCTTCAGGCCCGTCACCACCGTGCCGTCGCTGTTGCATAACAGGCCGGTGCCGTTGTCGCAGGGCTCCACCTCCTCGGTGATGCCGTTCGGTACCACCTGATTGAGCATCTGGTAGTAGGCCAAACCTTGAAGCGATATCGCGTCTGCCAGCTGGTAGGAGCCATTCAGATTGAAACCCAAATAACTGTTGTCGACCACATTCGGTGCCGTGAAGATGTTGGAGATGTTCGCGGCCAACGCCTGAATCGGCGTGGCGCCGGGATTGCCGAGCGTGTCGTGCACCGCGGTGATGCCAAGATGTAATTCGGCGCCGCCGCTGCGCCATCCGAGATCTGTGTAAAGCCGATCGAGATTGGAAGTGCTGGTCTGTCGGAAGCCGGTGTCATGGGTGGCGTCGGCGGCAACATAGATCGCCACTGAGCCGGCCTGTCGGCCATATTCCAAAATGGCTGCCTCGCGGCCAAAAGAGCCGCCATATGCGGTCAAACTGTCCGTCTGGCTGGTAAACCCATCTTTCAACCTAATGCTCACGGATCCCCCCAGTGCGTTCAGGCCGAACACCGGATTTGACGCTTCCAGGTTGACCGTCTGGATGGCCGAAGGCGGTATCAGGTCCCAGTTCACTGTGTCGCCGAATGCATCGTTGAAGCGGGCGCCATTGACATAGACGGCCAGCCCTTCAGAAGTGCCGGCAACGGGCGAAGCGGTGAAGCCACGGAATAGGATGTCTGGCTGAAAAACGTTCCCTTCTGTGTCGTTGATCGTAGCGGAGGGCACATTAACCAGGATCGCATCGGTGAGGCTCGGAATTCCGGTGCGGTTGATGTCACTCGCGCTCAACACCTGTGTGGCTTCGGGTACTTGGTCGCGATCCAGGTCGGAGCCAATCAGCGGTGTGCTGTCGACCACGACCACACTGGGTAAACTTGCCGTTGGCACGCCGGTCTGCGCGTACCCGGTGCTCGCGGCGCCAGCCAACCCCAGCATTAAGCTTGCACTGACGCAACACCATGCTCGGTCGGTGCGCCCGACGTCGGTCCGATCACAATCACGAACGACGGCTTTGCAGCGCGCGTTAGTCATCGTCGGGGTCGGTGGGTGGACGCTTATCGTTGATGAAATGCGCGGCATTGAGTGCCGCGGGAATGACTTGAAAAGCGAGGGGCGTCTGAGTCAGGTTGAAGCAATCGGAGAGATCGTCGGCTGCGACATCGGCGTAGCCGAGGGAGGGGAGGCCGAAAGTGGTCTCGACGAATTTAAGGATGCTGCCGAAGTCGTGTGTAGTGTGAGAAATATAAGCGGCCTTGGCGTAGGGTGACACGACAATTAGGGGAACACGGAAACCATAGATATAGCCGGATCCCCAGCTGGTGCCGTCGTTGATTACCTTAGGCGGCACGTGATCGTACCAACCCCCCCAATCATCCCAAGTAATGATGATGGCGGTGTTCGCCCAATACTGGCTACTGCCAAGCGCGTTGACAATCGAGGCTACCCAGGACGGTCCGCCGCCGTCGTTGGAGAGGGCGTGATCGGAATTGTTGCCATCGGGAATGACCCAGCTGACTTGCGCGAGTTGGCCGTTGGCGATGTCCACCAGCACTTGCTTTTCCGGTATTACCACATTGCCGGTCCACTCGGGGCCGGTGCAGGTCAGCGTGCCGTTGACGCTCTGTTCCTGACACATGTGCTCAATGGCGTCAGGCGCGGTCCAGATGGAACCGGGAGACGGGGCGTAGTACCGCCAAGTCACGCCCTTGGTCTCGAGCAGATCAGTCAGTGTGGGATGCTCAAAGCACGGATACTGGGGCGGCTGGCTGGTTTCACTGCCTGTGGCATCGATCATCGCGACCGTAGTCGTCAGCGGAGCGATACAACCGGCATTGTTCAAGGTGGGATTTTCGGCGGCAAAAAGAAAGCTGGTAGCAGTAGGGGCCGAGGTACCGGAAAGGATGAACTGATGAGCGGGGAAACTTGGACCCTCATTGGTCTGAAACATACGATCGCCAAATGTGTATTGCTCGGCCATGGCGAAGTAGGGCTGCACGTCGGTTGGAATGACGTACATAAACTGTGGATTGGGGTGGGCGTTGGGAGGGCAATTGGCGGGCACCGAGCAGTTGATTAGATTGGCCCCGTCCATTTTGCCGCCGTCGTACATGGACACGAAGGCAGTGTGGGAGTGGTCGAGGTCATAATTTTGGGGATTGGAGCCGGCCGTGCCCAGATCTATGGGGGTGAGCGTGATGCTCTGGCCCAGTGAATTGGTGCCACTGCTGGCGATATCGGCCCCCCGGGAGATCAGCACGGGATCGTGGAATAGATTGTCCGTGCTACGGTTCTCCTGAAATATGACCACAATGTGCTGAATCACAGCCGCCGCGATTAATGTCAGTGTCTGAGTGCCGTTGCTGGGGGCCAATTTGCTGCCATCGCTGCCGGTGACGGAAATGCTATAGCTGCCACCGGGGGTGCCGCTGGTGGTAGACGTCGTCAGCACGGCACTGCCCGCAGTGGCGTTGCTGATCGTCACCGCAGACGGGCTGAAGGAACAGCTGGGCGCCGGGGTGCCACCGGTGATCGCGCTGCATGAGAGTTGCACGCTGCCGGCATAACCGTTTGCCGGTGTCACCGTGATGGTGGAACTGGCCGCCTGACCCGAGGTGATGGAAGCGGGATTCAGCGCCGCAGCGGTGAGCGTGTAGCTAGGCGTGCCCACTGACGCTGGTGCGGAGCCGCCGCCGCCACCGCAAGCGCTAAGAGCGAATAGAAGCGCAGTCAGACCGAGAGTCACCCCGTAGACGAAAACGAGACGAAAGGAACTCATGGGAGGATCTCCTTGCGACCGCATCTCGCCGCCAGTCGGCATCAGGAAGAATGTTAAACGCGGACGCTATCATGCCCCCCGGCTGGTTGCGGCACCAAGTGAGCGGGCGTCAGTCATCATCGGGATCGGTGAACGGATGGTTGTCGTTGATGAAGTGCGCGGCATCCAGTGGAGCGGGAATGACTTGAAAAGCCAGGGGCGACTGAGTCAGGTTGAAGCAATCGGAGAGATCATCGGCTGGCGCATCGGCGTAGCCCAGCGAGGGCAAGTTGAAAGTGGTCTCGACGAATTTCAGGATGCTGCCGAAGTCGTGCGGGATATGCGAGATATAAGCGGCCTTGGCGTAGGGTGAGACGACCACAAGCGGAACGCGAAAGCCATAGACATATCCGGAGCCCCAGCTGACCCCGTCGTTGATGATCTTGGGCGGGACATGATCGTACCAGCCTCCCCAGTCATCCCAAGTAATGATGATGGCGGTGTTCGCCCAATACGGGCTACTGCCAATGGCGTTGACAATCGAGGTCACCCAGGACGGTCCGCTGCCGTCATTGATGAGGGCATGATCAGAGCTGAGGCCATCGGGAATGATCCAGCTGACTTGCGCGAGTTGGCCGTTGGCGATGTCCACCAGGACCTGCTTGCTCGGGATGATCACATTGCCGGTCCATTCGGGGCCAGTGCAGGTGAGCGTGCCGCTGATGCTCTGTTCCTGACACATGTGCTCAATGGCATTGGGTGCGGTCCAGATGGATCCGGGCCCTGGGGCGTAATAGCGCCAGGTCACACCCTTGGTCTCGAGCAGATCAGTCAGTGTGGGATGCTCATAGCACGGGTATTGGGGCGGCTGGTTGGTTTCGCTGCCCGTGGCATCGATCATCACGGCCGTAGAGGTCAGCGGCGCGGTGCATCCGGCTTCGTTGTGGGTGGGATTTTCGGCGTCGAACAGGGTGCTGGTGGCCGTGGGGGCCGAGGTGCCAGCCAGGATGAACTGGTGAGCCGGGAAGCTTGGGCCCTCGTTGGTCTGAAACATGCGATCCGCGAAGGTGTATTGCTCGGCCATGGCGAAGTACGGCTGCACATCGGAGGGATTGACGTACATGAATTGCGCATTCGGATGCGCGACGGGAGGGCATTCGGCAGCCGGAACGCACACGATCAGGTCCGCCCCGTCCATTTTGCCGCCGTCGAACATGGACACGAAGGCGGTGTGGGAGTGAGCGAGATCGTAGTTCTGGGGGTTGGCGCCGGCTGTTCCCAGGTCGATGGGGGTGAGGGGAATGGTCTGGCCCAGTGAATTGATGCCGCTACTGGCGATATCGGCCCCCCGGGAGATCAGCACAGGATCGTGGAATAGATTGTCCGTGCTACGGTTCTCTTGAAAGATGACCACAATGTGCTGGATCACGGCCGCCGTGGTCAAAGCCAGCGTTTGAGCGCCATTGCTGGGAGCTAATTTACTGGCATCGCTACCGGTCACGGAAATGCTGTAGCTGCCGCCGGGCGTACTGCTCGAAGTCGATACCGTCAGCACGGCACTGCCGGCAGCGCCGCTGAGCGTCACCGCTGAGGGATTGAAGGAACAACTGGGCGCGGGGGTGCCACCGGTAATCGCGCTGCATGAGAGCTGAACGCTGCCGGTATACCCATTGGCCGCTGTCAGCGTGAGGGTTGCGGTGGAGGAGGCTCCCGAGCTCACGGAAGCCGGGGTCAACGGCGTGCCAGTGAGCGTGTAGCTGGGCGTGCCGGGGGCCACAGTGCTCAGCGTCAGCTTCTGAGCGCCATTGCTGGGAGCTAATTTACTGGCATCGCTACCGGTTACGGAAATGCTGTAGCTGCCGGCGGGGGTGCTGCTCGAAGTCGATACCGTCAGCACGGCACTACCGGCGGCGCCGCTGAGCGTCACCGCTGAGGGATTGAAGGAACAACTGGGCGCGGGGGTGCCACCGGTAATCGCGCTGCATGAGAGCTGAACGCTGCCGGTATACCCATTGGCCGCTGTCAGCGTGAGGGTTGCGGTGGAGGAGGCTCCTGAGGTCACGGAAGTCGGGGTCAACGCCGTCGCAGTGAGCGTGTAGCTTGGTGTGGCGGGGGCCACAGTGCTCAGCGTCAGCTTCTGGGGGCCGTTGCTGGGAGCCAATTTATTGGCATCGCTACCGGTGACGGAAATGCTGTAGCTGCCGCCAGGCATGGCGCTGGAAGTCGATACCGTCAGTACGGCACTGCCCGCAGCGCCGCTGAGCGTCACCGTAGAGGGATTGAAGGAGCAGCTGGGTGCCGCCGGCACGGCACCGGTAATCGCGCTGCATGAAAGCTGGACGCTGCCAGTGTAGCCATTGGCAGGAGTGACGGTGAGAGTGGAGGTTGCTGTGTTCCCCGACGTAATGGAAGCGGGGTTCAGCGCTGTGGCAGTGATCGTGTAGCTGGGTGTGGCGGGGGGCACTGTTGACGAGCTGCTGCCGCCGCCGCCGCAAGCGCTAAGGCTAAGGAGAACCGCGGTCAGGCTGAGTAACGAGCCGTAGACCAACGACAGACGAAGGCTACTCATTACATAATCTCCTGCGACTACATACTGCCGCGAATTTCGGCATCAAGACTACTGCCATGCGCACGCCCTACTGTTTCCGCCGGGCCGTTGGGTAGCATAACCACTGTGGCTCATCCGTGCGGCCACGCACCGATGAGCGCTGGCGCAATTTGGCGATCAAGGTGGCGCTGTTGGTTAGCACTTCGCTGTTCGCCGAAGGCGCAGCGGGCATTAATGTTCGCGTTCAAGCTCGTCCTGTTCTCGCGCTACAGCTGCTGCCCTTCGTTCCCCCAAAACACCGTCTGCTGGATCGTTCTACCAGCTAGCGCTGCTGCTCACTACATAGCTTATCGGGCGTTCCGCGACGCCTGCGCCGCTTCCCTAGAGGTTTCCGGTCAAAAGCTGCAGACTGTTCGGGGTCTGCGAATTCAGCAAATACAGGTCCCGCGTCGTGGGATTTTCGGTCGACGCAGGATTCGCCGCCTCGAGGAATCCTGTGCGCATAGTGCCGCGGAACGTCCCATTAAGAGTGACGGCTGTGCTTGTTGGAAGAGTGCCGATAGTCGCCACGACCTCATTCGACGCCGTGTCGATGGCGATGAGTGATCCGCCACTGACGCCGTCCTCTATATACTGAGTTCCGGTGCTGGTATCTGTGACGGTCACGGGCGACAGTCCGCTTACTTGAAACACGGTCTCGTAGGCAGTTTGGGTGGTGGTTGTGTCTGCCGGCCAAGGTAACTGTTCCCCGCCATTGACGAAGGTAGAATTCGCGAGCGGAGCCTGAACAACTGTGCCATCCATGCCGACAATACCCGACTGCGTGCCAGTGCGCGTCACCGTTTGAGGCACCGTAGTATTGGCGGCCATCCACGTCTCGTAGTAGACGGTACTCGCCGTAGCAATGAACGTACCCGCGTTCGCGGTGCTCGTCGCAAGCGTCGTTGCGACAGTCTCGCCATCCGCGAGGGTGCGAATCGTATACGTCGTATTGACTACGCCCCAGATCAAATTAGAACCCAGAACAGGGTACACGAGTGTGGCCACACGACCGGGTTCGGTATCCACGGCGGCAGGCATCGCCGAGCCATCGGGCGGCATGGCGAAAATGCTGGTGGAGGCGGGCGTCGAGCCTGCCGCGGCGGTATTGATCGAGAAGTAAAGCGTAGTCGGTGAGGCGGCGAATAGGGCCTCGGCGTCGGTGGGGAGCCAGTTCGGAATCGTGTACAACGCAGCCGACACCGTGTGAGCAACGTAGTTGACATAGACGATATTTCCATCGATGACAAACAGCTGCCCGGTTGGATAGCCTTGGGTCGTGCCCACCGGCAGGGCCACTGCGACATCGATCGGCGCCGCAAATGTGCCGAGCAGAATCGGGTTGGCGAAGTTGCTATCGACCAGCTCGAGATCGGCGCCGCTCTTGGTTACAAAGCCCGTAATGGCACCAAGCGCCGAATGCACTGTCGCCACCGGCATCCCCGAGGCCACTATTGGCGCGGACGTCGCTGACATCCCGGTCTTGACCATATGGATGACATCATCCGGGGTGTCGCAGACACCATCGGGACCCGGTAGTCGATAAAAGTAGGACGAATTGGTGGTCGTTAGTAGGTCGACGCTTACAAGCACCCCAACGTAATCGTAATTAGCGCCCGCTACGGCCGTTCCCGACAAGGTACAGGTGTCATCAATCGTGGCGGCCGACTCACTCGATAGTTGCTGCGCGGCCGGAGCGCCGGTGGACACCAGATCCAGCGCATAGATGTGACCGTCACTGCCCTTGTAAACTTCGATGCCAGCCGGCTGAGAAAGGTTCGTTCCGGTTGCGAAGTCCACCGTTCCGTGGAGAATTTGTTTCTTGCCAGCATAGCTCCCCGACGGAGCGACGGCGTAATTGCCGCTGATGGGATCCACCCAGGCGGCAAACACGCCGGTCGTGCCAACATAGCTTACCAACGGCGACATTCCGTTCCAGGCGTTGGATCCATCCCAGGACCCCCCACCGCATCCCGACAGATTAGCGGTAACTATTGCTGCGAGCGAGATCGCGGATAGGATTCGACGCATGGCTCATCTCCTTCCAAAACACTGAAGCCAGGAGCCTGCTGCTTGCGGCCCTGAAGATGTTCGCAAACGAATAAAGAGACCATTGGTCTCGCCTGAGTTCAGGTGCCATAACGCGCCACTCTGCTAACGGATGACAGGAACCAGTCGGTATTTCATAACAACGTGTCGGCAGGCTCGCGCGGCTGCACTGCAAGATGGCGGGAGGTGCGGCGCATCGCTGTGCAGAGTCTCCAATGAGCGACAGTCGCGAACAGTTGCAGCGCGACGCCGCACCGTCGGCGGCTAAAACCCAGACGAGGAAGGCACCTCACCGTATGCCTTCACCTTCACGATATACGCGTCCGCCGTTGGAACTGCGTAGATCGACTGCCGAACCGCTCCAGTCCAGTCGTATTCATCAGTGCTGGTCGGCGTACACCTGTCTCGGCGATGGCAGGTCTCGTTGCGCGCAGTATGTTGTTTGTCGTGTGTCGTGTGTCGTGTGTCGTGCGTCGCGCATTGCTACCTGCGATCTCAGATGTTCCTCTGCTGCTGTTGAGCTTTTGTCCACTGAAGCCTGGTTCGATGCTTGCGGTGACGTGGTGGTATGAAATTGGTTTTTAGTTGGTAACAAATAATCCGTTCGCTTGCACATACATCAAACGCGCGTATTCTCGGGCAACGATAGCCTCGGGCTAATAGGCACTGCTCAGTTGCTACAGGAGATCCATATGGCGCTTACGGCAGCCAAAGCCGATTCACTTCAGCGACTGCACTGTCTCATCGGCGAACTCAAGGCGCTCGCGGGGCGCATATCCGGCAACGTGGTGGCTGACATTCTGACGCGCAGTGGTCTCGAATTCGATGACGTGGCGCCTTTCGTTGCGCCCACACCGACCAGCTACGGCCGGCGGCGCGTTGCGCGAACAGATGCCTTCGAAGTACTTGTGATGACGTGGCTACCCGGTCAGTGCACGGGAGCTCATGACCATGCCGGGGCACTTTCGGCGTTCAAGATCCTGCGAGGCAGTGCTCAGGAGACCAGGTTCGCCCAAGCGCTCGATAGCCTGGTGGACCCTGTGTATTCAGGTGAGTTACACGAGAACGAGGTGGGTGTTGATTCTGGTGATGTCATTCATGCGATCCGCAACAATTCATCGCGCGACCAGCTGCTGGTAAGCATTCATGTGTACGCACCACCGCTGCCCGAATTGCGACGATTCACGATACGGCCTAACGGACAGACTATCGCCGGCACATTTCGGCGCCGCCGGACGCAATCTGTGCCCACGGCCGCGATTGTCGGTGGCGGCTTCTCGGGCGTCATGGTCGCGGCACACTTGGCGCGCAAGACCGCACAGACGCGTAGGCCCATGCACGTCGTGATGATCGACCGGCAAACGTCGATAGCGGAAGGCGCCGCCTATCGAAGCCCAAATGCCAATCATCTGCTGAATATCCACGCGTCCGGCATGAGCGCGTGGACCGACCGGCCGCACGATTTCCTAGAATGGTCAAGGCGGCGCGACGCTGACGTGGGCGCTTACGCGTTTCTTCAGCGACAATCTTACGGTGAGTATTTGCGTGCGACGCTTTTCAAGGCAGTTGCGCAAGCAGATCCTGGTTTCAGTATCGAAATCCGTCGTGACGAAGCAGATTCCATTGAGCGCCGGGCTAAAGGCGGCTGGCGCGTTCACTGCGACAACAGCCCGGCGATTGAGGTCGATGCCGTGGTTCTGGCAACCGGCCACCGACCACCGAACGACCCGCTGTTGCGATGCTGGGCGGGTTCGCGAGCGCGGTACATAGAGGATCCGTGGGCATCATTGGCGCTCACCTCGATCGGAGCGGATGAGTCCGTGTGTCTGCTCGGCACAGGCCTTACCGCCATTGATGTCTTGCAATCCCTGTTACGACCCTCGCGAACGGCCCCCGTGCTGGCACTTTCGCGCCGCGGATTGGTGCCAGCGGCTCACACACCAGCGCCTCTGCCGTCTATCGATCCGCGAGCGTGGCTGGATCAGCTCCTGCGCGGTAGTACAGGGATCACGACCAGGGGTATTAGTCGTGCGATCCGCCGCGAGGTATTGCGTTCCGAGTCGGCTGGTCAGGACTGGCGTCAGGTTCTTGATGGCTTGCGACCGCACATTTCACGGATCTGGCAGACGCTATCACTGAGCGAGAAGACTCGCTTTATTCGGCACGCCAAGGCGTTCTGGGAGGTTGTGCGACATCGGATGGCGCCCGCTGTGGCCGCGTGCGTTGCAGAGGCAGAGTCCACGGGCATTTTCAGGAAGGCCGCGGGGCGTGTTCTCTCTGGGCGCGGCACTCTGGACGGAGTGACGCTGAGCGTGTGCCGGCGCGGCAAATCAATTCCAGAGACGCTCAGGTTTGACTGGATCGTGAACTGCACCGGCCCCGGATCAGGCGGTGCCATGGGCCTGCCGCCGATGCTCGTGCATTTGGTCGACGCCGGGTATCTGGCAGCGGACCCCTTAGGACTAGGAGTGTGTACTACGCCCGATGGTCGCGCGTTGGCGCGTGGACAGATCGTCGAAGACCTCGTGATTATCGGCACTTTGCGCAAGTCCGACTTATGGGAGTCAACAGCTGTGCCGGAGCTACGCCAGCAGGCTGCGTTGGCAGCGGATGTAATCATGCGCCGCCAGCGTCACAACAGCGAAAGTAACAACGCGATGGGCCATCTCAATCCGCTGACAGAGACTATCCTGTCGGAGTAGTTGACTCGGAAGCGGCGCATCAACCGCACACGGTGCAAGCTCCCAGTGACCTCGCCATACGGTCGGCGCCCGACACTTAAGGGCCGCGGCAGCCCACAACCGATATTGCGCGTTAGCGCGCCCAGTGGCCCGGTACAAGTCGATAGCCGCCACCATAAGGTACCCAATGATGCGGTGCCCAGTAGTACCCCGGACGGCCGGGCGCCCAGCGACCGCCCACCCACACATGCTGTCCTCCGACCCAATTCCAATAGCCACCGATCCAGACGTAGCCTGGTGCGGGCGCGACGCCCACGACTTCCTCCTGCGGCGGCGGCGGCGCGACCATGACTGGGGGAGGGCCGTAATATCGCGGCGCCGGCGCCACGACGCAACCGGCTAACGTCACGGACGCTAGAGCTATCAGTGCCGTGGCAAGCTTTAATCCTTGGACTGTTTTCATCATCGTTCACCAAACTGCGTTGTAGCCAGGCCCTTCTGAACGCAGCGCCGCTGCATTGGATGACTGCAGAATAGAAATCATTGCCCGTAATCAGCAGATTGTACGTCGGCCGCCCCAACTCGGCTTGTGGCGCGCCGCTGTCGCTGTCGCAAGGCGCCGATGCTTTTTATTGTGCGGGAGCTGCGCGGCCTGGGGGCTGTGGCAACTTCGACATGGCATCATTGCAGCCTGCGCTCAGCTTGTCCGCGTTACTTCGTAGGCACATCATTAGTTCGTGGCGCTTCTTTCCCGGACATTGGCTGTTGATGTCGGTTGCGCACGCCTGCATGACGGCCCTGTGGACGGCCTGCAAATCAGCCGAGGGCGGCGCCGAGGGGGGCGAGCTCCCGTCGGGAGTTTGTGCCCGCACGGTACCGGCGGCGGCCAGGGCCGCAACGAGAAAAATGACGCTGAGTTTCATGGGTTGGTCCTCCTGATTCTTCGAAATGACTGGCCGACGACGTATTCCCGTCTGCAGGAAAATGCTTCTATCCTCACTGCTCGCACCCACGCGGATTTCGTACGGCCGCGAGCCGCCGCCCACACGATCGGACACGGCGGCCTTTCTACGGGTTTTAATTCCAAGCTTGCACCACTGCGGAGATGTCAGTTCAGGTTGTCAACAGGTTAAGACTAGAAGCGCAAAAAGAGATCCATTTCATAGACGCTCTGCGACTGATCGATCCACGTGCCGCTGCTCGCCCCACTGTGATGATCATCGCCTATGAATTCGTAGTGATATTCGAGCGCAAGATTGACGCGGTTCGGCACTATACCAAAGACGAGCGCGGCGTATGGCGCCACGGTAGTTGTCGGTGCGGCGACGTAAGCATCACCAACGCCTGGAGATATTACGGAATTACTAAGATCCCGCGAATAGACAACCCCAGAATTTATCGCCCAGCGGTGAGTCAACCTTAACTGACTGCGTGCCGCGAAAAAATAGCTCCAATAGCCCGTAATATCGCTGGCTATGCCCGATAGCGGGTTGTTGGTCGTGTAAGCATCATCATAGCTTGTCCCCAATTCGCCTTGAATCGTCAAGCCAATATGGCCCTGAGCCGTGGGAAAACTAAGCTCTCGATTGACGTACAAATCCACGCCGGCGGAGTGGGGGGCATTGTCGACGATCCCAGGGGCGAATAGGGCTTCGACATACACGCTCACCGGGCTTTCGAGTTGATTGATCGCGCGATAGGTCAGATTGAATGTCGGATTGTTGAATCGGTTCGTGTCGGCGTCCGTCGCCGAACGAAAACTGTAGTTGTAGTGCTCGGCCGTGTCGGCGTAGCTGCCCTGGCCGCCCACAGACAGTCGGTTGGTTATGCCGTACTCAACTTGCTCGATGTAGCTATTGGAGTTGGCGGAATAATGTTCATCGACAGCGCCGCCGCTGGGCTGCCAGTCCTGGTCGCGCGTCGAATAAGCGTAGGTGGTTTCTGAATAAATCTCCCCTTGCCTCGGCAGAAATGACGGGTCGGAGATATAGGGTGTGTTATCGGGGATGGCATCCAATGCCCACGCGGACATAGGGCAAGCAAAAGCGATACAGATGCTCAGAGTGCGGGAGGATGCACTGATCAGGATCGCCGAATCCATTCAGGGTCTCCTACAACGTCGTTCCAAACGCCCAGCGCGGCCACGCTTGGCAATAGTAAAGGTACCGATGTGGCGGTCTAGGCCTTGAACGCGCCAAATCAATCGCGGTTGACACGCATCGGCATTGTGCTCGCTGTCCCGGGGCAACGGCGGCGCCCCGCAAGTGGAAGTCGCGGGTGGCCAGGGCGAACACAGCTGATCCAACCTCCAAACCTTTAGTCGCCATCATTGATTGCCTTCAAGACGCATCTGCGCCTAAATCTCTAAGGAACGTCTGAAAAACTGCTCATGAAAATGGTCGCAAGCACCGGATTTGAAGTGAGCAGGGGAAAGCGGGGTCCTTCCGCCGCCGATTCGGCGTTTTTGGCTCCGATTTCGGCCATTTTCCGCATTCGGTCGACACGTCTCCTACACTCTGAGCAACTGTCGTCTCAGCATGTACATATTAGTGAGAGCCGCAGTGACCTCGAGTCGATGCAGGTTCTTCGCCAAACCACGGTAGTGGGTGTTGCGGAAGCCGAAGATGTTCTTGATCACTCCGACCACGTGCTCGACCTTGGCACGCACGCGCGACTTGTTGCGGTTCTTGGCTTTGGTGGCCTCATCGACACGGTTGCCGAAGCGATAGCGCCGGTTGGTGCAATCTCTGGCACGCGGCGCCACCGAGTAGATGGCGTGTGGCCCTGATAGGCCTGGTCACCCCACACACAGGTTTCGCGTCCATGCAGCAAATGAGGCAGCGCGAGCACATCCGACACGTTCGCCGCCGAAGCCAAGATGGTATGGATGCTCTTGTGACGGCTGTCGACGCCCACGTGCGCCTTCA
>Ga0302324_100007861_pt1 | contig 22576 bp, 16 predicted proteins | sample Palsa_T0_1_FD_201949 | JGI IMG/M metagenome (GOLD analysis project Ga0302324, IMG submission 201949) | Peat permafrost microbial communities from Stordalen Mire near Abisko, Sweden - Palsa_T0_1 | ecosystem: Environmental > Terrestrial > Soil > Palsa > Peat permafrost | place: Sweden: Abisko...
AGAAATCCAGCTGAAAGATAATACAACGTCTCTCCCACCTGCGCTGTCACTGGCGTTCCCCGGATAATGCCGTCCAAAAAGATTGGCCGCTTATCTCCGCCAATGCACTCACCGAGGCCGATCACTCCCCGAATATCGGCTAGGAGACTGTGAAGCAAGCGGTTTTGTCTGGGCCTGAAGGCCTTGGCGTTGCTGCTGACTTTTCCGAGGCCTGAAGGCCTCGGCTCCCTCCGGTACGAGCCGGAGTGTCGTGCTTTCCCACCCATTTTTCGTGCGGATTGGGGCTTCCTGAGAAGCAGATTCTTCGCTCACCACCCCCGAACTGAAAAACGTTCGGGGCCCCGTTCGCTCAGAATGACAGTCGCTGTTTTGTTATGAACTCGCCCGTGATGGCCGGGGCCGGGCCTGAAGGCCTTGGCGTTGCTGCTAACTTTTCCGAGGCCTGAAGGCCTTGGCTCCCTCCGGTACGAGCCGGAGTGTCGTGCTTTCCCACCCATTCGCAATGAACGCGAATGGACGGGGCACCCATTTTCGTGCGGATTGAGGTAGTGCGAGAAGCAGATCCCCTTCGGCTTCGCTCAGGGCAGGCTTTCCCTTCGCTTACCCCCATCGCACTGACGTGCGATCGGGGCCCCCAACGCGCTCCGCTCAGGATGACACTTTTTAGGCAGGTTCAGAGGTGGCAACGTCCTGACAGAGCGCTCGAAGCCTAAAGCGTCCGAAAGAACAGAAGCAGATTCTTCGCTCACCACCCCCGAGCTGAAAAGCGTTCGGGGCCCCGTTCGTTCAGAATGACACTCGCTTGTTATGAACTTTAGAGACAAGACACTGTTCCCTGGTCCCTAGCCTTTACCCGGCGCTTTCAAACCAAGTTCTCTCATGGCGATCTGCAGATCCGCCCAGGCTTCTTTCTTCTGCCGCGGATCGCGCAGCAAATACGCGGGGTGATAGGTCACAATCAGCCGCGAGCCGCGCAGCGAATGCACGCGTCCGCGCAGGCCGGCTAGCGGCTGCCGCTGGCCAAGGAGATAGGTCGCCGCGGTCGCTCCGAGCGCTACCAGAACCTCCGGCCGGATCACGTCAATTTGCTGGAAGAGAAACGGCGAGCAGGTATTCGCCTCCTCCGGTTCCGGCGTGCGGTTGCCGGGCGGACGGCACTTGACCACGTTGGCGATATAGACCTCTTCGCGCTTCAGGCCCATGGCCGCGATCATGTTGTTGAGCAGTTGGCCGGCGCGGCCCACAAAGGGAAGTCCCTGCGCATCCTCGTCCGCTCCGGGCCCTTCCCCGACAAACATCAGGCGCGCGTTGGCGCTTCCATCGGCGAAGACGATCTTGTTGCGGCCCTTGTGGAGCGCACAGCGCGTGCAATCGCCAATGTCTTCGCGGATGAGGCGGAGGGCGGCTTCGCGCTCGGCGGGGGCAATGATATTTGAGACTTGCGGAGGGGCGGAAATTGTCGTGCGAGGTAGGATGGTCGTGGTCTCCTGGAAGGTTTGTGGGGGCGCAGTTGCCGGGGCCTGTTGGTGTCGCGAAGTTCTCTCCCAGGTCTCAAAGGCGAGACCTGGGGCACCCAGTTCTGGGGCCTCGGCGAGCGCGGTATCGGACGCGTTTAGAGATGGGGAAATCAGGGCTTCCGGCTGGGATTCGGGGAGATGGTCAAACTGTGCGGGGTCGAAGGGGCGGCGGTAGAACTCGGTGAGGCCGAGGTCGCGATAGAAGCGCAGGCGCGCGGCCAAAGCCTGCTGGGTTGCGGCATCGAGCGAACGGGGCAAGCGGGCTACTCCACGATGAGCTGGCGGCGCGAGCCGGTGGGCGCGTCGGATTGGCTCAGCACCTGCTCCTGCGTTGGGTGTGCGGCGGCGGAGTCGTCGGTCTCGACAACCAGGGAGCGCGGCCTGCGCAGGGCAAGAATCTCGTCGAGGATGCGGTCGGCGAGCTTGCGCTTGGGCATCTCGTGCAACTCGATGGCGGTGGATTTGGTGAGGAATGTGGCTGCATTCAGGTCGGCGTCGATGCCCACGCCGTCGCCGGAAACATCGTTGACCACGATCGCGTCGGCGCCCTTGCGGAGGAGTTTGGCGCGGCCGTTTTCCATGCGATTTTCGGTTTCGGCGGCGAAGCCGACAATCAGCTGTCCGGGCGAGCGGCGGCGGACTACTTCGGCAAGAATGTCTTCGGTCGGCGCGAGTTCGAGCGTGAGCGGTCCGGTGCGTTTGAGCTTGTGGTCTGAAATGCTCACTGGCCGGTAGTCCGCGACAGCAGCCGCTTTGATGATGAGCGTGACATCCTTCATTCGCTCGAGGACGGCGGTGCGCATTTCGTCGGCGGTGACAACTTTGATCAACTCGCAATGCGACGGCGGATGGAGCGAGGTTGGTCCGCTGATGAGGACGACTTTGGCTCCGCGGCTTTGCGCGGCGTCGGCCAGCGCGTAGCCCATCTTGCCGCTGGACCGGTTGCCGAGGAAGCGTACGGGATCGAGGGCCTCGCGCGTGCCGCCCGCCGTGACCAGGACGATTTCGCCGGCCATGTCGTGGCGGCGCCCGAGAGAGTTGAGAACCGCGTCGGCGATGGCATCGGGCTCCGCCATGCGGCCGGTGCCGACCATGCCGCAAGCGAGATCGCCGGTGCCGGGATCGATGACGCGCACGCCGCGCTGACGCAGAATCTCGATGTTGGCACGGGTCGCTGGGTGGTCCCACATATTCACGTTCATCGCGGGAGCTACAAGAACTGGGGCCTGCGTGGCGAGGTACATCGTGGTCAGGAAATCGTCGGCGATGCCGTGGGCAAATTTGGCCAGGAGGTTCGCGGTAGCGGGCGCGACAACGAAAGCCTCGGCCCATTGCGCCTCGCCGATATGCTCGATGGATGAGTCGTACTCGCCTTCGGTGGAGTTGGTTTCCTCCCAGAGGCTGGTGATGACTTTGTGGCCGGTGAGCGCGGCGAAGGTGAGCGGCTGGATGAAGCGGGTAGCCGACTTGGTCATGACGACGTGGACTTCAAGGGCCTGCCGCTGCAGGGCTCGCACCAGTTCCGCCGCTTTGTAAGCGGCAATGCCGCCGGAGACGCCGACCGTCACTCGCATAGATGAAATTGTAGTCTGATTCTCTTGGTGAAGTTGCCGTCGAAGTCGAAACGGAGATTACTGGCAGCGATTCACAAGGACGTTGAAATTTGCCCCGCTTCAGCAAAGCTCTTCACGAGCCTGTGAGTGCGACCACCTCAGCCGGCATGGCATGCGAGAACTTGTAGACATTGATGATCCGAACAACGGTGCGGAGCGAGTCACTCTCATTCATTACTGCTTTGACCAATACTTGCGTCTTCCCGTCGTATTTGAACCGAATGCCACAGGTGCGGACCCTGTCTTGTATCCATTCTTCGTAGCGGAGTTGCCTGACACGGTCGTTCTCGAACGTACGCCGGGCGATCACGAAGCCCATAAACCAGGTCTGAATCTCCATCTTCGACTGCGAGACGAGAATCAGTTCACGGCCAAATAATGTACCAACTTTGACCTGCAACTCACCATCGAGATTGGCCATCCCAATCGACATAACCTTGCATGGATCATAGCATCCGGTGTGAATGGGAAGCTATGGAAATTGGGCCGATTCAAAGGGGCCCAGAGACAAGTGAGCGCGACACAGCAAGTTAGGCCGAGGGATCACGCGGCGGTAACTGAAGTGTGACCGCAAGTAACCCGCGAAGCGCACCGGAGCGATGGCGCGATCGCAATCAACAGCGGAAGATCTCAGTGGGAGAGGATCGGAATGCCGCGGTCTTCCACGAGCGGCTTAACGACCGGCACTTCCTTTTTCACGTAGGAGATTTTTCCCGCTTCGATTTCGTCCTGGGCAATGCGACAAGCCTTGGTGGATTGGCTGGAGACTAACGCCGCTGAGCCGTTCTGTAATTGGCGGGCGCGTCGGGCTGCCACAAGGACCTTACGATAGTTCGAATCGAACTTGGTTTCAATCGTCATCGGAATCCTCTCCAAAGGGAAGTTGTTGCTGGCCCGAAGGACCATCGATGCCAAAGGCCTCCAGCACCGGTTTTAGCCGCTCCCGCGAGTTTTCAATTCGGCAGCCTGCGGCAACCTCCAACACCCTGCTTGAGCGGTAGGCGATCGGCTCGCCATTGCGATAGAAACGCTCTGCAAGCACAATGGCCTCCAATTGCGCCACTGCCCTGTCGAGGATGTCGTTGACCAAAATATAGACGTATTCGCGATAATTCTCAATTTCCTTCCTGGCTTCGCCCAGGCGTCGGTAAACTTCTTCGTCGTTGACAACTCCTTCAGCGCGGCTGCGATTGCGTAAACGAGTGCGCAAGACTCTTGGTGTCGGCGGCAAAACAAAGATGCTCACGGCCTCCGGCATGGATTTGCGCACCTGTGCCGCGCCCTGCACGTCGATGTCGAGCAAAAGGTCGTGACCAGCGCGCCGCGCCTCATCGAGCGAGCTGCGGGCAGTTCCGTAGAGATCTTTGCCAAAGACCTCGGCGTATTCAAGAAACAAGCCTGCATCGCGCATGCGTTCGAATTCCTCGCGCGATGTGAAGTAATACTCACGCCCGTTCTCTTCGGAGCCGCGCGGCAAGCGTGTGGTCCACGAGATCGAGAAATCGACGCCGCTGACCTGTTTACGCAGCTCACTCACCAGAGTGCTTTTGCCCGAACCCGATGGCGCCGAAATGATGAATAGAATTCCTGCCACTTTCCCGTTGTTCCCCTTATTGATCGATTGCCCTTATCAGGCTCGTCATTCCACGTTTTGAATCTGCTCGCGAGCCTTCTCGATTTCAGCTTTCATCGCGAGGCCAAGCTCAGTGATGCGCGTTCCTTTTCCGCCCACGCCGCCGGTCTTGGAAAGCAGCGTGTTCGCTTCGCGATTCATTTCCTGTAGAAGGAAGTCGAGTTTCTTGCCGACTTCGCCGCTGCCGGAAAGCAATTCGCGAAAATGCGCGATGTGCGTGGCCATCCGCGCCAGCTCCTCGGCAATGTCGCTGCGGTCGACCAGGACAGCAACTTCTTCAAGGAGCCGCTGGCGATTGAACTCGTTGCCGGTGGCGGCGATGAGGCGTTGCGTGAGCCTTTCCTGGTAGCGTTGCTCGACTTCAGGCCGCAGCGCGGCCACGCCTTCAGTGGCTTCCGCGAGGCGGTCGAGCGAGGCTTGCAGAATGGCCTTCAACGCGTCGCCTTCCCGGGCGCGCATGATCTTCAATTCTTCAAGAAGAGGCCCAATCTGCTGCAGCACGCTTTCAGAGAGCGCCGCAGGGTCTTCGTCGCCGTTGCCACGGCCATCGCTTTGCAGCGCGCCGGGCATGCGAAGAATCGCGTTCAGATCGGGCTCGCCAAGAAGCGAGAAATCGCTGCGTGCTGTTCGAAACGCATCGAGGTAACCGGCGACAAGATCGCGATTGTAGCCTGCCTTCTGCAACGTCGAGCGGTCGACGGAGAGTGCAAGCTCCACATGGCCACGTGCGAGGTTTTCTTTGAGGGCTCGGCGCAGCTCCATTTCCAAAGCGTCGAGACCGGAGGGCAGGCGCAACTGAATATCGAGAAAGCGGTGATTCACACTCTTCAGACTGAGCGTGTAGACCAATTGATCGTGCACGCGCACCTGGGTGCGGGCGAATCCGGTCATCGAGTAGATCGGCATGCGTGCTATTCCCCCACCTTTGTGGACATCGCTTGCTCAAAGAGCAATGGAAACTGCGCCGTAGGATCCAGGCCCAACAGATCCGAGGTCTGTGGCTCCTGAATGTCCATGAATTGGAGTTGATGGAGCCGCTGGTAAGTGGGCGAATTCGTGAGCAAGTCGTCATGCGAGCCGATCGCCGTGATCCGCCCCTCTTCCAGCACTGCGATTCGATTGGCGCGGCGGACGGTGCCGAGCCTGTGAGCAATCACGACCACCGTACGTCCCTGCATCAGGTTGGCCAGCGCGGCCTGGACAAGCGATTCGCTTTCCGCATCGAGCGCCGAGGTTGCTTCGTCGAGGATGAGAATCGGAGCATCTTTTAAGAGCGCGCGGGCGATGGCAATGCGCTGACGCTCGCCGCCGGAAAGACGAAAGCCTTTTTCGCCGATCACGGTATCGTAGCCCTGCGGCATGCGCAGAATGAAATCGTGCGCCAGTGCGTTGCGCGCAGCCTGCTCGACGAGGGCGTGCTTTATATCGGGCTGGCCGTAAGCGATGTTATGGAGCACGGTGTCGTTGAAGAGGATCGTCTCCTGCGACACCTGTGCAACCTGGCGGCGCAATGAACCGAGAGTTAGGTCGCGGATGTCGCGATCGTCAATAGTGATGCGGCCAAACGTGACATCGAAGAAGCGGGGAATGAGATTGACGAGCGTGGATTTGCCCGCGCCGCTGGGACCGACAAGGGCCAGCACTTCGCCTGCTCGGACATCGAGATCGACATGATGCAGGATCTGATGTTCGCCTTCCGCGGTGGAGTACGAGAATCCCACATCTTCGAAGCGGACGGAGCGGGTGAATCCTTTCAGGACTGCAGCGCGCGGACGCTCTTTTACGTCGTCTTCCGAGTCAAAGAAGGTGAAGATGGAAGCCGAAGCGCCCATCGCCTGCTGGAAGCTGTTGTAAAAGTAGGCGAATTTGCGAACCGGATCATAGAGCTTGAAAAGCAGGATGATGAAAGTGCCAAACAGACCCATGGTCATATGGCCATGCTGAATCTCATTGCGTCCGATGAACAGAAACATCGCAATCGCGACCGCGCCAATGGCGTCCATCAAGGGCGAGCTGATGGATTGAATGCGCACGCTGCGCAGGTTCGCACGGAACAGGCGGCGTGCCGCAGACTTGAAGCGGAGGATCTCCCACAACTCGGTATTGAAGGCCTTGACGATGCGGTTTCCGGTAACCGTTTCGTGCAGGATGTTCTGGATCTCTGCAAGCTTGTCCTGTCCGGTACGGGTACGGGTTCGTACTTCGCTTCCGATCTTCCGCGCGGATGTTACGACTACGGGAATAAAGAGCAGCAACGCCCAGCTGAGATATCCGCCCAGTCTGATCACGAGAACCAGCCCGACAACGAACGTGAAGAACTGCTGGAGGAACTCGCCGAGTACGGAACTGAGCGCGGTTTGCACCTTGTCCACGTCGTTGATAAGGGTGGAGAGGATGGTGCCTGTTGGGTGCTTATGGAAGAAGCTCGCAGAGCGGCGCATCGTGGCTTCGTAGAGGTGATTGCGCAGGTCGGTAATGGTGCCGAAGCCCGCATAGTTGACTAGATAAGTGCCCAGATAATCGCAGAGACCCTTGAGGATGGTCGAGACTACGAGCGCAAAAGCCACCACGTCCCAGGCGTTATGGATGTGCAGGACGTGGGGAATGAGTTGCCTGAGATCGAAGTGCCAACGGCTGTTGGGCAGGCCGAGAAGGATGGGGCCTTCAGGAGCATCGGGCCTGAGAACCTGGTCGAAGATAGGCTGCAATAGAAGGACGCGGAAGGTGTCAAGTACGCCCACCGCGGCTAGAAGAAGAACGCCAGGCAGCCATTGCAAGGAGTAAGGTAACCCGTACCGCAGAAGGCGAAAGAATCGCTTCATGCCTGTTGGCCTGCCTGTGGGTTCTTTGGCTGCAACGCAGGTTTAAAGCGGTCACGAGACTGCATCCCTCCATTGTATCCGGGCCGCGAGTCCCGAAAACTAACCATCAGCGGCCCGCGCCTTTTTCAATGAGACGCGTGGTGGAGAAGCCCTCAACCAGGGGAACGATCTTGACTTCGCCGCCCCAGGATTGAACTTCGCTGGCGCCGACGACGTTCTCTGGCGCGTAGTCACCGCCCTTGACGAGAATATCGGGCTGCACCGCGAGGATGAGGTTCAACGGCGTGGCCTCATCGAAGATCACGACAGCATCGACCGCGGCCAAAGCAGCCAGCACACGCGCGCGATCGGCTTGGCCGACGATGGGACGATTCGGCCCTTTGAGGCAGCCCACCGAGGCGTCGCTGTTGATGGCTACGACGAGCCGATCGCCGCAATGGCGCGCCTGTTCGAGGAGCGTGATGTGGCCGATGTGAAGCAGGTCGAAACAGCCGTTGGTAAAGACAACGCGCTCGCCGTTGGCTTTCCACAATGCAGCGCGCTTGACAACCTCGTCGCGCGTGAGCACGCGATCCTCGGCGTGGAGAGCGATATCCAAACTCAGGGCGGCAAGCAACTCGTGCTTCTCGACCGGCACAGTGCCAACCTTGCCGACCACGATACCGCCGGCGATGTTTGCCAGTTGCACGGCAGTCTCGGGCTGCAGGCCGGAGGCAAGGCTGAGCGCAAGGACTGCAACGACGGTGTCGCCTGCGCCGGAAACGTCGAAAACCTGACGGGCTTGTGCCGGGGCCACAAGGCGATTGCCGGGACGCACCAAGGCAATGCCCTTGTCGCTGAGGGTCGCGGTGAGAAATTCGATGTCGAATGCTGTGACCATCGCCTCGGCAGCTGTGAGCACCGCTTCCAGATCGGCGGGATTGAGGCGCACTGCTGCCGCGAGCTCGACAAGATTCGGACAGATGGTGGTGGCTCCGCGATAGATCGAGTAATCGGAGCTCTTGGGATCGACGAGAACTGGAATGCCGAGCTTGCGGGCGGCGGAAATGAGGGCCTGGCAAATTGCCGGCGTGATCACGCCCTTGGCGTAGTCGGAAAGAACGAGCGCGTGCGAACCGGGCAGGAGCTCTAGTGCTTTTTTCAGGAGAGCGTCGAAAGCGGCTTGCGTAATCGTACCCAGGCGCTCGAAGTCCAGGCGCAGCATCTGCTGACGTCCGCCAAGAATGCGAGTCTTGGTGATGGTTGGAAACCCTTCGGAGACGAAGAAGTGAGGCGTGACCCCGTTACTGCGAAGACGCTCTGCAAGGAGCCGCTCGTTTTCGTCGCCGCCCGTGATGCCGACGACCGTGGTCTGAGCGCCGAGGTGGGCCAGATTCATGGCCACGTTGGCCGCACCACCGGGCTTCTCGTCCTGGCGCAGGCCGCGCACTACGGGCACGGGAGCCTCGGGCGAGATGCGGCCGACATCGCCCCAGATGTACTTGTCGAGCATCACGTCGCCGACGACGAGCAGGCGTTTTCCGGCCCATTCGTCCTCGATTTCGTGGATGACGCGATGCAGTTGTCCGATCACTGTGCCCCCTTGCTGAATCCCCTGGCAGGCCAGACGGGCATGCGAGAGGTTGTTGCTATCATAGCGGGGTGGCAGACTCGGCAGGCAGTGCATGGTCAGGCACCCTTCGCACTATTTTTCTCGATCGGGACGGCGTGCTGAACGAAAAAATGCCGGAAGGAAGCTACGTGACGGCGTGGGCTGACTTTCGCGTGCTGCCGGGCGTGCCTGAGGCGGTGGCGCGCCTGAATCGCGCGGGGTTGCGAGTCATCGTGGTGTCGAATCAGCGGGGCATTGCTCTGGGCCTTTATTCGGCGGCAGACGTGGCGGCGATTCATGCCAATCTGCAAAGTACCCTCAAGGCGAACGGAGCGCATGTGGATGCCTTCTATTTTTGCCCACATGACAAAGGGCAGTGCGACTGCCGGAAGCCGCTGCCGGGCATGTTTGAGCAGGCAAAACGCGCTTTCCCTGACATCACCGCGTCAACCAGTGCGATAGTTGGCGATTCCCTTTCGGACATCGAATTTGGAAAACGGCTCGGCATGCGGACGGTCTTAATCGAAGGCGGAGCGGAGCAGCGCAAAGCTTGGGCGGAGGAAGCTGCGGAGCTGGCCGATGGCCGGTTTGCTTCGCTTCCGGATGCTGTAGAAGCGCTCCTGACACAAGGATGAAGCGAGGATTAGAGCTGTTCTCCAATTCATGTGGGGCGTTTCGAGCGTCGATTGAGACGGCTTTTTCTTGATGAAAAAGCCACTTAGCCAACGTGCCTTCGCGCTATAGCAATTGGAGAACAGCTGTACCGACCAGGCAGCAGTTTCCCTCACTTAGACATGAATTGCATCGAGGGCCCCGCGCAGCTGCCGCACATCTTCTGAGAATGTGCAGTAGCGGGCGTAATCGTCCTGATGATCGTCGCCCAGTTGAATGGCCGAGTTGCGATAGAGCATGGGGCCAGGGATCGGCTTGCGCAAGGAGGCGTGAAACTCGCGAGCTCCGGTGAGGGCGGCGACCTCGCCAACGTTCGATGGACGAATTTGTCCGCAAACCATGACGCGAATCCGACGGCCGGCCGCGCGCACGAGAGATGCAGTCCGCTTGCTTCCCAACAACGCGGTGTTCGCTCCGCCGGAGGTGAGCACGCGGTGCGCACCTGTCCGGGCCACATCTTCTAGCGCGGTTTCCATATCGCGGGTCATGTCGAGGGCGCGATGAAATGTGACTTGCATGGGCGCGGCAAGCGTCGTCAGCTTACCGGTGTTCTCCACGTCCACGGAGCCCTCTGGCGTAAGCAACCCCAGCACGACGCCATCCGCGCCTTCGCAGGCGGCGCAGGCTATGTCGTCGCGCATGGAGTTCAACTCTTCCGGCGAATAGACGAAGTCTCCTCCGCGAGGGCGGATCATCACAAACATACCGATTCCGATACGGTCCCGTACGGCGCGCATCATTCCGATGCTGGGTGTCAGGCCGCCTTCGCTGATAGCGCTGCATAACTCCACGCGATCAGCGCCGCCAGCCTCCGCGGCCATCGCCGACTCTACAGAATCGACGCAGATTTCGAGTTCCATGGTGAATCTTCTTCCTTTACTTATTCCCGGTTGATACCCAGACGCGAGCAGACCCGTGCTTGCCCCAAGGGGCAGGCGACGGGCCCACTCTCAGAATCTGTAGTTAGCGGAAAACTGTAAGTGCCGTTCGATGGAACGGATATTGTTCTGGCTGGCGATTTGACCGAACGTAGTGTCTGTTACGCCGACGTCCGGATTGCCGTAGCTCACGATGTTGAACGCGTTGAAGGCATCGAAGCGAAAGCCGAATGTCTGCCCCTCGACAATGCGGAACTCCTTAAAGGCCGACATATCCACATTGAAGTAACCCGGCCCGCGGACCGCTCCATTGCTTGATGTGCCGAAAGTATTCGACGCCGGAACGCCGAATGCGCAGACTCCATTGTCGACGCCCGCTGTGGTGCACGGAGTCGCCGATGGATCGGTGCCGAACCAGTTGTTAATGCTCCGATTCTTGATGTGCAGCGGTCGGTATTGGTTGGGTCTCGAGTTACCGTAGCTATTCGAGTTGTTGCCGGGGGCGAGGAGCGATTCAGGAAAACCTGAATACGCAACTGCCGCCGTGGAGATCTTCCACCCGCCGATAGCTTCGTCGAGCACGCGATTCATGTGATTGAGAAACATCCTGTCCTTGCCGAACGGAAGGTCGTATACACCCGTTCCGGAGATGTTGTGCGTAACATCGTAGCCGGAGGGACCATAGTCGGCAGCGCTGTTGTAGTAGTTCTGGAACGCGCCGCTGTAGCCGTTCACATTGAGCGCATAGTTACCCAGGCTGTTCGTCATGGCCTTGCTATAGGTGTAGTTCACCGTAAACTCAAGCCCGTGACTTACTCGCTGGCGCAGCGTAGTCTCCAGCGCATTGAAGTTCATCATGGCGCGCGATTCAGTAATCATGGTGATCTGGGAACCTACTCCTCCAATCGGCGCGTTGATTCCGATGTATGGGTTGTTGTAATAGCGCGCAGTGGTGGGATCGCCGTTGGTCAGATACTGATTGATATTGCCGTAGTCTTCAATGTGCTGGCCCTGCTCGCCGATATAACCCACTTGCAGCGAGGCGGTGTTGGAAAGGGCATATTCCGTGGTCAGGTTCCACTCCTGGATATAGGCAGGCTGTATGTTCTGCGGATACACCTGGTAGGACCCGGTGCCGGCCGAACTGCCCCCTGAGAAACCTTCCTCGACTGTGCGCGGCGCTCCTGCAGTTGTCGAGGTCGGAGTCACGGCCGTGATGTTCACTGCCGTAATGAAGGGAATCAGCGCGGTGAGACGCTGGTTGGACGAGTTGCCCTCATAGAAGCTCGTTGCTCCGTACCCCCCGCGGACTACGAACCTATCGCTCGCCTGATAGGCAAAGCCTAAGCGCGGCATGACCTGGCGATAATTCGGCTGGTAGCATGCGTCGTTGCTGCAAACGCCCGATCCGGCTGGAGCCCCGGCAGGCACGCTGTGTGCGTAGATTACTTGTCCAGTCGCGATGTTGATGTTGCCGGTCTTGTTGTTCTGTTCGATCCAGGGCTCGTCGAACTCCCAGCGAACGCCGAGATTCAACGTTAGCTTGGGCAACACCTTGTAATCGTCCTGAATGAACTCGGCCGCGCGCCACTGCCGCTGGCCGACGTTCACGCTGCCCAGAGTTGCTGCTGCGCTGGCGACGCGGTCCAGGAGAAAGTCCGCTCCCGGATAGCCCCCACCGTTTGCGGCAGAAGGGTTGCTGGTAAACGCTCCAGTGTAGTCGAGCGTTCCGAGGTAGCCGTAGTTATTCCCGGTGGGATAGTTATTCTGGTACCGGATCGCTTGAATGCCTGCACTAAGTGTGTGGCGGCCATGCTGCCACGTGATGTTATCGATGTAGCTATACGTGTTGTCGATCACTCCGCCGCTCAACCCCGGCGTACCAACGTCGGTGATATCGCTGGTGCTGCCGCCGCCGCCAAAGCCCGCATTGATGCCGAAACCCTGGTTTGAGAAGCCCACAAAAGTTTGCGTTCCGAAGGGAATGCCGACCTTGGAGTTTCCTGTCAGGCCGAATTGCCCCGAGGGATCGCCTGGCGTGCCCTGATTCCAGTTGACGCGCGTAAAGCCGACACGCGCCGAGCTGACGACCGTCGGAGAAAACACATGCACCCAGTTCGCTCCGACGATATGCGTTGGAAAGATGTTGATGCCGGGGAAGGTGATCGCGAGAACAGCTGACGTGCCGTCGTATGCGTGCGAGTCAGAGAAGAAACCCGTGATCTTATCCGCCGCGCGTGGATCGAACTCGATCTTGACATCGCCCTGGTTGTTCGCCTTGTAATTGCGGTACGGTCCCTGCAAGTCGTTTGCGGTAATCCCGTCGGTCGGCGCGGCATTGGGCAATGGATAAAGGCTCGGATTGGCAAAGAGATATTTGGCCACAGGGTTCACGATCGGGACACCCTGGTTATTGGCGTAGGGAGCGAAGTTGTTTTGCGAGTCGTAGAGTTGAATCGGCGTCGAGGCACTCAACAACGCGGAGAAATCGCCGTTGCGCATCGCTTGGGTAAACACACTTACCGATTGCAGCCCTCCCTGGTGGAAATGCGAGCCGAGGTAGTCGACAAAGAAGAAGAGCTTGTTGTGGAGAATCGGGCCGCCTAACGTTCCGCCATACTGGATCTGCGAGTAAGGACTGATCGGGATCTGTGGAGTGACGTTCTTGTTTTGCCAGGAGTTGGCGTTGAACTCCTGGTTCTGCTCATAGCCGTACGCCGATCCATGAAAGTGATTCGTGCCGCTCTTGAGCACGCTGACGACTCCGCCGCCATTGACGTTTCCGTAATCGGCGGGCGAGTTAGCCGTGAGTACCTTGATCTCCTGCAGTGATTCGGGAGCAGGCGTGTAGGCGATCACGTTGTTGAACGTCTCGTTCATGTCGATGCCGTCGAGCGTGTAGTTATTCGACTGAGCGCGATTGCCGTTCATATTCGGCGTATCCAGGTAGGACGTGCTGCGTTCGATGCTTGTGGTGCCGGACGTGCCCCCCGTGTCCACCGATCCCGGCATGTACAGCGTAAGGGCAGAGAAATCCAACCCGTTGAGCGGCAGGTTCTCAATCGAACGCGTCGAAAAAGTCGATCCCAGGGTGGGGTTGGTGGTGTTCAAAATCGTCGCTGCATCGGACACAGAGACAGTAGTCACGCTGCTCCCAACCTTCATCTGCACATTGATGGTTGGCGTTTGCAATACCTCCAGTGTGAAGGGCTGCAGCACGTCCTTCTCAAACCCCTCCGCTTCGATCGTGACCTGGTAGCGGCCGATTGGAAGGAAATCGATTCGATAGAGTCCGGTTCCATTGCTGGTCCTGGTGGTGTCGACGCCTGTGTCCAGGTTGTGGGCTGTTACATGCGCATTAGAAATGGCCGCGCCACTCGGGTCGGTGACTGTTCCCGTGATCGATCCGGTGACTGTCTGAGCGTGGACACTGGGAAGACAAGGCAAGAGGGCGAGAGCGAAACCGAGGAAGGAGCGGGAAAAGCGTCTGGTCATGAGGTCCTCACTTGAAAGAAGGGCAATCTTGGATATAAGTCTGTTTTGAGAAAAGCGCCTCCCGAGATCTTGGCGGGCGATTGATAAGAGAAGGAAAGGGCGCTCGCGCTCGGGATGAATCCTGGATGTCAGGGCCTACGAATTTTTGACTCTTATCCGCTGAGAAGTGGGGTTGCGGATGCCGGTCGCGGTGGGTATGCCGCGAATGAATAGTACGTTAATACAGATTGATTGAAAACTCCAGAAAAATGTTAATTTGAGTCAAAATTGACTAAAACATTGTTTCTTTTTGCGAAATATCGTACAGGTGCTTTGAAAGCGGGCAAGTCGTTTCGGGTTTGCTGGTTGGTTATTGACGGTCTGGCGGTTGCTCGCTCGGTTCTGATCTGTGTCGTCGCTTGAGAATCCAAGCCGCACCGGTTCCAGCAGCGCAGAGCATTATCCAGAAGCCATTGAAAAGCCATTCCCCTCGGACCATGCGCTCAGGGCTAAGCGCATCCTCTAGGAACATGAACGCGAGGTATAGCAGGAGGCTGAGTCCAACCAAAGAGAAACCCATGGTTTCTCGCTCTCCGCGAAGAAGAAAGAACAATCCGGTCACAAGCAGACATGGGAGAACGAACAGGCACAAACCTAGCTTTGCTTCCCAAGCAGGAAACCGGTTCGAGTGGTCGAGAGCCGTTGCCGCTGCTGAATAGGCCTCAGAGAGAACCAACAGGATGAGGTAGAGAGCGCAAAGCGCGTTTCGTGCTCGGATCAACCATCTCGCTTCGTGATTCTTCATTTCTTGTGGGCGTACGGAACTCTGCCAAATCTATAGCTCGGCACAGGTTTCGAGCAAGTTTGCGTCGCGGTCGTTCAGTAACGGGCGGGTCGCGGACAATCCGAAATTGCCTTTTGGGGAGGCTGTCACATTGCCGGTGATTTTCGGCGGCCAGGGCCGAGTTTAGTAGGCGCGGAGGTCTTGAATGGCCTTTAGGATAGTGGCCGGCTGCGGCAGGATGGCGTCTTCAAGCAACGGCTGGTAGGCCACAAAGGTGTCCATGGCGCCGATGCGGCGGACCGGCGCGTCGAGGTCGGCGAAGAGTTCGTCGGCGATGCGGGCGGCGATCTCCGCGCCGTAGCCCCAGCTGAGCATGTCCTCGTGAGCAATGATGACGCGGCTCGTCTTGCGCACCGAGGTGGCGATGGCTTCCCAGTCGTAGGGGTTGAGCGTGCGCAGATCGAGAATCTCGACATCGATTCCGAACTCGCGCTGCGCTTTTTCTGCGGCCTGCAACGCACGCGGCACGATTGCGCCGTAGGTCACGAGGGTGATGTGGCTGCCGGGCCGAACGATTTTGGCTTTGCCAAAGGGGATCGCGTAATCGGGCCCGGGATAGGGCGCGCGGCCGTAGGATTCGCGGTAGAGACGCTTGTGCTCGAAAAAGAGAACGGGGTCGTCGCAGCGAATGGCGGTGCGCAGAAGCCCATTGGCGTCGAGCGCGTTCGAGGGGAAGACGACGCGGAGCCCCGGCGTGTGCGTGAAAAGGCTCTCGCCGGACTGCGAGTGATAGATCGAGCCTCCCGTAAGATAGCCGCCGATAGGCACACGAATCACCGCTGGTGCGGCCCACTCACCGTTAGAGCGCCAGCGCATGAGTGCGAGCTCATTGCGAATCTGGTGCATGGCGGGCCAGATGTAATCGAAGAACTGAATCTCGACGACCGGCTTCATGCCGCGTGTGGCAAAGCCTACGGCGCGGCCTACGATATTGGCTTCGGCCAAGGGTGAGTTGAAAACGCGGTCCGAACCGAAGGCTGTTTGCAAACCGGCGGTGAGCTTGAAGACTCCGCCTTTGCCCTTCACTTCAGAGAGAGCGGCTTCGCGACTGGCGTCTGCCACATCTTCGCCGAAGACAACAATGCGCGGATCGCGGCGCATTTCGTCGTGCAGGCAGGCATTGATGAGGTCGGCCATGGTGCGCGGCGCGTTGCCCTTGGCGCTGGCGGATTTGCCCGACTGAATTGCCCCTTTTGCCGGCTCGGTGGCGATTGCGGCGTTGGTGGGATCCAACTCCTCTGAATAGACGTGGCGCGTGATGCCAGCGACCGGTGGGAGCGGCGCGGTGAGAGCGCGCTCCGCGGCTTCAGCGACTTCGCGATCGAGTTGCTGCTCGAGTGCGTTGATCTCGTCGGCGCTGAGGATTCCCTCACGGAGAAGACGCATCTGCATCTTCGCGATGGGGTCGCGCATGGCGTCGGCTTCGCGCTCTGCTGCGGAACGGTACAGCTTGTCATCGTCCGAGAGCGAGTGGGAATAGGCTCGGACACAATGACCGTGCACGAAGGCAGGCCCGCGGCCAGCGCGGCAATGGGCTGCGGCAGCTTGAAACGTGCGCAGGCAAACTTCGGCGTCGGTGCCGTCGATCTCGGCGAAGTAGAAATTGGGAAAATTCGCGACTAACTTGGAAATGTTGCCGCCGGGTGTATTGACCTCGACGGGCACGCTGATCGCATAGCCGTTATCTTCAATGCAGAAGATGACGGGAACCTTGTTGTTGGAAGCCGTGTTCATCGCTTCCCAGAATTCGCCCTGCGATGTGGAACCTTCTCCGAGGCAAGTCAGTGATACTTCGTCGTCGTGGAATTCAACATCGCGAAAAGCGCGGTAATCACCCTCTGCCTTTGCTACTGCTTCCGGGTGACGGCTGAAATAGTGGCCAGCCTCGGCGCAGCCCACGGCGTGAAGAACCTGCGTGGTGGTGGAAGACGAAGTACTGACGATGTGCAGAGGGCGGCTGCTCCAGTGCGCCGGCATCTGGCGGCCGCCGCTGGCCGGATCGGTCTCGGCGCCGACTGCCTGCAAAAACATCTCTTCGGGGGTTACACCCAACGCGAGGCAGAGAGCGCGATCCCGATAATAGGGGAAGAACCAGTCGTAGCCGGGCCGGAGGGCTAGCGCGGCGCCGACCTGAAGTGCCTCGTGACCTGCGCCGGAGACCTGAAAGTAGATTTTTTGCTGACGCTTGAGAAGGATCTCGCGGTCGTCGACGCGGCGGGAGAGAAACATCAACCGATAGATTTCGATGAGCTGTTGCGGAGTTAGGTGGCCGGAATCGGGATCCATTCCCGGCACGCGAGCTGTGGACACGGCAAGTCCCATTCCTTACTCCCCGAAAACCCTGCGAATTCTATCTGTCTCGATTGTACCAACCACTTCAATTCGGCTTCGTGCAACTATTGAGGGCCGTGAAAATGATTTGCTGCAGCTTCAGTTCAGCGGCCTTGTGAAGGAACCGGCTCTTGCAATGGCGGTCCGCCCACAAAGGAGATGCTCATTTTCTGCTTCACGTTTCGAGCCAGTTTCTCAATATCTGCAATTTTGCGCAATTGCACCTGAGTAAGCACACCCTGGTTACTAGTTTCTATCTCAGAATTCAGTTCCTGGGCGAGTTTCAGCAGCTTCTGAGTATCGGAAACAAGGGACTTCTGGCGGTCCGCGTTGAGCGCCCGCATTTGTCTCGCCGCCAACACAGGATCGTTGGCGCCAAAGCCATCGTAGGGACTGCGGGGTTGTTGATTCATGTGGTTGGGAATTGGTTGCTGGCCTGCCGGCTCCGCGGCAAAGGATCCGAGAATCAGGACAACACAAGAAACGAGCGCGCCCCGTGCGGGCCTTCGAACCAGTCCAGTCCATCTCTGGGTTTGCGAAGATTTTTGTGCGTCGCGCATGATCTTCCGTTGTAGCAATAGACGTAACTTTAACCCCAGCGTTGGAGGCATGGGGAACCTCCTGACGAATCGCAAACGGAGGCCAGTCCTAGCTTCGACCGTCCGGCAGCCTCATCTTCTCCTTTACGTTGTGCGCCAGCCTTTCAATCTCGTCGGCTTTGCGGATCACATTGAGAGAGAGTGTGTCTTTGTTCGTCTTATCGACTTCTGCCTTCAGGTCCATCGCCAGGGTCAACAGCTTTGCGCTTTCATCGGCGAGCTGCTTCTTGCGTTCGGCATTGGCGGCATCAAAGCTTTGTTGTTTCGCTTGCCGGTCGCGCATTTTCGTTTGGGCGTTGGCGTCGGGTAACGGATTCGCTTCAGGAAGGAGGTAAGGCTTGTCTGCATCTCCGCCCGACGGCTGCTGTCCAGGCTGGGCGGCGCCAGTGAGAAGTGCGATTGCCGCCAAGGAAAGCAGTCCGGCTCCAAACAAAAGTCTGGAATGATGGACAAGGGACCGGTCACAGTCTTGGTTGCACGGTTGGTTTTTAGGTTGGCTCAGCCGCATATGGACCTCCGCGATACTTCAGTTGGATGTCATCTTTGAACCGCTGCGGGAAGCGGCGCTTCGACAGGGGTGGAGCCTGCGGCCCGACCGGGGACAGCTCGTCTGGGGACAGTATAGATAGAAAGAGGAGACTGGTATGCATGCATTTTTGATTGCGTCTTTGATTGCATCGAGGTCGGGTTGGCTCGCCGAAGACAGGTTTATGGGTAAGGTGCTCGATGAATGGGCAATCGACACCCAGGAATTTGTCCGGACCAAGCTTCCTCATTTGTTCATCGTTGTAATTATCGCCTTTTTTCTCAGTCGCTTACTGAGCATAATCGCGGCGCGGACGATCCGCATCGCCGAGGTGCATGCGGCTGGCCGAGGCCGGGTGGCGCAGGTGAAAACGCTGGCGGGGGTCATCCGCACGACCGGCTTCGCGATCATTGGCGTGATTGTGGGCCTGCAGTTTCTTTATGCCGTGGATGTAAACCTTGCGCCTCTGCTTGCCTCGGCGGGGATCGCGGGGGTAGCCATCGGCCTGGCAGCTCAGAACCTCGTGAAGGACATGCTCAACGGCACACTGATTCTGATCGAAGACCAGTTCAACGTGGGCGACGTGGTGACGCTGGCCGGACTGACCGGCACGGTGGAGCTGATGACTCTGCGCAAAACGACGGTACGCGGAGGCGATGGGACGTTGTATGTGATTCCAAACTCGCAGATCACGACGGTCGCGAACCAGAGCGTGGACTATTCGATAGCAACAATCAACGTCAGCGTCGACTTCTCCGCGAACCCCGACAAGGTGCTGGAATTGTTGACAAGCATTGCGACGGAAATTCGAACCAGCAAGGAGTATCGCGACCTATTTGTTGCGGACCCGCAGATTCTTGGTGTCGATTCGATGAAGGGATCGCAGCTGATCTTTCCGGTGATCTTCAAGACCAAAGCCACGCAGCAGTACGCACCGATGCGGGAGTTTCAGCGGCGCGTGCGCATCGCTCTCGAAGAAAATCATATGCTGCCCGGCGATCCAAACCGGGTTTTCAATTCGTTTGTCGATAAGGTGGAGGGTCCGCACGGGACTGCGCCCTTTCCATCGGCGGGACACGAAGCGCCTCCTGCGCGCGATCCAACGACGATCAAGCCGCAAGAGACAAATCCGTTTAGCGGGGAATCGAGCTGAGAGCGAAGTTCAGTTGCTCCCGGTCAGCGCCTCGAGTAACGCGTCGGCATCGGTGATCGGTGGCAGGCAGGTGCGTCCACGGCAGACCATCGCCCACGCCTTCGCACGGGCCGGCACCGGCACCTGCAGAAGTGTCTCGGCCAAGGCATCGGGAAGATTTCCTGCAACGAGTTGCGCGGGCGCGAGGCGGACCACGGTCTTGTTCACAGCGAAGCCTGAGACAGCGGTTGCCTCGAGGCGGTCCGCTTCTTCGCCTGTTCCGACCACGACCACCTGGATTGGATCGAGGAGCAGCCGCTCGAGAGCAAGCCCGTAGCTGCCCGCATAAAGGCCAAAGTGTTCGACGACGCCCGCGAACGAACCGAGCGTGTCTTCGGCAATCTCGTGGTATGCGGTGCGGCCCGAAAGAGCTTCTAACCGGAGCAAAGCCGCGGCCGCAGTGGGATTGCCCGCGGGCGTGGGCGAATCTTGCAGCGGTTTGCGCCGAGCGCCTAATGCGCCGAGCGGCGTGCTTCCCTTCTCCGGTGTGGCGGCGTCGTAGAACGCATCGGCCGTGTGGTCGTAGAATCGGGCGATCATGGCGTCGGCGAGCTTGATGGCAGCGTGATAAAACTTCATTTCTCCGCCGGCAAACCAACCGTCGATGCAGGCGTGCACGGTGAAGGCATAATCGTCGAGCGTGCCCGGTACGCGATCGGTCAAGCCGGCACCTTCGGGATAGGCAATGACATGGTAGAGCGAAGCATCGCCGTCCCAGGCTTGCGCGAGCAGGCGCGACAACGTCAGCAGCGCGAATTCGCGAGCGCCTTCGATGCGGAGCACGCGCGCCGCTTCGAGATACGCGGTAACCGCCATCGCATTCCAGCCGGTGTAGAGCGTCCGGTCAATAAATGGCGTGGGGCGCTGGGTGCGCGCGGTGAGCAATTTGCCTCGGGCTGATTCGATCAGCGATTGCAATTCTGAGGGGGGTTTGCGCGTTTCTGCGGCCACCTCATCAAGTGAGTATTTGCGATGGAGAACATTGCGGGCCGGGTTGTGGTGCATGTCGCCCAGCTCGCCAATGTCCCAGTAAAGCGAGGCTACGCTCAGCTCACCGGTGCCCAACACCGCGCGCGCTTCTTCGAGCGTCCACGTGAAGTAGTCGCCGTCGTCGTCTAGATTGATGTCGGCGTCCTGCGAGGCATAAAAGCCGCCCCGCGCACGGTCGGTCATCACAGTATCGAGCCAGCCAACAATCTCGCGCGCAGTCTGCCGGAAGTCTTCGCGTACAAAACTCTGGAAGCCGTGCGTGTAGTTGCGCAGCAGCTCGGTGTTGTCGTAGAGCATTTTTTCGAAGTGAGGCACGACCCAGCGCTCGTCGGTACTGTATCGGTGAAATCCGCCGGCAATCTGGTCGTAGACTCCGCCGCGCGCCATCTTTTCGAGCGTCACGGTGAAGGCCTCGCGGGCTGCGGTGTTGCCGCGATTGGCTGCTAACTGTAGCAGCAGATCGAGAGCTGCCGGATGGGGAAATTTGGGCTGCGAACCGAAGCCCCCATTGCGCGGATCGAACTGGGCAATCGCCGAATTCGCAAGCTTGTCGACGAGGGCGAGCGACAGTTCGCCGCCGCGTCCGGAGAAGCTCTCATTGTGTTCGATGGCCGACATAACGCTGGCAGCGGATTCGAGCGCCTCTTCGCGGCGATCGTGCCAGACCTGGGACATGGTGAGCAAGACGCGGCCGAAGCCCGGGCGGCCATAACGGTCGTCGCGCGGGAAGTACGTGCCACCGAAGTAGGGCCGGCCGTCGGGGGTAAGAAACGCAGTGAGCGGCCAACCGCCCTGCCCCGAAATCGCCGAAACTGCAGCCTGATAACGAGCATCCACATCAGGCCGCTCATCACGATCAACCTTTACAGCCACATAGTGCTCGTTGATGATGCGCGCCAGCTCCGGGTCTTCGTAGGATTCGCGGTCCATGACGTGGCACCAATGACACCATACCGCGCCGATATCGAGCAGAATCGGCTTGTTCTCGGCCTGGGCCCGGGCAAACGCGATTTCACCCCACGGATGCCATTGAACTGGCTGCTGCCGCGCCGAGCGCAGGTAGGAGGAAGCTGCATGCTCAAGCTGGTTCGCCGCGCCGATTGTGGTGGCAGGTTCGTGCATGCGGTGAGGATACATGGACCGTTCCGATCATGCCACCCCAGCGCCTGCCGAGCGATGGAACTATCACCAGCAGTATGAGATACAACTAAGTAGGACCGGCTAGCATCCAAAGATCACGGTATTTTCCGACTCAGAATGGCAGTCAGCCTGTCCGACGTGCAAATGATTTGCAATACGACCTGGGGGATGAATCGATTCCACAGGCCGCAGGGCCTGTTGTGATTGGGAGCGCAGTGCGATGGAAGAAAAGAAAGCAGGCGCCATCGGCTCCGACTTGACGAGGCCCGAGGCGGAGACTTTGCCGCCCATGGCTGAGCTTGTCCGCACGTTCGATTGGGGGACAACCCCGCTCGGGCCGATGGAGAGCTGGCCGGACGGACTGAAAAACACCGTCCGCATTCTGGTCACTTCGCGATTTTCGATGTGGATGGCCTGGGGCCCGGAACTCACCGTTCTTTACAACGATTCCTACGCCAGAACGACACTGGGCAAAAAACACCCCTGGGCTTTAGGGAAGCCGGCGTCCCAGGTGTGGAGCGAGATCTGGAAAGATATCGGGCCGCGCATCCACCGGGTAATGGAAAGCGGCGAAGCTTCTTGGGACGAGATGCTGATGCTGATCCTGGAGCGCAGCGGCTACCAGGAAGAGACGTATCATACATTTTCATACAGCCCTCTCGAAGGCCCTGACGGCCAGATTGTCGGCATGCTCTGCGTGGTCATTGAAGACACGGTGCGCGTGATTGGCGAGCGGCAGCTTTCAGCTCTCAGC
>Ga0302324_100007862_pt1 | contig 22575 bp, 21 predicted proteins | sample Palsa_T0_1_FD_201949 | JGI IMG/M metagenome (GOLD analysis project Ga0302324, IMG submission 201949) | Peat permafrost microbial communities from Stordalen Mire near Abisko, Sweden - Palsa_T0_1 | ecosystem: Environmental > Terrestrial > Soil > Palsa > Peat permafrost | place: Sweden: Abisko...
GGACTGTTGGCGATGGATAAACCGATGACACTGCCGAGTCATGAATATTGCGATAAGTTCTGCGGAACGAGGCGGCGCGTCCTACCGCTTTCCGCCAGCGGCTCGAATTTGGTGCGCGGCGCCACTGCTGGGTTTACTGGGGGGCTGTGACGGCGCTCCCTCGCGCAATATTCTAGGCTCGTATTTTCCGTCTTGGATGGTATGTGCGCTGGTGGGCATTGCCTTGGCACTTGCAGCCCGCGCCATTTTCAAGGCCTCCGGGCTGCTCCAGGAAATACCCGTCCCCTTCGTCGTCATGCTGGCGATTGCCTGTGCAGGCACCTTCGCGATGTGGCTGATATGGCTGTCTTGAGAGATGCCAATGAGTGAAGGCAAGTCGCTTCGCGGGAAGGTGATTGCCACGACGGCAATCGGACTGGCCATCGTCCTCGGCATTCTCGTCATCTTCGCGATTGATCGGCGGCCTCGCACACACGACGCGCGTATTTTTGCCTACAGCGCGGCGATGGCGTCGGAGATCAGTGGACGAATTGTCCAGATCCTCATTACGAATGATCAAGATGTTGCAAAGGGTGCGCCGCTCCTCGTCATTGATCCGGCGCCGTACGAATTCCAACTGCGCCAGGCCCGCGCTCAGGTGGCCGCCCTCAAGGCGCAAATCGCTCTGACGGGACGTCAAGTCACCTCCCAGGGTTCCGGCGTCCAAGCGGCCGAAAGCCAAGTTCAGAGGGCGCGCGACCAGCTGAGGTACGCGCAGGACACGCGCCAGCGCCTCGAGCCGTTGCTGAAACCCGGCTTCGTAACTCAACAGCAATTGGATGAAGCCAAGACGAACGAAGCTGCTGCCGAAGCATCCCTCCAAGCGCTCAGCCGAAGCGCCACCCAGGCCCGCCAAGCGGTGGGCGATACTTTGAGCCTCGAAGCTCAATTGGAAGGGGCCGAAGCAGCGGAGGCCAATGCCGCACGCAACTGCGACCTGACGACTCTGCGTGCCCCGTTTGCCGGAAAGGTAGTCGGATTGCAAATTGCGGAAGGCACTTTCGCCGTCGCCGGGCATCCGCTCTTCAGTCTCATCAAATCCGATGCGTGGTATGCCATCGCCGACTTTCGAGAAACCGAATTGCCGCGAATCGCCGTCGGCGATCGAGCCACGGTGTGGACCATGTCCGAAAGCAACACCGCCTTTGAAGGGCGGGTGGAAAGCTTGGGCGCGGGCGTGCAATCGACGGATCAAGACGGTCCTGGTCTTCCCGTCACCAGCCGCGACCTCAACTGGGTCGTGGTCGCGCAGCGATTTCCTGTCTGGATTCGGCTCGATAACCCGCCCCCCTTTGCCATGCATGCGGGATTAACCGCATCCGTCAAAGTGCATCATGACGGCCCTCGCTGAGTCGCAAGGATCCCGCCCGCTGCTTGAAGTCCTTGCTCTCGAGCTGGCGTCGCGAGAGGGCCGGTGGGCGGCTGTCGCGCGCATCGCAACCGGATCTACGATCACAGTGGTCATCGCAATGATCTTTCAGATACCCGAGCCGACCTACATGGCCTATATCGGCTTTCTGATCAGCAAGGATGAGAAAAACGCGACCGTGACAGCAGCTCTCGGCGCATTGGCCGCCGTGACCCTCGCGATTCTCCTGGTCTTGGGCCTGGAACTCATCGATACCGCCGAACCCGCACTGCGATTACCCCTCATGGCGATGGCGACCTTTGCTGCCATGTTTACCGTGCGCACGTTTGCGCTAGGTCCCATCTCCTTCCTGGCTGGCTTTGTCATCGTGTTGCTGCAGTCGCTGGTCGATGATGTACCAAGCCCTGAGGCCCTGACACGCGCGACCTTGTGGACATGGGTGGTGGTGTTCGTGCCGCTGGCCGTGACGATCATCGTCAATTTAGTGTTTGGCCAGGGCGCGGTGGCATTCATGGACCGCAGCGTCCGAAAGGTCCTGAAGGAGTGTGAAACCTCGCTTGCTAACGGCGAGTACCGCAAATCCCTTCCTGAATGGCGTGCACGGCTCCTACCCTTGCTCGAAACCGCGCAACATAGCTCCAAAAGCGGAGCGCGCACCGGCCGAATCACGGTGCCCGTGATACGTGCGCTTCTCGATGCGTTGGTGGTCCTGGAGGCCCTTCCCGGCGATCTGCCGGACGATGTTCGAGAGGAGCTGGCGAGCCGGTTGCGAGCCTGCAGACTCGCCATCGAGTCGGACGCCGCCCCAGCAATGGATGAATCCCTGGCGCCGCCGCCGCAATTCGTCGACTCGAGCAAGGAACAATCCCCGGCAGTGATTGCCGTGCGCAGCACGCTGTCCAGCCTCTTAAGTGCGATTAGCCACCCTGTCACCGCGGTTGGCAAAACCGAAGCATTTCACCCACCTCGAGGCCTCTTCGTCGCCGACGCGTTCAGCAATCCGGCGAACTGGCAATTTGCCCTGAAAACCACGATGGCAGTCATGATTTCGTACGCCATCTATTCGCTGCTCCACTGGCCCGGGATGCGCACCGCCATCGTCACTTGCTTTTTTGTCGCCCTCTCCAGCCTGGGCGAGACCGTGCACAAGTTCGTGCTCAGGCTCTCGGGCGCCGTCATTGGCGGACTCATCGCCGCCCTGTGCATCGTCTTTGTCCTCCCGCATCTCACTGATATCGGCCAGCTATGTCTACTGATTGCCGTCGTGTCGGTGGGCGCCGCATGGGTAGCAACGAGCAGTGAATTGCTCTCCTACGCCGGCATGCAGATCGCATTCGCCTTCTTTTTGGGCACTCTACAAGGTTACGCGCCCGCGACCGATCTCACGGTCCTTCGCGACCGAGTCGCCGGCATTCTGCTCGGGAATATGGTGATTACGATTATATTCAGTTCGTTTTGGCCTCAATCAGCCAGATCGGGTATTCGCACGGCGGTTGCCGAGGCGGTGCGCGCGATTGGGGACGTGATCCGTCAGCCACGCAATGCCGGGGAGGCGCGCATGCGCACCGTTCAGGCACTGGTGCGGGCCGATCACTTGCGCACCTTGAGCCTTTTCGAGCTGCGAATGCTGCCGAGCCATGTGCGAGAAAGCCTGAATGTTCCGCCCCTCGCGAATGTCGAACGGCTCGCGGGAGCAGCCTTCGTCGTTTCGACGGATGCGATTTCCCGCTATGCCGAACTGGGATCTACCGCCCGCTTGGCCGAATGGGCCGAGTCCGCCGCAGACAATCTCTCGGGAGGTCGGCCAGTGCCCCCGAGTCCCGTGCCCACCGCTTCCTCGCCAGCAACTGCGATAGAACCCGATGCACGCTTGAGCCAACACGCCATCGAACAACTCGAGTCGGAGGTTCAGCATGTTGCTTCGGCGGCGCATTGAACGCTCGAGGTTCGGATTGACCTTTATTGCCGGCGCGTTCAACGCCGGCCTGGCGGTCGCGCAAGCGCCGCCGAGTCCCGAGCAGCCCTGGGCGATTCCAGAATCGGCCATCAGCCGCGCCGCCGCCCTGGGCGACACCACCTTTTCGGTTCCGCACAAGCAGTACGATCTGGCGGCGCTGGTCGATCTTGCGGAAAGAGTAAATCCAACGACGCGGGAAGCTTGGGAAGCCGCGCGCGAAGCGGCCGCGGGTATCGGCCTCGCAGAAAGCGCGTATCTTCCGCAGCTTTCCTTGCAAGCGATCGGCGGCTTTCAACACACACCGTTACCAATGCCAAGAAACCTGGTGCCGGCGGGCTATTTCGTCTCCGATACGCGGGAAGTCATTCCCGCGCTGGCTCTGAAATGGTTGCTTTTCGACTTCGGCCGTCGCGATGCCCAATTGCAAGCCGCGCGCGCAGACTCTTTTGTCGCCAACGTGACCTTCACCGGTGCCCATCAGAAACTCATATTCGAGGTGTCGCAGGCGTATTTCGACTTGGGCGCTGCGCGGGGGAAGCTCCATGCCGCGCAGAAGGCCTTGAGTACTGCTCTCACCACGCAGGATGCCGCCGTTGCCAAGCAGAATAACGGCCTCGCCACCGTGGTTGCGGTGGCGCAGGCCCAGCGACAAACGGCTCAGGCGCGCTATACGCTGGCCGCGGCCGAAGGCGCCGAGAGAACCGCGCGCGCAAATCTCATTGCAGCCCTCGGCGTGCCTACCGCTACGGAAATCGATGTGGTGGATAGCGCGGAGTTGCCGCTACCACCCGCTCCGGTCGACAGCGTGTCCAAGGCAGTCGACCAAGCGCTCGCCCACCGGCCGGATGTCATTGCGGCGCTCGGCAAGGTGGATGCGGCTGAGGCGGCTCTCAAGGGCGAGCGGCGAGCGTACTATCCCACGATTGAACTCTCCGGGCAGGTCTTTCAGAACATTGGGTCGTTGAACTCCGACGGCGGCCCTTATTCTAGTATTGATCGGCCTGGACAAAGCGTGTTCCTGTCGTTTAGCGTCCCGCTCTTTGACGGCGGCACGCGGCGCAATCGCATCTCCATGGCCGACGCCAAAGCGAGGGAGGCACAGGAACAACTGGCGGCCGCGCGCGACTCCGCGTCGCAACAAGTGGTGCGCGCCTATAACGGATTGTTAACGAGCCTGGCTGAGTATGATGCCGCCACGGTCTTGAGCCACGCCGCTCACACGGCCTACGATGCGGCGCTGCGCTCGTACCGCCAAGGAGTCGGAACTTATACGGATCTTGCCACCGAAGAGAACGCCGTCGTTCAAGGCGACACGCAAGTTGAAGATGCGCGCGCGAATGCACACACGGCTGCGGCCGCCCTGGCGCTTTCGATGGGAGCGATCGACATCGCGGAAGTCACACCCGACGTCACACCCTGATCGTTCGTCGCACCTACGGCTCTTGTCGATCCGCCAATGCCAGAAGGCTCGTATAATCGCGCGCGAGCGCGGCGGCCATGAGCTTAAATGGCGGCGGACCGGAAATGGCCTTTCGGGCATACCATAACCCGCCGAGCGCGAGTACGCCCCAACCGCAACAAACCGCCCACGCCACCGCGATCCGATGCACGCCATCCCATGCCGAGACAATCACTGCGATCGACAGGAAGCATGCAAATATGAGGGCCGCGGCGGCAGAAATGCTCGCGCCCACGGAAGCCTTGACGATCTCGTCGCGGAACCTGTGTAGATCATCTCTGGCGAGCGGGCCGTAATGCGGTGCGCGCTCACGCAGAAACTGAAGAATTGACTTGACTCGGTGAACTCGGCGAAACATGTTTGACCCCGCGTTGGTGAATCTAGTGGTCCTTCGGGGCGGACCCGCCGGTCGAACCTTCGATCGCTTTCTGGCACGGCGCATCGATACCGTTCGCGCGGCTCGCCAACACGGCTACGATGGCATCGGCGAGCGCCGCGATCTCTCGTTGATATCCCTCGACTATTCCCGCGTAGCCGGCATCGACCTTTTCGTCGGCCTGGAATGTACAGGTTGTCACCCGCGCGCCATTGGATCGCTGACCCGCAGCGGATAAGGTTGCACTCCAAGACGCCTCGAGCAGTGCGTACCGCCCGAATTCCGCCTCGAGATGTTGCACGTCGATATCGAGCGTCAGCTTGGCAAATGCCGTGCCCAATCCTGTCATGCGGCCCAGCCGGTCCTGTAGCTCGAGGCGCAGGGCATCTTTGATTTCATCGTTCACCGGCGACGCCCATCGCTCATTCTCGAGAAGCGTCACCTCGGTCGGTCCGGTGCGAACCATCAGCTCGGCGCGGTTGAGTTGCGGCGGGGTATGGACGACTCGCACATCGATGGTGAGGGTTGTCTCCGAGGCTGGCAAGGTCTTGTCGGGCGGCGGGGTCAAGGTGTAATAACGTACCGGGGCCGACGTACAGCCGATGCCGACGCTCACGAGCCAAGCAACAACGAACCGTAGGTAGAGGCCGTTCACGGTTTGGCGTCCGAGGATGACGGCGCAGGCTTCTGCGGGATCTTCTGCGGTCGCCTCCCGCGTAAAAGCGCATCTGGGTGACGATCGAGGTAGTCGGCCAATTCACGCACGGCCTGCAAGGTGCTGCGGCTCTCCGATAAGGTCTCGGTGAGACCGCGTTGCAGGGGCGATTCCACGTCCAAAATCCGGTCGGCAGAATCGAGCGTGCCATGCAGCGCCGATAACGTATCCACGGCGTTCGGCAGCACCCGCGTGTGGAGCTCGCTCAAGGTTTCGTGAAGGTCGGTAAGGTCCGTATGCAAATCCGCCGCGATTTGCTCGAGCGGTAGATCATTCACCTTCGCCACCAGCCGGCCGACACTAGCTTCCAGATCTTGAAAAGTCCCATTCACCGTCGGCAGTTCGAGCGGCCGAATCGACGCATCAAAGGCGGTTCGAGGGCTGGCGGGCAGGAAATCGAGCGCGATATAGAGTTTCCCGGTCAGCAGGCTTGCCGATCGCGGCTGTGCGCGCAGGCCTCGGTTGACCAGGGTTCCCACGAACGCTGCGAGCGTCTCTACACTCTCGGTCTTCCCCTGCGCGGCGAGTGCCTCATAGGCTTGCCCCATACGGCGGGGATAGAGTTTGGCGGTCACAATGACCGGAAAGGATTTATCTCGAGGCTCGTAGCCCAAGTCCACGGCGACGACAGACCCGATGTTTACCCCAACGAATTCGACCGGCGCGCCCACATCGAGGCCCCGCAGTGCTTGAGAGAACCGCATCCGGACGTAGTGCGGGTCCCCATCGGGCGGCGCCATGGCCTCTGTTTCGTTTTTGTACAGCGTGAAATCACCCAGTATGCCGGCCGCCACCGGTACGATTTCGGTGGGCCCGTCGTCGAAGGCGAGGCCTCCGGCAAGTACCGCCGCCAACGATTCGGTTTGCACGTTCAGGCCATCTGCGCCGAGCTTGACGTCGATTCCGCTGGCATTCCAGAAGCGCGTCACGGGCTTCACGAAGCCATCGTAAGGCGCATCGACGAACACGGTCACTCGCGTGCTGCCGTCGGGCAGCAGATTCTCATCGATCACGCGACCGACCTGAAACTGCCGGAAATACACCGGCGCACCGATCGCGAGCGAACCGGCGCGAGGGGCGTGCAACTGAAGCTCGCGCCCGCGCGGACCGTGTGAAAGAGCGGGCGGATCCTCCAACCCGACAAAGTGACGCTCCCGGAGCGCGGCGGTGCCGGTCTTCATGCCGATATACACCCCCGATAGCAAGGTATCGAGCCCCGACACTGAGCCTACGCCGATGCGCGGCCGAACGATCCAGAATTGAGTGTCCGCCTTCAGCAAGCTCGCCGCGTCTTTCGACAAATCGGCGCTCACCACGACTGTTTGGTGATCCGCGCTCAGGGCGACGGCCGATACACGCCCTACCGCGACGTCCCGATACTTGACCAGCGTCTTGCCCACTTGGACCCCCTCGCCGCTCAAGAAGCTGATCGTAATTCGTGGACCCGTATTCTGCCAATTCCTAATGAGCAGTGAAATACCGATGACGGCGGCGACTACCGGCACCACCCACACCAATCGCGGAATCCAATGTCGATTCTGCACCGCCGGCGTGGGAAGCTCCTCTTCGGAAGGTGGCGTCGGCGTCGCGCTCATACTCGTCGATCCCAGATCAAGCGGGGGTCGAAACTCAATGCCGACAACATGGTAACGACCACGACGGCACAAAAGAAGGCGATGCCGGCGCGCGGTTCGGCGGCGCCCAACACCTGAAACTGCATCAGTGCCGAAGTCAATGCCACAACGATGACATCGAGCATCGACCAATAGCCGATGAACTCCACGATCCGGTAGAGGACGGTCCGCTGATGTTGCTCCCATCGACTTTTCTTGCGTACGGTGAGGAGCAGCAGACCGATGGCGATGAACTTCGTGAAGGGTACCGCAACACTGGCGATGAATATCAACAGGGCGATATCCCAGTCCCCCGCGCGCCAGAACTCGAGAATCCCACCGAGAATGGTGCTGTCCGCCTCGCCCAGCAATCCGCTGGTGTGCATCACGGGCAGCAGGTTCGCCGGAATGTAAAAGACGATACCTGCAATCAGCCAGGCAAGCGTCATTTCGGTGCTGAAGGGCGTGCGCTGCTCGATTCGGCTTCGGCAGCGCGGACAGCGCCGCTCTATCCCGAGAGACGCGAGGGACACGGCAAGGCCGCAGGTTCTGCAAAGGACCAGCCCGAGTTCGAGTGATTGCTTCAACGGCGTCATGTCTTGACCGCGGGGGCAATCGACCACCAAGACGCCGGGTCACAGCGCCCGAGCAGGGCTAGCACCATTGTTAAAGCCGAGATCGCCCAGATACCGGCACCCGCGGTAATGGGGACCCAATTCGCGAGTTTCACGATTGCGACCAAAGCGCCGAGCAAGAAGACCTCGGTCATGCTCCAGGGACGCATCCGGTGGAGCAGCCCCATGATCGGTCCAAAGCCGGGCGGCCGGCGTCCCACGCGCGCGAACAGCAGCACCCAGAAAAGGAGCACTATTTGCACCGCCGGGACGAAAAAGGTCGTGAACGCAAGCCCGACGGCGGCGACTGAAATCCAGCCCTGTTGCAATGAGCGCACGGCAAACCAGATATTGGCCTGGGTCTCCATCCCAGCGATCTCGATGCTTAAGATGGGCGTGAGATTGGCGATGGCGAAAAAGATCGCCGCGGCGCAGACGAGTGCCAATCCACTCTCCACGTTCGCGCCAAAGTAGCGCGCCAGGACCGCATCACAGCGTCGGCAGAGGGCCACATCGCCCCGGCGTAAGGGAATGGCACGATATACGGTGTCGCAATCGCGACAGATGAGTATCGGGCTCACTGGTGCCGCTCGGTCCACAAATCAGGACTCCCAACACGCATCACCCGACCCTCCAGGCGGGAGCGGACGTCACTTTTGGACAATGTGAGCGCCGCGCGCCGATTGACCTCTCGCTTAAATATTCTCGCTGATCATTTCGAAAACATCGCCCGCCTTTCCATGCATAACGGCCTTGATTGAATACATGGCCATCCCATAAACGTTCTCAGGTGCCGTGTGCGGCGGCATCACCAGTTCCATCGGCTCGACCTTGACATTGATCAACGCCGGGCCCGGCTGCCCAAGCCACTCGGCCACCGCGCCTTCGAGTTCGTCCGCCTTGGTGACGGTCTTACCCCACAGGCCCATGGCTTCCGCGACTTTGCCAAAATCTGGATTAAGAAGATCGGTATAGACCGGTAACAATCCTTCGCCCTTCTGCTCGAGCTCAACGAATCCCAATTTACCGTTGTCGTAAACCGCTATCTTGATCGGCAGCTTCTCTTGAACCGTGGTGAGCACATCGCCGAGCAACATACTGAAGCCGCCGTCGCCGGCCAAGGCGATGACTTGCCTACCCGGCTGAGCCTTCTGCAATCCGATGGCATTCCCGATCGAGGTCGCCATGGTCCCATGCAGGAGGCTGCCGAACATGCGCCGCTTACCGTTCGCATCCACCATTCGCAACATCCACACGAGCGGCGTCCCGTCATCGGCGGTGAACAAAGTGTCTTGATTGGCGAGCCGATTGATGATCGACGTCAAATATTGACCAGGTATCTTGCCGCGAGGACCGGGCGTGGCTCTGTCCGCCTGCGCTTTGAGCGCCTTCCTATGACGTTCCACATACGTATTGAGGAATGCGGCATCTTCGCGCTGCGCAACTCGCGGCAACAGCGCCTGAAGCGTGTCCTTGATATTTCCCACCACGCCGAGATCGACCGGATGGCGACGGCCGACGTGCGTCGAATCGATGTCGACTTGGATGATCTTGGCATGGTCCGGGTAGAATTGGCGCCACGCAAAGTCGGTACCGAGAAGCAGCAGGGTGTCACAGTTCAAAATGGCGTGATATCCGGACTCCGTCCCAATCACACCCGTCATACCCACATTGTTCGGATTGTCGTATTCGATCTGGTCCTTACCGCGCGAAGTATGCGCGACCGGCGCATTGAGGCGCTGCGCAAGCTCGACGACCTCGTCGTGGGCGTTCACACAACCGGCGCCTGCGTAAATCGTGATGTTCGTGCCTTCCGCCAGCATGTCGGCGATCCTATCCAAATCCTCGTCACTCGGCCGGATGACGGGCCTGTTGACATGGACTCGAAACGGGGGCTCGCTGACCGCATCCGAATCCGCGATGTCGACGGGGACAATGAGAACTGCCACCCCCCGCTTGGAGATTGCGGCCTGGCACGCCATGACTGTCTTTCGCAGCGCTTGCTCCGGCGTCAAGATCATTTCGCAAAATACGCTGCAGCCCCGATAGACCTCTTGGAAATCCACTTCTTGAATGAAATTGAATCCAAGCTCGCTTCGCACCACTTGGCTCGCGATCAGGATGACTGGCGCGCGATTGCGGTTCGCCTCATACAACCCGTTGATGAAATGCAAGCTGCCCGGCCCACAGCTGCCGGCCATGGCGGTCAGGCGGTCCATCAAGAGCGCTTCGCCCTGCGCCGCAAAGGCGCCCGCCTCCTCATGACGCATGTGCACGAACTCAATGTCACTGCGACTCAGGCTGGTGGCAAACGTGTTCAGCGTGTCCCCCACGATACCGTAGCAATTCCTGACCCCGGCTGATTGCAAGGTCTCGACGATGACTTGCGCTACTTTCTTACTCATTGGGATCTCCGCTACGTTGAGGGCGGGCCCACCGGTGGGCCCGAGACGCTGAGATTGACGCACGGTATGGGGCAGTCCCATCCCCCCAATGGGTGAAAGACAGATCCGACGTGGGGGTCAGTGGATAAGTGGGATATTGGCCGCAAGCGCGAGGTCGGCGGCGGCGTCAAGCTTCCCGTCAATATGAAAAAACCGGGCAACCGTTCGCTCTGACAGCACTTTGGTCATCTTTTCATACCATTTGGCCTTCAGTTCGCTGGTATCCTTTTCGATAGCAAAATCTTCCTTCGCTAGAGATCTCGCTTCGTCCTCACTCATTGAGTTTTTTTGCGCCAAGAAGTCAGTGATCAACCGCACTCTACGGTCCCCGATTTTCTGCCGCTCGGCACGATATTGGTCATAGAGCGGCCAGAATCGGGCGCTCTCGGTTTCGGTTAGCAGCATGTTGGCCCTGACGATGTTGCGCCGGTCCTGACCTGCTTCCTGCCGCAGCTCGGCGATCACCGGGGCGAAGTCGCTGAATTTCTCATTGACGATCGGTTGCGCAGGATCGCCCCAAGTTCGGTTTGCGGGCATAAGAATGCTCGCGCTCGCGATACCAACCATCGCAGTTGAAAGAAGGCGAGTTTGCCATGAGCTGATTCGGCGGAGGCAACTTAGTGTGACCATGAGAACTCCTAGTACAACGACATTTGAAAGACAATCTTCCAATGGAGATGAGCCTAACGACATCCATGCGGCCAACGGGATCCCCCGTTTAGGTTACTTCAATGCACCGTTGGCAATCCGCACACTCTTATACGAGCAACCTGCAATAATGATCGGCAATCAAGGCACCGAACAGGGCCATCAGGTAAGTAATGGAGAAACGAAAAGTTCGAATGGGAAGGTCGGGCCGAACGCCTCGGTGAAGAGCCAATGCCAGGTAAAGAAATCGCGCATCGAGCACGAGCGCGGCCGCCAGATAGATCAATCCACTCATGCCAATGACTACCGGAATCAGCGTGCATAGAACGAGCAAGACCGTGTAGAGCAGAATCTGTCGGCGCGTATACGGAATGCCGTGGGTCACCGGCAGCATGGGGACACCCGCCTTCGCGTACTCTTCGCGCCGCGAAATCGCGAGCGACCAGAAATGCGGCGGTGTCCACGTAAAGATGATCAAGAACAACACCAATGCCTGCGCATCGATGGAGTGAGTCACGGCCACCCACCCGAGTACCGGGGGAGCTGCACCGGCGGCGCCGCCGATCACGATGTTTTGCGGCGTCGCGTGCTTGAGCCAGCCGGTATAGATGACCGCGTAGCCGATGACTGAACCGAATGTCAATAGTGCGCAAAGACTTCCAACCGACTGCCACAACACCATCATCGAGCCCACACACAGCACTCCCGCAAACACCAGGGCCTGACTCGTCCGCAGACTCCCCGTTGCCAGAGGTCGCCGGCGGGTGCGCGCCATCTGTTTATCGATCCGCCGGTCAAGGATGTGATTGAGTGTCGCCGCGGAGCCGGATGCCATGGCGATGCCTAGCGTGCCGAACACCAACGCCGGCAGCGGTACCATTCCGGGTGAGGCCAGAACCATCCCGACAATCGCTGTAAACACGATCAACGAGCTCACTTTAGGTTTCGTGAGCTCCATGAAGTCACGCCACCCTGGCCGGGACAGTGCGGTGATCAGCAAATCATGGGGGGCGATCGCCATGCGCAATGGATGATTGGTTTCGGCTGCAACGCTACCGTTGCATCTGCATCAGCCGATCCATGGGCATCATGTTGTGGTTCAGATGAGCCATGATGATCATTGATCCGAATACCAGGAGACCCACGACGAAAATGCCGAAGGCGAGCGCGAGAATATTGTTGGTCTGGTCCGGCGCGCTCGAGATATGCAGGAAGAACACCAAGTGAACCCCCATCTGAGCAATCGCGAGTACCCCCAACAGAATGGGGACACCAGGCGGATAGATCACATCGGTCGATGAAGCCCAAAAGGCGGCCAGTGTCAAAACGACCGCATACCCCAACCCGATCAGGTAACTTCGGCGCGTGCCGTGCGTGTGCACATTGACTCCCGGAGACACGCCTTGAGCTTCGATTTCGGTACTCATACATGAGCTCCCAAGTACACGATGGTAAATACGCCGATCCAAACGATGTCGAGCGCGTGCCAGAACAGGCCAAAGCAGAAGAAGCGGCGGCTGACCATCGGCTGGAATCCGAGCGTTGCCACCTGCAATAGCATGACGATCAGCCAGCACAGACCGATGGTCACATGCAGCCCATGGGTACCCACCAAAGTAAAGAAGGCCGAGAGAAAGGCACTGCGGGACGGCCCCGCGCCTATGCTAAGCATGTGACTGAACTCGCTCACTTCGAGGCTCAGAAACGTGATGCCCAAAATAAAGGTAATCATCATCCACAAATAAGTCGACCTTCTGTCTCCGCTCTGCACCGCGAGCGAGCCAAACCCGCAGGTGACGCTCGAGGCCAGCAGGCAGGCCGTCTCGATCAGCACGTGCTTCTTGTCGAACAGGGTGGCCGCCGTTGGACCGCCGGCGGCTTCGCCTGAAAGCACCGCATACGCAGCAAAAAGCGCGGCGAATATCACGATGTCGGACAGCAAGAACAACCAAAATCCGTAGCCCGCGACCACCCGCGTTGGCGCAGGACCCCGAAGCGAGAGCGGCACCGCCTCGCCGCCCGCGAGCGCTTGCTCTGCGGCGCTCATACCACGCTCTCCTTGGGCCCATGGAGCCGCTCAAACGCGGCGACCTTCTCCGCGGGCACCTCGATCTCGCCATCGGTGCGCCACGCCTGCACGAGACCAACCACGATCGCCCCCAGAAGCCCCAGTCCGGCGCCCCACCAGATGCGCCAGATGAGGGAGAATCCCAGTAATACCGCACAAAACGCAAGAAAGAAGCCTGTCGGATTATTCCGAGGGATGTGAATCCTTTCATAGGTCTGCTTGACGTCGCGATCCTGCGCGGTCCCGCGCTGTTGCTTCATGGCCCAGAACGCGTCCGCCCGCTCCACTTGCGGCAGATGCGAGAAGTTCCACGCCGGCGGCGGAGACGGAGTAGACCACTCGAGCGTACGACCGTTCCATGGATCTCCCGTGACATCGCGATTACGTTCGCGCTGGCGAATGCTCACCGCGAGCTGCACGCCCGTCAGCGCTATCCCCAAGAGAATCAGTATCGCGCCCGCGAGGGCGACGAGCATGAGCGGCTGCCAATGCATGTTCGAATAATGCTGCATGCGCCGGGTCGCACCCATGAGGCCCAGCACGTAGAGCGGCATGAAGGCGAGGTAGAACCCGAAGAACCAGCACCAGAACACCGCCTTACCCAGCCTCTCATTCAGCGTGAAGCCAAAGGCCTTGGGAAACCAATAAGTGATGCCCGCCATGACACCGAAGACAACGCCACCAATCACCACATTGTGAAAGTGCGCGATCAAAAACAGACTGTTGTGTAGAACGAAGTCGGCCGGCGGAATCGCCATGAGTACACCCGTCATCCCCCCGATGACGAAGGTCACCATGAATCCGAGTGCCCAATAAATTGGCACCGTGAAGCGGATGCGGCCACCGTAGAGAGTGAACAGCCAATTGAATATCTTCACGCCCGTCGGCACTGCGATGAGCATCGTCATGACGCCGAAAAAGGCGTTTACATCTGCGCCGGCACCCATGGTAAAGAAATGATGCAGCCATACCAGGAAGGACAGCACGCAGATCACCATCGTTGCCATCACCATCGAGCGGCGGCCGAACAACGGCTTTCCCGAAAAAGTTGCGACCACCTCCGAAAACACCCCGAACGCGGGCAGTATCAAGATGTAAACCTCCGGGTGGCCCCAGCTCCAGATGAGATTGATGTACATCATCGGATTGCCGCCGAGATCGTTGGTAAAGAAATGAAACCCGCAATAGCGATCGAGCAGCAACATGGCAAACGTCGCCGTCAGGATCGGAAAAGACGCGACGATCAGGAGATTCGAGGCGAGCGCGGTCCAACAAAAGATCGGCATTTGGCGATAACCCATACCTGGCGCCCGCAACTTCAAGATGGTGGTCGTGAGATTGATGCCGGATAACAGCGTTCCTAAACCCGAAATCTGCAAGGACCACAGGTAATAGTCGACGCCGACCCCGGGGGAGTACGCGACTTCACTCAACGGCGGATAGGCAAGCCAGCCGGTGCGGGCAAACTCGCCGACCACGAGCGATACGTTGACCAAGAGCACACCCGCCGCGGATAGCCAGAAGCCAACGGAATTGAGCACTGGAAAGGCCACATCGCGTACGCCAAGCTGTAGCGGCAGGACGAAGTTCATGAGCCCGATCACGAACGGCATGGCCACGAAGAAGATCATGATGGTGCCGTGCGCCGAGAAGATCTGATCATAATGTTCGGGAGGCAGATACCCCTGTGCGTGGCCGGCGGCGAGGGCCAGTTGGCTGCGCATCAACATCGCGTCCGAGAAACCGCGCACCAGCATCAGGAGCGCGAGGCCTATGTACATCACGCCGATGCGCTTGTGATCGACACTGGTGATCCATTCGCGCCACAAGTAGGGCCACCAGCCTTTGACCGTCACCAGCGCCAACACGTAAAAGATGACGAAACCAACCGTACCGGACGCGATCATGACGACCGGCTGGTCGAAGGGAATTGCCGCCCAGGTGAGCCTACCCATGATATTACTGCCCTCGTTGCGGCGAGACGGCCGCCATATGACTCGTTGAAATCCTATCGAACAGACCCTCGCTCACCTGCGCGTAGGTCTGCACGCCGTCGGCCTTGGCGGGCCTGTCCAGTTCCTCGAATGTCTTCGCATCGAGGACACCGCCCTGCGTCTTGGTAGCATTGACCCAGTCCTGGAAGGCCTCCGGCTGGGTCGACACAAGATCAAAGCGCATGTCGGAGAAGCCATCGCCACTGAACTGCGCCGAAAGACCCTCGAAAGTACCGGGTTGGTCGGCCTGCAAATTGAGCCGCGTGACCATGTTCGGCATCGCATAGATCTGACTGCCCAACTGAGGCACGAAAAAGCTGTTCATGACCGTCGTCGAGGTCAGGCGAAATCGAAGCGGCACACCCGCTGGGACAACCAAACGATTCAAGCTCGCGATCCCCTCCTTCGGATAGATAAAAAGCCAGCGCCAGTCGAGGGAGATGACTTCGATATCGAGCGGTGCCGTCGATTCTGCCAGGGGCGCCGGGGGGTCGAGGTCATGTGACCCCGTCCACGCTATGCCGCCGAGAAAGAGGATGACGAGGGCTGGAATGGACCAGATAATCATCTCGATCCGACCGGAATATTCCCAGTCTGGCCGGTAACGCGCGTGGCTGTTTTTGGCGCGAAACCACCACGCGAATACCAGCGTGAGTACGATCACCGGGACGATGACGGCAAGCATGATCGCGGTCGAATCGTAGAGAATGACTCGCTCTGCCTTGCCCACGGGACCCTGCGGGTCGAGCACGCCCTCCTGACATGACGCCACCAACATGGCGGCACTCGTCATCGAAATTGCCCGCAGCCACATCGCGAACGCGCTTGGCGTTCTCGTGATATTCGGGGACATCCGATCAGGGCTGGCGGCGTGCATCACGGGCTCCATCGGTATCCACTGACGCAGTTAGACATGACGGGCAATTCTCTGGAAATGTCACGCCCTTCCCAATCCCCCCAATGGGGGGCTTACCTCACAGACGCAATCGCCCACACTGCACGCGTGACTACGTCCCACGCATCGATGTCGGAGCAGAGTTCGCGCGATCTATTGATGGTGACCGCTCAACTCATCGAGGCCGCGTGTCACGCAAGGGACGGTGACAGCGACGGCACCAGAGCCTATATTGCCCGTGCGGTAGCACTATTGGACGGACATCCGGGAACAGGGATTACAAGGCAAACCAGCGACCGAGGATCAAGACAGATCCCGCGCGGCAGTTTCGCGGCGTGGCAGTCGCGACGGCTCGCCGCGCATGTCGATGCCAATCTCGCTGGCAAGATCCTCATAAAAGACCTTGCAGCGTCACTCGACATCACAGTAGGTCACTTCTGCCGGGTATTCAAGCGCACCTTCGGTATGCCTGCTCGCATCTGGATCAGGCAACGGCGCATCGAGCTCGCTCAAGGTCTCATGCTCGCGACGGACGCCTCACTAAGTGAGATTGCCTTGAGCTGCGGCATGAGCGATCAATCGCATTTCACCCGCTCGTTCCGGCGCATCGTCGGCCAGACGCCCTCTTCCTGGAGACAGACACGACTTGGGGCCATTGAGGAACGAGTCACCGAACTGGCCTATGCTCGTACAATCAGGCCGGCGGCAGCGGCCACGAGATCCTCGAGTCCACAGCCGCCGTCCACCGCAACGGTCGACACCAGGGCAGTGGCAACGAGCCTCAGAAATATCTGACGCATATGTTTTGAACTCCTTAGGTTATTGCCGAGCAAACAGCCGGCCGCTATCAGGGGCAAACTTTAACTGGGCGGCACTCACCGCTGACTCACGGATTGATCGGCCGTTCTCCAGATAGCGGGCGATCAATTCCTGGTCGAGGCCTCTCGGAGCTGCAGCGGCCCGCGGATCTTGGCCACATCAGCGGACGAAGCAGGCGATGCACTATTGCCCCAACTTGTGCGAATAAAATTCACGACATCCGCCACGTCCTTGTCGGAGAGTCGCCACGCAAAGCTGGGCATGGTGAACTGCGCCGGTGTGCGGGGCGTGCGCGGGGTTCGCGACCCTTCCAACACGATGGAGATGAGCGACTGCGGATTTTCTGCCTGTACGACGGGGTTGCCGGCGAGGCGCGGGAATACCCGTTCGTATCCCACACCGTCAGGACGGTGGCACGCTGCACAATTGTCCAGGTATATCCTCGCTCCCGGCTTGCTGGCATCGCCATTCTTGAGAGCGAGGTGCTCGAGTGGGTCATAGGCGAAGCGTGCCGCGGGTTCCTCGCCTGGGCTTCTCAGAGATTTGAGGTACTTTGCGGTCGCGAGCGCGTCGGCTGGCGTCATGTACTGCGTGCTGTGGATGATGACGTCGCTCATCGAGCCGAAGGCGATGCCTTGAGCGTTCGCACCTGTCTCCAGAAACTGCGCCAGCTCTTCCACACTCCAAGCGCCGAGAGTTCCGGGGCCGCCATTGCGCAGGCTCGGCGCGAAGTAATTCTCGATGACGGCTCCCGAGAGATAGGCGGCTCCATCGGCGGCCGTCGTCGCTTTCACCTGCATAGTGACCGCACGTGGAGTGTGACATTCGCCGCAGTGCCCCAGTCCCTCGACAAAATAGGCTCCTTGCAACATCTCGGAGTCCATTCCGGGTGATGGCACGAAGGGCTTGGGCTTGGGTGCGAAGAACCACCGCCAAAACGTCAGCGGCCAACGCATCGACAAGGGAAACACGATGTCGTTCGGCCGATTCGGGACCGCCGCCGCCGGGACTCCGTACCTGAAGTACGTATACAGCGCAGCAACGTCTTCAGGACGCGTGTTGTAGTACGAAGTGAACGGCATCGCCGGATACAAACTGTGACCGTCCGCGACACCGAAGCGAAACGCACGGTCGAAGTCATCCAGAGACATGCGCCCTATGCCGCTCTTCGAGTCAGGTGTAATGTTGGTGGTATAGATGGCGCCGATCGGAATGCCCATACGCAAGCCGCCCGAGTAGGCTGGTTTGCCGGGAACACTGTGGCATGCCGCGCAATCGCCGAGCCTGGCAAGATAAGCTCCTCGAGCAATGACGGCTGGAGTCGGTGCCGGCGCGACGAGATTCTTCTCGCCCGTGCTGTTATCCGATACGTGGGCGACGACCACCGCAACCAGCAGGCCCGCCAGGCCAATCGCTAGTACCGTCAGACCGGCCTTCCACTTCATGCTTTTACGAGCGGACCCGGCGACTTGAGATACGTGTCGCGCAGCTGGGCGGCTGAGAAATAGGCGAGGGCCGCCAGAAGACCGGTGGGGTTGTAGCCGATATTCTGTGGGAAGGCTGACGCGCCGTATACGAACAGATTCGAGACGTCCCAGCTCTGGGAATAGCGGTTGATCACGCTGTTGGATGGATTGGATCCCATGATCGCGCCGCCGGTCGTATGGGTACTCTGATAGATGCGCACATCGTAAGGATTGCCTGGGCGCATGAGTATCGTCGCCTGCTTCTCCGGCTTCATGGCTCGCACGATCTCCTCCATTTTGGAGGCGCTGTAGGCCGCCATCTTGTATTCGTTAGGGTGCCAGTCAAAAGTCAAACGCAAGAGCGGCAGGCCATGAGAGTCTGTGTAAGTGGGGTCGAGCGACAAATACCGATCTCGATACGACATCACGCTCCCCTGCGTCCCCAGGGGTGCCGAATGGCGGTAATGCTTGCGTATCGCGGCCTTCCACCCTGCGCCCCACTTGGGTGTTCCCGGCGGAACCATCATCTGATCGATGGGTCGTCCGCCCGTCGCACCTGCATAAATGAGCGATCCGCCGATGAATCCCACCTGCGAATGATCGAAATGGTCTGAATTGAACTCATCGATGACCCGCTGACCCGCTGCGCCCGCTCCGATGAACGGATTGATTTCGACATCCTCGGCGAAGTAGGCAGCGGTCTCCGCACACATCTGGTAGGCGTAGTTCTTGCCCACGACACCTTTTCCGGTGGCAGGATCGTAGGGCGCGCCGATCTTCGAGAGCAGCAGCAGGCGCACGTTATGCATCTGGAATGCGGACAGAACGACGAGCGCGGCCGGCTGCTCAATTTCGCGCCCGCTCTCATCGATGTAGAGAACACCCGTCGCGATCTTGCCCGTGTTATCCAGCAAAATCTTGGTAACGTAGGAATTCGTACGTACTTCCAGATTGGAGCGACCATCCAAGATGGGCAAAATCGTTGTCTGCGGCGATGCCTTGGAGTACAGAAAGCAGCCGAACCGCTCGCAGAAGCCGCAGAGGTTGCATGGCCCCAGCCGCACGCCGTAGGGATTCGTGTAGGCAACGGAGCTGTTCGCCGCCGGCTGGGGAAAGGATTTGTATCCCAGCTCGGCCGCTGCCTTCTCGAAAATCTGAGCCGCATAGATCGCCGGCAACGGAGGCGTCGGGTACTCGTCGCTACGAGGCCCCTCGAACGGATTGCCGCCGGGCTTGATCTGGCCGCGCAGGTTGCCCGCGACACCGGACACGCCGCAGACCTTTTCAAAATGATCGAAGTGGGGCTCTAATTCACTGAACGTGACCGGATAGTCCTGGATGGTCATGTCCGGCGGAATGAACTTCCTTCCGTAGCGTCCTTCGATGTGGCTGCGCAGATTGAGGTCTTCAGGCGATGCACGCCAGAGCTGCCCGTTCCAATGCACGCCGGCGCCGCCCACGCCATTGCCGAGGACGAAGGAACCATACTTCCGATAAGGGGCGGCGACGTCATTCGGGGTGTGACGTACCGTGACTGTTTCGTTGGCCAGAGGTTGCCAGAGGTCACCCCGGACGCCGTACTTGAGCTCGTCGGCGATCCTTGGGAACTCAAAATCCGGGGACGTATCGCGGGCCGGACCGCGTTCGAGCGCCACCACGGATAAGCCAGCATCCGTGAGAGTCTTCGCCAGAATGGCGCCGGTCCATCCATAGCCGATGATGACCGCGTCCACGCTCTTTTTACGCTCAGCCATCAGTTGCACCGCTGATTGAGACCGCTCCGTAGGGATAGCGGCGGCCCGCCTGATCGATCCAGTCGGTAAAATCAGCCCGGGCACCGGGAAAGCCGATCCATTTCCACGCGGCCATTCCCCGATTGCCACCGTACAGAGGGTCGGAGAAATAACCTTCTTTGGTATTTGTCAGAAGCTGCGCGAAGAAGACAGTCGCAGGCACCGTAGCAAAAGTGGCTTCGCCCTTCTCCATTGCGGCGAGAAAGCGATCCTGGTCGGCAGCCGAAAGCTGAGAGAAATCCTTGCCTTGCGATTTCCGTGTCGTGGAGTTTGCCGCAGCGATACCGAGTCTATAGATCTCGCGTGGTGTATACCGCAGCTGGTAACCCAGTGTCGGAGGAGAATCGTCCAGGAAGGGGCCTTTCAAATAAAAATATGCACCATGACCATATGGCAGCTCCATTTGGCGGTCGATGAATTCCGGCACGCCCGCATCCACTCCGCCGGGGCCCGCCCCTTCCGAGGGAATCAGGCGCCCCACTGCGGCATTGATGAAGGTCCATTCGGCGCTGTTAAAGTACGTCGGTGCATAGCTGGATGAGGCGGACGTTCCACCGTTGTCCGAGCACGCGGGAATGCCTAGCGCTCCTAGCGTTACCGCCGGCGCGACCCCCAGAAGAAGAAATCGGCGCCTGTCCAGCAGCGAAGAGTTGCCCATTCGATCGCACCTACCGTTTGGCCACTATGCAGTCCCTGGCGCAATGCTGCCGCTCAAAGGCCTGCGACCATATCCCCCCGATGGGGGGCGCATCGGGCCCGGCCTCAACGGAACCACTGTGGCGTCGCGACTCACGGCCCGCTCACAACGCGCTTCCGGCCGTGGCGCAGGCTGCCCGCTCGCGTACGCTGTGATAGAGGGCTTGCGTCTTTGCGTTGGGCGGTACACCGAGGAAGCGCGTCAGCAACTCGCGGCAGCGCCTGTAGGCATGCAGCGCGTCGCTGTGATCTCCGAGCTCCTGGTGGCAGAGCATCAAGCCCCGGTAAAGACCCTCGTTGAGCGGGTCGAGCTCGATTCCGGATTTGTACAAGTCCGCCGCATTCTTCCAACGGCGCGCGTGTTCGCACTCACGCGCCGCATCGCGGATGGCGCGCAGCAGACGATCACGCAACTCCTGGCGCGTCCTCAAGACCCAGCGCTGTTCGGTCTCGTGCTGGAGAAAATGCCCTTGATACAGGAGTCGGAGACGGCCGATCCTTTCGATTCCATCCACCTCCGGATCATGAGGACGCTGTAGCTCTTCCTCGAACTCCCACATGTCGACCCACAGCCGATCCCGGTTCAGGCTGACTTTGCCGCCCTCCATGCGTACCACGTCCCGCGCACCGAGCAGCTGGCGCAGCCTGTAAAGTGCGCTTTCGAGCGCGTGGTACGCGGCGTCGCCCTCGGAATCCGGCCACAGCACATCGATCAGCACCCCCGCGCTCACTTCGGTTGCACCAAACGCGATCAGGGCCTGCAGCAACTCCTGGGGTTTGCGCAAGCGCGGAGGGATGGTGAGCGCGGTGTCCCCTGTGAACAAGCGAAAGCGCCCCAACACATGGACTCGAAATAGTTCTCGGTCGGACATAGCAAACCCCCTTGGATTACCGCAGCGCTGTGATCAAAAAACAATGGGAGCGTCGCGTCGAGCGTTGACATGTCTCGAAGCCTAGATCACAGGCACCAAGGTGCGCTTGTAGGTAGAGAACGCCGGATTGTGGAATCCTGCGGACGCGTCATTGTGCGTCCCTTGTAGGATGGGGAGGCACGGCTTGTTGCGAATTCTCGTCAGACCCGCGGGCGGCTACGTATTCACCGTGCGATAGATGATCCCGCCAGGAACTGTAAGGGTGATTACCGTACCGGAACCGGCGGAGCTCTCGACTGATAATTTGCCCATGATGCGGGCAGCGCGCTCGCGCATGCCTTGCAGACCGAAGTGCCCTCGCTTGCCACGATGCAGGATATCGGGATCGATGCCCGTGCCATTGTCACGGATACGGACACCGAGATCTTGCGCATAAGAGAGTTCAACTCTCAGCTGCGTTGCCTGCGAGTGTACGCAGGCGTTGCGGATCGACTCATACCCGATGCGATATACCTCGTCACGGACTATGGGATGCATCTCCTGAATCTGCCCCGACTCCTGAAGCGAGACTTCCATTGAGCTATGGATCCGGCACTCCTCGAGTGCCCGCTGGAAGGCGTCCGCAAGATCATTCACCTCCGTGGCTGAGATGCGCAAGGAATTCAGGGCGGCCCGACCCTCCTCGGTCGCCCGTCCCAGCCAGGCGGACAGTTTCTCCATGGCTTGGCGCATGTGCGA
>Ga0302324_100007863_pt1 | contig 22573 bp, 19 predicted proteins | sample Palsa_T0_1_FD_201949 | JGI IMG/M metagenome (GOLD analysis project Ga0302324, IMG submission 201949) | Peat permafrost microbial communities from Stordalen Mire near Abisko, Sweden - Palsa_T0_1 | ecosystem: Environmental > Terrestrial > Soil > Palsa > Peat permafrost | place: Sweden: Abisko...
AATATCGCCGCTTCCGCACGAAGCTGGGCGCCCCTAAGGCTAGAAAGGCCATGGGCGCCAGGCTGGCTCGCATTATCTACCGCATGCTGAAATACGGACCAGAATATATGGATAAGGGCAACGAGTTCTACGAACAGAAGTATCGACAGCTCCAGATTCGGCGCCTCACCAAGAAAGCTGCCGAACTTGGTTTCGAGATCGTCAAAGCCGCGTAAAATCCAGCAGTGGGTTTCTGGAGAGTCCTGCAGCGGGTCTCCAGACCCGCTCTCTGCATCCTACTAGCCTGCCGACCTTGAGTAGCCGCAACGTGCCATGCCACAATCACAGCCGCGCCACGTCCGCGATGATCTCGGGTGTTGGCAGTATCAGGGAAACACCGCGGGCATCGGCCTCATTCGGATCGTCGAAGGCGTGGGTTCGTTCCAGGATGCGGCGCGCACGCCTCAGGTGCCCGAAGTCGACGGCCGCGGTATAGCGCTGCGCGAAGTCCAGCATCCGCACGACAGCTCCGGTTATGCCGTTCTGCGAGAGGGCTTTCAACGCCATCAGATAGTTGTTGCGATAGACGGTAGGCACCACGATCCGTGTCTCGCCGGCAGCCACGAGTTCCGCGTTCATCATGATGCGCGCCACGCGGCCGTTTCCGTCCGTGAACGGATGAACCTCGGAGATGAGGAACATCATGAAGATGGCGCGGTGTAGCGGAGCCGCGAGACCACGGTAGATTTCGAAACCCTTGGCAAGCGTGCCGCGCGCCAACTCGGGCGCTACAAAGAACGTGGATCCCGCGCGATTGGCTTCGGTCTTGAACCGGCCGGGGGCTTGCTCCGGGCGGCCTTCCATAATTCGCGCGTGGCGGCTGCTTAGGATGGCGGTCAGTTCCTCGATGTTGCGGGGTAGCCGCGACATTCCACGCTTGTCGGAGACCACCTTCCACGTGCCCAGCACGTCGTGTGCGTCCGCCGGGCGCGCGCGAGGAATGCGTCCTTTGAAAACGATAGCGGCAGCCTCATCGACAGCGAATTGCGTGCCTTCGATGAAATTGGAGAAATATGCTTCGAAAAAAGGTAGAGCCGCGCCGTCCGTGGACCGCTCCAGGCGAACCATCGGCGTGGTGCCGGCCAATTCGGCATGCAATCGCTGAAACAGTTCGAGCCGCTGCGGGTCGTAGGGCAATCCCGCGGCGCGAGCGGCTGCGGTGGGCGATTCGAGCGGCGCGCGGCGGCTGCCGAGCAGCGTTCCGATCAGGGCGTCCAGGCGCTGAAACTCGCTCCGCATGCGGAGTTGCCGCGCGGTTTTGCGCGCGTCGTCGCGCAGGCGCTGCAGGGCCGCTTCGCCGCCATGCCGCAGCATTTCTTCGAGGCGATCTTCAATCTCACGCTTTGGCAGAGTACGGGCAACGCCCTGGCGGGCGCGCGATGGCCGCATATTCTCCAGAAACGCCCTGGCGGGAGACGCCAGCCGCAGGCCGCCGATGAAGGGCCGGTCGCTCTCGATCGGCGGGTGGCCCCGGCGTGGACGCAAAATAGCTCCAGGCAAGGCGATGGCGCGCTTATGATCGGCGACCAGAAAGATGGAACCGTCGGCGGCAGGCCGGTTCTCCAGTGCGGTCCGGTCGGCGATCAGCGCGCTGGGTAGATAGGCTGCCACCAGCGGCCACAAATTCCGCCCGACGATCTGCGCCGGCGGGTCCTTGAGGTTGCGCGTGTAAAGGCGCGACCCCAGCTTGCGCAAAGCCCCGCGCTTGACTTCGCGGGAGACCGCCGCCGCCATGCTGGCATCGGACACAAAGACTTCGGGCATGGCGGAGATATCGGGCATTAGCAGAACCCAGATACCATCATAACCAACTTTTTGGGGTTTAAGACACCCAAAATGCAAGTTTTTGGGCTTTAAGCAGATCGCTATCGTCCGCTCACGTCGCCTGCAAAGCCTCCGCGATCTCCTTCTCCTCGATCGCCCCCTCCCGGATAATCTTCCAATACGGCTCCGTGATATCCACCGTAGTGGCCCCTGCGCCGGAGCACGCGCCGCCGTCCAGCACCAGGTCCACGCGCCCGTCCATCGTGCCGAACACCTGGATGCCGCTGCGGCAGGTCGGCGATCCGGAGATGTTAGCGCTGGTCGAGATCAGCGGCTGGTTCATCGCCGCGATCAGCGCGCTGGCGATCTTGCCGCGCGGTTGCCGTAGCGCCAGCCGGCCCGTATTGCCCGTCACCTTCAGGGGCACACGCGCCGACGCCGGCACGATGATGGTCAGCGGTCCCGGCCAGAAACGCCGTGTCAGGATGTAGAACCGGTTGTTCAGTTCCGAGGCCAGATCCTCGGCCGCGATCGCATCCGCCACCAGCAATGGCAGCGAGCGATGGAACTCGCGCCCTTTGGCCCGGAACACGCCCGCCACCGCGCGCAAATTGAACGGGTCGGCTACCAGTGTATACAGCGCGTCGGTGGGAATAGCGACCACCCGCCCGCGGCGAATGGCGGCCGCCGCCCTTTCGATCGCCTCCGGTTGCGGCTCTTCCGGGTCTACCACCACAAGGTCGGTTGCCATATTTGCCGCGACCCCTAGCGTGGCCCAATCGCTTCCGCCACGTCGATAGCCATCTGGTAGCGCCCGAAAGGCGCGCTCAACTGCACGCCCTGCACCATGCCGTGCACGCGCTCCACCATCTCCCGCGCAATGGCCACGCCTTCCTGGCGCGACTTCTCGGCGTTGTCCACCTGCCGCATGCGCTCCATGTAATGCTCCGGCACCGGCACGCGCAGCTCGTTCACCATGAATTCCGCGTTGCGAAAGCTGGTCAGCGGCCAGATGCCGCAGATCACCGGAATCTTCACGTGTTCGATGCGCTTCAGAAACTGCTCCAGCAGGCCCAGGTCGAACACCGGCTGCGTCACCACGTATTCGGCGCCCGCCTGCACTTTCCACTCGAAGCGCCGGATCTCTTCGTCCATGTTCAACGCGCCCGGGTTCACGCCCACGCCGATCAGCAGGGCCGTCTGCGACCCCATGGCATTGCCGCCGATATCCAGGCCATGGTTCAGATTGTTGACGATGTTCACCAGGCCGATGGCGTCCACGTCGAATACCGCGGTGGCATCCGGATAGCTGCCCATGCGTGGCGGATCGCCCGTGATGCAGATCAGGTTGCGGACGCCCGCCGAGTGCGCGCCCAGCAGTTCCGATTGGATGCTCAGAATGTTGCGGTCGCGGCAGCAGAAATGGTTCACCACCTCAATGCCGGCCTCCCGCTGAATCAACTGGCAGGTCACTTGCGAGCTCATCCGCGCGCTGGCCCGCGGCCCGTCCGGCACGTTGATGCAATCGATGCCCTGCGCGGCGCAAAGCTTGGCGCCCGCGATCTCCTTGGACGCGTCCACCCCGCGCGGCGGCAGAATCTCCACGAACGCCACGAACTTCCCGGCGGCCAGCTTGGCGCCCAGTTGGGATTTCTCCGCCACGGGCACTTTCGGAATGGCGTGCGCTTTGGCCTTGGGCTCCTCTACCGTCACGCCCAGTTTCTTCTGCACCGGCTGCAGCGAGCGCGCCTCGGCGTGGATCAGCTTGATGTGCTCCGGCGTGGTGCCGCAACATCCGCCCACGATGCGCACGCCAGCCCACAACAGCCGCCGCGCGTATTGCGCCATATACTCCGGCGAGCACAGATACAGGTTGCGGCCCTCCACGCGCACTGGCACGCCAGCGTTCGGCATGGCGCTGACCGGCTTGGACGAGAAGGCCATCATGCGCTCCACCGTTTCGAGCGTGGTCTTCGGACCCACCGAGCAGTTCACCCCGATCACGTCCGTGGGCCATTCATCCAAACGCCGCGTGAAGGCTTCGGTTTCCGTGCCGCCGGGAAGATTTCCGTTATCGTCGATCGTCATCTGCGCCACGATGGTCATGTCCGGACCGGCCGCTTCGCGCGCGGCAAATATGGCTTCGCGGATCTCGTCCAGATTGCTGAAAGTTTCCAGAATCAGCAGATCCACACCGGCTTCCAGCAGCACCTCCACCTGCTCGCGGAAGATGGCCCGCGCTTCGGCAAACGACGTAGGTCCCAGCGGCTCGATGTGCGCGCCCAGCGGGCCGATGGCGCCCGCCACAAAAGCGTGCTCGCGCGCCGCTTCGCGCGCCAGGCGCACGCCCGCGTGGTTGATGGCGTGCAGCTTCTCGGCCAACCCGAATGCTCCCAGGCGCATGCGGTTTGCGCCGAACGTGTTGGTCTCCAGAATCTCGGCGCCCGCCTTCACGTACTCCTGGTGAATCTGCCGCACCATGTCCGGCGTGGTGAGGTTCAGCTCGTCGAAGCAGCGGTTGATGAACACGCCACGCGAATAGAGCATGGTACCCATGGCGCCATCGGCCACCATGGCGTGGCGCGCGAGCTGCTCTCGAAACTCTTCGGCGCGGGTTGTGGAGGCGGTTGGCATAGGCAGATATTCGGATCTGTTCAGGTGTGGCGCAACAGGTCCGGATATTGTGATTTTACCGCATGTGGGACTGTACCGGCGTCGGGGGCTTGCGTCGCATTCCCAACTCGTCTAAACTGCGCTTTAACGCAGTCGCAGATATGGAGGATACTCTATGACAAAAACGCGTCTGGTTCATCTGTACGAAGCCCTGTCAATGGGCTCCTTGATTTTATTCGCATCGGCTGTTCCGTCATTTGCCCAAGGCGGTCCAACCAAGGTACTCGGCGGGTACTTCGAAGAGTGGAGTATCTATTACGCCGGATACAACATCGCCAACCTGCAGCAGAACGGAGTTGCCGCCAAACTGACGCATCTGATATACGCATTTGCTAATGTCAGTACGCCTCCGGCGTGCTCTATCGCAGACTCATGGGCTGACTATCAAGACCCCTATCTTCCGAGTGTGAGCGGCGCTCCCTATACCGGGCCGCTCTACGGCAACTTCGCAGCCATTCAACAACTGGAGCAGCTGCATCCCGGTCTGCACGTTTTGATTTCCATCGGAGGATCGTCCGTCGCCAACGCCGCGGCTTTTTCGTCCGCCGCCAGCACGCCCGCGGGCCGCCAGGCGCTCGCCTCGTCCTGTATTGGCATGTTCATCGGGGGCAATATCGCGGCCGGTATCGCTGCGCCGGGATTGTTCGACGGAATTAATATCGACTGGGAGTTTCCGGCTGCGAGCGATAAGCAGAATTTCACGGCCTTGCTCGCAGAGTTCCGCGGCCAACTAAACCAGCTTTCCGCTACCACCGGCAAAAAGTACTTCTTGACATTCGATGGACCTGCGGGCTCCCAGAACTACGTCAACATCGACCTTGCCCAGGCCGCCAAGGAAGTGGATTTCATCACCATAGACGGCTACAACTATGCCGGGTCCTGGGATACACAGACAAACGATGCGTCGGCGCTATTCGATTCTGAACAGGACCCCGATCTTGGTCAGGGACTTGATATCAATGCCACTGTGGACGCTTATCTGAAGGCCGGCGTCCCTCCGTCCAAGTACACTATGGGAGTGCCTTTGTATGGCGCTGGTTGGACCGGCGTTCCCAATGTGAACAACGGTCTGTATCAGACCTCGACTGGTCCGTCTCCCGTTCCGCTGGCGAATGGTACCGGCCTTTGTACCGACCTGAGCGGTAATACTCCTGGATGCGATCCGCTCTTAACGCCGGGAAACGCGACCTACTCGACAATTGAAAATCTGCTGGCGAACGGCTACAGCCTGTACTTCGATCAGCGGCGGATCGCGGCGTCGGTCTACGACCCAACTCTCGGAACGTTTTACACATTCGATAACCCTATCACCGCGACGCTAAAAATGAATTACGCAAACACCAGGCTTCTCGGCGGCGCTTATGTTTGGGCCCTCAAGGACGATGACGCCAACGGAACCATGGTGAAGACCATGGCGCAGGCGCTAGGGCGCTAACGACGTGGCGCACGCCCGCGGCGTGCCGTGTCCCGACTCTTCGGGACACTTTGCTCATTTCGCTAGAAGAACCTCGCCCCACAAAATGATATCGACAAAGTGGCGGAGCGCAAGATGCGAAATGTCGGCGGGTGTAGAATCTGAATAGAAAGGTTCAGCAAAGGTACGAGGCCAATGAACGTCACCCTGAGTCCGGAACTTCAAAAGCGAATCGCCGCGAAGGTCCAACATGGCGAGATCGGAAGCGCCGATTCCCTCGTCGAGCAGGCTTTAGACTTCTATCTTGACTTCGAGGACGGCGCCATGGATGAAGAAGAGTTACTCGACACGAAGGCCGCTATCGACGAAGCGCTGGGGCAGTGAGACCGCGGCGAGGGTCGGCCTGCGGAACAGGTTTTCGCCCAACTACGCGCCAAACATGGCATTCCGCGTTAAGTTCCGTCCGCGAGCGGAGCAGAACCTGGAAGCCCTTTTTCGTCGCCTCGTTCAGGAGGCCCCGTTGCGCGGCCCGCGGCCCGCAATGGCTGAGCGGGCTGGAAGACGCAATTCAGTCGCTGCGGGCCATGCCTGACCGGTGTCCCATCTGCCGGGATACTTCACATCCGCCACAGTGCCCGCCGGGAGCCGAAGCGGCGCGAACTCTTGGAATAGGGGCCTGACACTCGCGTCTATCGGAACAACACGCCCGAATGCATCAGGAAGTGCTCCGCAATAGGCCCCAGTGACAGCGCCGGAAAGAAGGTCAGTGCCGTGACGATAAGTATGGTCCCCGTCAGCAGAACTACAAACAGGACGCCATGCGTCGGCATGGTCCCGATTGTCACCGGTACCCGCTTCTTGCGCGCCAGGTTTCCCGCCAGAGCCAGCGCCGGCACAATCGTCAGAAAGCGTCCGATCAGCATTTCGAGTCCCAGCGTCAGGTTGAAAAAAGGAGTGTTAGCCGTCAACCCGGCCATGGCGCTCCCGTTCGTCCCCACCGCGCTCGAGTTGGCGTAAAGAATCTCGCTCAACCCATGGGGGCCCGCGTTGCCCAGGTTGGCCACCGGCGCGCCAAGTGGGTTCCAATAGGAGTGCGCCCGGAACTGGATCAGAAAAGTGGCGCAGGAAATGATCAGGTTGGCCGCGGCCGCCACCACCAGTGCCAGCATCACCATCTTGATATCCTTGGCTTCGATGCGTTTGCCCAGGTATTCCGGCGACCTTCCAACCATCAGTCCGGCCAGGAAGACGGCCACCAGCACCATCAGGATCATCGACAGAATTCCCGAGCCCGTGCCGCCGAAAATCACCTCGCCGGTCTTCATGTTCAGCATCTGAATCAATTCGGACAGTGGCGTGAAACTATCGTGGGCGCTGTTCACCGCGCCGTCGCTCGAGGCGGTGCTCACCACCGAGAACAGTGCGGACCCGGCCACTCCGAAGCGGATTTCCTTGCCTTCCATATTGCCGCCGTCGATCCCAAGCCGATGCAGCGAGGGATTGCCCTGCTGCTCGCTGGCCGTCGCGATCAGGCACCCGCCTGCGAAGAGCAGGAACATCACGGCAAAAAGGGTCCAACCCTGCCGGCGGTCGTTCACCGCCTGCCCGAAGGTGTAAGTGAAGCCCGCCGGAATGGCCAGTATCAGGAGCATCTCCAGCATGTTCGCCACCGGCGTTGGGTTCTCGAACGGATGCGCCGAGTTGACGTTGAAGAAGCCTCCGCCATCCGAGCCGAGCAGTTTGATGGGCTCCTGCGAAGCCACCGGCCCGAGCGCAATCGTCTGCCGGGCGCCCTCCAGCGTGGTGATCTGCCGGTAAGGATGGAACGTTTCGAGCACCCCCAGCGAGCAGAGAATCAGCGCGGCGGGAAGCGAGAGCGGCAGCAGGATATAAAGCACCCCGCGCGTCAGGTCCACCCAGAAATTGCCCAGCCTGGCGGAACGCTCGCGCAGGAATGCGCGGATCAGCGCCATTGCCACGGCCATCCCAGCCGCCGCCGAAGTGAAGCTTTGCACGCCGACTCCCACCATTTGCGTCAAATAGCTGAGCGTAGTCTCCCCGGAGTACGCTTGCCAGCTGGTGTTCGAAAGGAAGCTGACCGCGGTGTTGAAGGCCAGGTCCGGCGTCAGTTCCGTGCCGCCCACAGGCTGCCCGGGCAGGTAGCGCTGGCATCGCAAAAGCACGTAAAAGGGCAGGAAATTCGCGAGGCCGAACGCCAGGAAGCATCCCGCAAACGTTCTCCAGGTCTGCTCCTTTTCCGGGTTCACGCCGCTCAGGCGGTAGATCAGGCGCTCCAGTGGCAGCAGCGCTTTCGAAAGGAAAGTCCGCTTCCCCTCGAAAACACCCGCCATGTACAAGCCCAGCGGCTTGGTGATCGCCAGCAGCAAGCCTAAAAAGACCACGAGCTGGCCGAGACTGGTCCAGGTCAAGAGCGGCACACGCTGCCGAAAGCCGGCAAAAGATTCTCCACGCGTTAGTATGGCAGATTTGGGCTCGAAAAGCCGGGCGAAAACTCTGCGTCCGCCCCGCCGCCTCGCGCGTAATACTATGTGAGCGGACAAATTATGCGCGTTCTACCCGTCGCCCTCCTTTCATTCGCGATCCTGCCCGCCCTGGCCCAGGAGCCCGACATCGCCCAGATCATGGCGCGCGTGGCCGAAAATCAGGCCCGCGCCCAGGATATGCGAAGGGCCTACGTCTACAATCAGAAAGTCCTGGCGCGCTTCCATCGCACCAACGGCAAACTGGCGCGCGAGGAGAAATCGGAATACCTGGTCACACCAACCCCCGCCGGCGTCGACAAGAAACTGGTGCACTTCGAGGGCAAGTACGAACACGGCGGCAAGCTTGTCCCCTACAACTGGTCGGGCGAGGAAATCAAGAGTCTGGATATCGACGGCGACCTCATCCGGGACATGGTCAACGACATGACCGGCGACAAGGATTCCAAGGACGGCATCGGCCACGACCTGTTCCCGCTAACTGCCAAGGAGCAGGCCAAGTACATCTTTACCCAGGAGGGCAGGGAAGTCTACCACGGCAAGCCGGTCTACCGCGTCAGCTTCCGGCCCAAGCCGCACGCAGAAGACGCGGACTGGAAAGGGGAGACGCTGATTGACGTTGCGGAGTGCCAGCCGGTGGTGGTCAACACCAGGCTCGCATGGCATATGCCGATGGCGGTGAAGGTTCTGTTGGGGACCGACGTGAAAGGTGTGGGATTCTGGGTCAGCTACGAAAAATTCGACGACGGGCTATGGTTCCCGGTCGCCTATGGCGGCGAATTCCATGTCCGCGCCGTGTTCTTTTACGCGCGAAATATGTCGATCTCCATGGTCAACAGCGGCTTCACGCGCGCGCAAGTCTCCAGTAAGATCGCGTACGATATGAGTGAGAAGTGACTGCATTGCAAATGCCCAGTAGGGCGCCGGAGCCAGGAGCGTCCGGAGCCGATTTCGCCAGCCTGGTGCGGCAACATCAGACTATGGTCTTCAGCATCGCCTGGCATATGTTGCGCGACCGGGCGGTCGCCGAAGAATTGGCGCAGGATGTATTTTTGTCGCTGCACCAGCATCTGGCGGAGCTGGAATCGCCGGAGCACGTGCAATTCTGGCTGCGCAGAGTGACCAGCAATCGGGCGCTGGATGTGGCGCGCCGCCGCCAGCGCCGGCCAATGGTGAGCCTGGAAAATGCCCCGGAGCCGGTAGCGCTGACGCCCACGGGCGATCCAATGCTGGGCACGGCGCTCAAGAAGTTGGTGGCCGCGCTGCCCGAAAAGTCGCGCGCTATTGTGGTTTTGCGCTACCAGGAGGATCTGGATCCGGCGGAAATCGCCAGGGTCCTGGGCATCCCGGTGGGCACGGTGAAGAGTCAATTGCAGCGGGCGCTGGCGTTGTTGCGCGAGAAATTGTCCCGTGTAGTAGGGCAGTCCTCCGGCCTGTCCTTTGGGGAGGAATAGGATTTTTATGGCTTCTTTGGAAGATGAACTCAGGTCGGCATTGAGACGCCGGGAGCCCTCGCCGGATTTCGCCGAGCGGGTGCTGGCGCGCGTTTCCGCCGAGTCCGTGCGCCGCGCGCCCCGCGTGTCGCAGCCAGGGATTCGGTGGGTGGTCGCCCTGGCTGCCGCGTTGTTGCTTACCGCGGGCAGCCTGGAATATCGCCATTATCGGGGTGAGCGCGCCAGGGACCAGGTCCTGCTGGCCGTACGGATTGCCGGCAGCAAGCTGAACCGGGCGCAGAAGAAAGTCCACATGCTGGGTCATCGGGGCAATTCATGAAGGCCGTGGTATTGCCGATCGCATTGCTGCTGCTCGCCGCGTCCCTCCCCGCCCAACAGGTGAAGTGGAATTTCGACAAGCTGGCCGCGCGCGCCAGTGACTCCACGGATGTCTCGCTCGATGGGTCGCTCCTGCAGTTCGCCGGCAAATTCCTGTCCGACGACGACAAGGACCAGGTCAAGATCAAGAAGCTGATCGGCGGATTGAAAGGCATCTACGTGAGGAGCTTCGAATTCAAGAAACCCGGCGAATACACGGACGCCGACGTGGAAACATTCCGCGCACCTTTACACTCTGCGGACTGGCAGCGTATCGTAGGCACGCACAGCAACGACGACGGCGAAACCACGGAAGTCTACATTAAGAACGATAGCAAGGGTATCGGCGGCGTGGTTATTATCGCTACCGGGCCAAAGGAGCTGACCCTGGTCAACATCGTCGGCGCCGTCGACCTGGATAGTTTGAGTCAACTCGGCAAGGACTTCGACTTCCCGGAAGTGAAAGTCGATAAGAAAAAGTAAGTAAACAATGTTGTGGAGCGCGCAGTGGGGCAGGCGCTGTGGGGCGGGCGTCCACGCCTGCAGCGGGTCTCCAGACCCGCTTTCGCGCTTGTCTTTCTTTGGGCTACACCGCACAAGTCCAGCCGCATAAATCAAAACTAATATCTAAAACTGCGCACATTTGACCATATTCCCATCCACTTTCCAGTTTATTCTGTATCTATCACGGTAAGAAATCGAGGTTTTGCAAAATGATTATGAAACAACTTGATCTCGCAGCGGCCTCAGACAGCGCACCAGCGCCGCGAAGTTGTGCCCGCTGCGGGAACGGTTTTCAGACCCGGGGCAAAGAGTATACCTGCCTCGCATGCCGCGCACCCCGGAGCCGGACCATTCGCAAACCAGGGCACGTCCTCTCATTCCGCGAACAACAGATTATAGCCCTCATTGCCGAAGCCAAAGCAAACAAGCAGATCGCCTACGATCTCTGCCTGAGCGAAGGCACCGTGAAAGAATACCTCTATCACATCTTTCGCAAATTGAACGTAACCAGCCGGACCGAACTCGCCTTACGGACCATCCGCGACGGCTTCCTGGAGCACACACTGGCCCAGACCGCGCCCCACGCTTCTCTATAGTGAATCAACACCCGCAGGATTCGCCGCGTGATACGCTGATCTAGCACCACGTGACAGAGGAGCACTCCCGATGATCGTCGGCGTTCCTAAAGAAGTCAAAGATCATGAAACCAGGGTAGGCCTTGTGCCCAGCGGCGTTACGGCGCTGTGCGAGGCGGGCCATGAAGTCCTGGTCCAGTCCACCGCGGGTGCCGGCAGCGTGCTCACCGACGGCGAGTATATCGAGGCGGGCGCTGTCATCCTGCCGACCGCGGCCGAAGTCTGGCGGCGCGCCGATCTGGTGATCAAGGTGAAAGAGCCGCAGCCGGAGGAGTACGGCTACTTGCGTCCCGGCCTGATCCTGTTCACCTATCTGCACCTGGCGCCGCTGCCGGAGTTGACCAACCGCATGCTCGAGGCCAAGGTCAATGGCGTGGCGTATGAGACCATCCACGACCTCGACGGTTCGCTGCCGCTTCTTACGCCGATGAGCGAAGTGGCCGGCCGCATGTCCGTGCAGGTAGGCGCGCAGTATCTGGAGGCGCCCAATGGCGGACGCGGCGTACTGCTGGGTGGCGTCCCCGGAGTGGCGCCGGCCAACTGCGTGATCATCGGCGGCGGCGTAGTCGGCACGAATGCGGCCAAAATAGCGCTAGGCATGGGCGCGCATGTCACCATGATCGATCGCAACCTCAACCGCCTGCGCCAACTGGACGACATCTTCGGGGGCCAGATCGTCACGCTGGCTTCCAATTCCTATACCATCCGCGAGACGTTGAAGACCGCGGACCTGGTCGTAGGCGCCGTGCTCATTCCAGGCGCTTCGGCGCCCAAGCTGGTGCGCCGCGAGATGATCGCCCACATGAAGCGCGGCGCGGTGGTGGTGGATGTTGCCATCGACCAGGGCGGCTGCTTCGAAACTTCGCACGCCACCACTCACACCGAGCCCATCTACTATGTCGACGATGTGCTGCACTATTGCGTCTCCAACATGCCCGCCGCAGTGCCGCACACTTCCACCTTCGCGCTGACCAACGCGACTTTTCCCTATCTGCTCGAGCTGGCGAACAAGGGCCTGGAGCGCGCCTGCACCGAACACCCCGGCCTGCGCGAGGGCGTCAACACCTACAACGGCTACGTGACCCACGCCGGAGTGGCGGAATCGCAAGGCCGCCAATGGCGCGAGCTAGCCGGTGTAGTATAGGAAATAAAGCCATGCCAGCCAGCGCGCAGCAAACCGAGATTCCTCCGCAGCCTCTCACCGCGTTGACGGAAGAAGAGAAGCTCTTTCAAACCACCGTGCGCCAGTTCGCGCGCGAGCAGATCGGCCCGTACGTCCGCGAAATGGACGAGGCTGGGGTCTTCCGCAAGGATATTATCCGCCAGTTCTTCGAGCTGGGCCTGATGGGCATCGAGATCCCCGAAGAATACGGCGGATCGGGCGGCAGTTTCTTCCAGTGCATCCTGGCGGTGGAGGAATTGTCCGCGGTGGACCCTTCCGCCGGCGTCATCGCCGACGTGCAGAATACCATCGTCAATAATGCGATTCTGCGCTGGGCCAACCCCGCGCAAAAGAAGAAATACCTGCCGCGCCTGGCCACCGACACGGTGGCGTCCTACGCGCTTTCCGAAGCCGGATCCGGGTCGGACGCCTTCGCCCTGGCCACCCGCGCAGTGGACGCCGGCGACCATTTTCTGCTGACCGGCCGCAAGCTCTGGATCACCAACGCCGCCGAAGCCGGCCTCTTCCTGCTTTTCGCCAACGCCGATCCGGCCGCCGGATACCGCGGCATCACCGCGTTTCTGATCGAGCGCGAGTTTCCCGGTTTCCAGGTCGGCAAGAAAGAAGACAAGCTGGGCATTCGCGCATCGTCCACCTGCGAGTTGATTCTCGATAACTGCCGCGTGCCCAAGGACAATGTGATCGGCGCCGTGGGCAAAGGCTACAAGATCGCCATCGAGACGCTGAACGAAGGGCGCATCGCCATCGGCTCCCAGATGATCGGCTTGGCGCGCGGCGCGCTGGACCATGCCGTCGCCTATGCGCGGGAGCGCAAGCAGTTCGGCAAAACCATCGGTGAGTTTCAAGGGGTGCAATTTCAGCTTGCGGTGATGGCTACCGAAGTGGAGGCTGCGCGCCTGCTGGTGTACAACGCCGCCCGATTGCGCGATGCCGGGCTGCCGTTCCAGACCGAAGCCGCCATGGCCAAGTACTACAGCTCCGAGATCGCCGAGAACGTGGCTTCCAAGGCGATCGAAGTGCACGGCGGCGTGGGGATTACCAAGGATTATCCGGTGGAGAAACTCTACCGGGACGCCAAAATCGGCAGGATTTACGAAGGCACTAGCAACATACAGTTGATGACGATCGCCAAGAAGCTGCTGGGCGGCAAATAGGGAAGCCGGGAAACCAGCGGGTTCCGGCGAACGTCTCTTTGGGGAGGGGACTATGCATCGATTCGCTCTAGTGGCGTTCCTGTCGGCCCTATGTCTGCCAGTTTGGGCCCGTCACGGCAGTGATGACGCGAATAAAGCCGCGGCCACTCCGGTTGCCGCCACCACGGCTGCGCCCGAAGTAAACGCGGACGAAATCATCCAAAAGTTCGCCGCCAAGGAAAAGCAGTTCTCCGAGGCGCTCGAGAACTACATCTACCGGCAAACCTCCAAGATTCTGGAGTTGGACGACTCCGGTGAAGCCGTGGGGAAATACGAGATGACCGCGGATATGACTTTTACGCCGGAGGGCAAGCGCGTGGAGCACGTAGTGCGCGCGCCTGTCTCCACACTGAAGAACCTGATCCTGACCGGGGAAGACCTTGAAGATCTCAAGAACACGCAACCCTTCACGCTGACCACCGACCAGCTTCCCTTATACGACATCCGATACCTGGGCAAACAGAACGCCGATGAAATCCCGTGCTACGTCTTCTCCGTGAAACCCAAGAAGCTCACGCCTGGCAAACGCTTTTTCGAAGGACAGATTTGGGTGGACGATCGCGACTTCCAGATCGTGAAGACTTATGGCAAGGGCGTCGGCTACCAGAAGAAGAGCGACGACCAGCAGTTCCCCAAGTTCGAAACGCTGCGCGAGCAGGTCGACGGTAAGTACTGGTTCCCCACTTACACCCACGCCGACGATACGCTGCACTTCAAGGATCACCCGCAGAAAATCCGCATGCTGGTGACTTACAAAGACTACAAGAGATTCTCTGGTAAGTCGACGATTCAGTTCGGCGATGTGGTGGACGATAAGTCGAAGGACCAGCCCAAGCCCGCGCCGCCAAAGCCGTAACCTAAGCGCAACTCAGAAAGCCCCCCCGCGTACCCGAACAGCGCCGGCGTTTCGACGCTCCGCCAGATACCGGTTCCAGGATCGGCCGCTCCCACAACGGCTGTTCCTTTGATCGTCAGCACCTCCACTCTCGATTTTGTCTGAATGGGAATTCCGGACGCTTCCAGGTTGCGGATAAACTCCGGGCCGTAGGCTGCTTCCGGTACGAATTGCGTCCGCCGGATCGCGGCCTCCTCCCCTTTTGCCGGCCGGAAGTTGTAAAGCAGCGGAGGAGCCTCCATCACGGTCTGAAGATCTAAGCGGTTGCCAAAAGTGCCCAGCAGTATCCTCACCGTCTCGGCGATCAGCGAGCTGCCTACCGTTGCCACAGCCATCACCGGCTTCGCGCCGTCCATTACAATCACGGGCGCCATGTCGTTCGGCACACGATCGCCAGGTTGGACGTCGGCCAGCGTCCATTGTTGAAAGCCCGCGGGGTCGGGCACCGGAATACCTCCCACGACAATCCCGGTGGTGCCCCAGTTCACCGTGTTGATACTGTGCACCAGCGCGGCCACGTTGCCCCAACGATCCACGACCACGATCGCGGCGCTATGGCGGGGCGGATCGCTCCGCAGCAGCCCGGCCATGGCTCGCGCGTACGCCTTGGTCACGCGATCCTCTGGCGAAAAATCGAGGCCGTTCCGGCGCTGGAATTCAGCCAACCGCCGGCGGAGTGTAGGGCCCGAACTCGACGAACTGCAGCAAAGCGGAGAGGTCGCGGAAAGTCTTCCAGTCCTTGAAGTACGGCTCCGCGCGGTCGAGCTTCATCTCCTCGGCCAGGTTCAGCGCTTCCAGGATCTGCCGGCCGCCCTCGTTGCTTCCGCCGGGCGCGAAGACCGAATGATCCAAAAACACGGTGCTGCGAGGCTCTCCCCACACCGCCCGGTAGCGCCGCATGTCTTCCATGGTGGCTTGGCCGCCCTCCTGCCGCACGGCTTCGACGAACTGGCGGCCCCACTCGCCTGCGTACATGTATTGGGCGCCGTCCCTCGCCACCGCGCGTAGCGTCCCGGCGAGATCGCTTTGCACGAAACGGTCGCCGGCCTTGGGCACGTGATCGCCCGCCTGGTGCAGAAACTTCTGGCCCTGCGAAGTTCGGGCCAGATATTTCTCCCGGCTTGGAAAGTAATTTCCGAGCAGCGTAGAGACGGTGACGCCATTCTCGGCATACCAGGTGGCGGGTTGAAACAGGCTCGCGAATGGCAGCCGCCCGAAGCGTTTCTGCATCGCCTCGATGCCCGCCATAAACCCCGGCACCAGGGTCTTGCGCCCTTCCGCTCCCGGCGTCGACGGCCCGGCGCTCAGCGGTCCCATGTCGTTTGCGGGGATGGTCTTCGGCGCCGTTTCACCCAGATACGAGTTCCACCCCGCGTCCAACGAGTAAAGCTTGTGCGTCTGGCTCTCGTAGTAAACCAGTTGCAGGATTCCCGCATAAGACACATAAGAGCCCAGCGCGGTAGTGACTTGAGTGAGCGCGATGGTGGAGGCGGCGTCGGCTGCGGTTCCACCCTGTTTCAGAGTTTCGATGCCCGCTCGGATCGCGATGGGGGAGAGCGTGGCGGTGACCAGCCCGGAGTGGCCTTCCACGACTCTGGCCTTCGGCGGAAAGACAGTCAGTTCGAGGCGCTCCGCAAGAGCTTTCTCATCGGGAGGCCACTTAGCTGGCGATAGGTCCGCTGCGAAAGCCGTAACCACGCCCATCACGAGATAGACTAGCGCGGCTGCCGTCAATGGGAGCGGGGGCATTCGAAGCGAACCTATGCAGCTTCCATGTTGACCATCTGAATCAAGGCCTGGATATACCCGTACGCGTATGCGAAGGCCTGCTTCCCCCCCGTGTCGCCGTCGATCGCCGGCACGTGGTCCGGCATCAGCATGCCGTCGTAACCTACTTCTTTGTATACCCGCACGGCGCGAATCATGTTCACGTCGCCATCGTCCGGAAAGGTCTCCTGAAAGTTCAGAAAGCCGCCCCGGATATTGCGGAAGTGTACATTGAAAATCTTGCCGCGCGTGCCGAAGTACCGGATCACATCGAAGATCTCGTCCCCGGGCTTGGCCAGCATCTCGGAGATAGTGCCCTGGCAGAAGTTCAGGCCATGATACGGGCTGGGCGCGATCTCGATAAACCGCTTCAAGCCGTTCACGCTGCCGAGCACGCGATCCACGCCGCGGAAACCCTTGCCGGGCGGCATGCCGGGATCGTGCGGGTGGCAGGCCAACCTGATTTTGTATTCCTCGGCCACCGGGATCACGCGCTTCAGGAAATACGTAATGCGCGCCCAGGCGGCATCCGCGCCAACGGGCCCGGCTTCGGTGAGCGGCGGGTCCTGCGGCGTCTTTTCGTAGACGAATGTGCTGTAATGCGCGCCGCCGCGGCCGCCCGAGGGCGCCGACCGCACCACGCCCAGGATGGTCAGATTGTATTTCAGCGCGGGAATGCCGGCGCGCGCGGCATTGCGCATCATCTGGCAAATGGCGTCGATTTCGCGGTCGCGCTCCGGGCTCTTGCCCAGCATGATGTCAGGGTTCTCGGAGCGTGTGATGTAACTGGAACTTAGCGGCAGCGGGACCATCTCCAGCCGAATGCCGAACGACTCGACGCGCTCGCGCAGGCGTGTCAGTCCTTCGGCCGACCAGTTCGCATCCAGGCGCGCCGAAGGCAATGTGCTGCAAATATGATTGACGCCCAGTGCGGCCAGCACGCGCAGGGCCTGGTCGGATGCATCGTTCTGCGTGCCCAGTTTCAACGCCGCTTTGCTCGGTCCCGCCGCGCGCTGCGTCTGGGCCTGCGTCTGGGCCGGCCGTCCCACGGCGGCCATCGCCGTAGCGGCGGCTTCCAGAAAATGTCGGCGGCGCATGGGCGGTCTCCCGGTTCACCGGATGGGCGAAAAGTCCAGCGGCCGCAGGATGGCGTTACTGATGTTGGAGACGATTTCGGCGTCCGCGTAACCCGGCTGTGCGCGCAGCTTTTGCCATTCGGGGTCCGCGCCGAATGCGCCCCATAATTTGTCCCGCGCCGCCAGGCTCTCGAACGACAGCATGTAAGTAAGGTTGGGCAGGTTTCGCCCCACCAGCGTCTCCCCGAAAAAAACAGGCGCCATGCCCAGCCGCTGGAAGATGGCGGCTTCGCCTTCGTTGAACATGCGGATCTTGCGCTGCGCGGCTTTGGCGTTGTTGGATTCGTAAGTGCGCAGCTCGAAGATGCGCGGCGGGCGTTGGCCGCCGGGCGTAACGGCGATGGACGGCCTGCTGTCGAAGGCCCGCAGCAGCGCGTTCTCCATGCGAATATAACTCAGCTCCGCCGTGGAGTTGTACTCGTCGAAACCCCGCTGGAAGTCGTTGTCGGCGGCCAGGCGCTCGCCGCTTTCCGCGAACGCCGCGGCCGAAGGGTAACTGATCAGAGCCAGGACAAAAGGGCTGCCTTCAGCGATCACGGCGCCGAAGAATCCCAGCGGGCCTATGCCCAGGCGCTGCGCGGCGGGCAGAAAGTGTTTGCTCAGGAAGTCCGAGGTGCGCTGCGTCTGGCTGCCAGTGCGCAGGTGGTAATAGCGCAGCTCGAAAAAGGCGCTCTGTGGAGCAGCGGCGGCGGGCCCCGCGGCGAGGCCAGCCGATGCGGCGGCTCCTACGAATTGACGGCGTTGCATCACGCCATATTTATAACAGATTGCGCATCGCGGGGCCGGAGTCCGGCGCATACGGCGCTTACGTTTTGGGCGGGTGGTACAGATCCGCCTGGCGGAATGACCGATACGAAGATGGCCCCTCCAGGCTGTCAATCGTGGTGCCGTTCACCGTGTCCGGCGTGGGCACCAGCTCCATGCCGTAACTGGTAGTCCCGCCTACCAGTCCGGGCTGAAAGAAATAATCGCCGTTGGTCAGCAGTTGGGCGCTGCCCAAGGCGCCCGCGTAGAATCCCAGGTCCTGGCTCAGCACCGGAGTGACCGTCATATTGGTTTCGTCGATCGTCAACGCCATGCCGCGGCTGTTGCACCCGGTCGTCCCGGGCGTGCACCCCAGCCCCAGCGGAGGCGCGGAAACTCGGGTATTGCCATTGTCGAAAACCGTGGCCGGCCCGGCGCCGTTATTCTCGATACCGAAATCGTGTTGATGCGAGAACCACGGCCAGGCGTTGTTATTGACGTTGTTGAAGGTAAAATCGCCATCCACGGCGCCCATGCGCCAGAGGATGTTGCCAGTCCCGTTGCCATTGTTGTAATCGATTTTGATCACCCAGTCCTGGTCGCGGATGGAAACCACCAGGTCGTCGTTGGCCGGCCAGTAATAGGCGCTATTGGAGTGCATCCAGTCGTGCGCTGCCGGAGCGATGCCGCTACCCAGCAGGAATATGGGAGGACAGCCCGCACTCGGACAAGTCTCGCCTAAAGGCGCGGCGCGATTGATATTCAGTTGCGTGCCGCCGCCGCTATGCTGAAAGGCCTCCCAAGCCCACACTACCTGGAAGTTGCCGCTCAGGACAATATAAATGTCCCCCATAATATCCACCGGCAGGCCGCTGGTGTCGTTCTGGGTGCCCGGCGGATAAATCTTTTCGATATCGGCGAACACCACGTAATCGCCGTTGGGCATAAGCTGGGCCTCGTGGTGGAAGCCGCCCAGGCAGGCGGCGCCCACGGGCGCGGGACTGGGGATGGCGGTGCACGGCCCGGCATCGGTGAACCCCAGGGCTACCAGTTGATTCTGGATGATTCCGGTATTCGTCTCCTGCACGATATTGCCCGCCAAATCGATGCGTCGAACCACCTGCTGCGAGGTGCTGATCGATTGCCACGCTGGACCGGATTGAATGCTGAGCAGGCTTTCGTTGGATAGCGGCCGCGTCAGTGTGGAGGTGTCCGTCACATCCTGGAATTCGTAATACCAGAGGATGCGCCCCGAGAGGTCGGTGGCCGCCGAAACGGACTGGTTGTTGGTGAACGAGAGCAGCGCGTGCAGATCGATCATTTGAGCCGTGTCGGTGCCCGCGCCCGGAGGTACCGCCACCGTGAAGACCGGAAAGGTAATCGAGGTTGGAAGTGATCCGGTAGTGAAGCTCAGAGTGGTCGGGCCGGGAGTCACTGTACTTCCTGTCGCGATCTGGTAATTCATCTTATAAGTAGTCTTGGGGTACATGCCCGCTATATAGAAGTTCATGCTGGTCTCGGCATTGCATGTCTTCCAATCCGATAAGAAGGGAGAGGCCGTGCTGCCCGATCTCTGGAAAGTGACGCGCATCGAGCTGCCTGCCTCACAAGCGGGCGCGCTATACAACGCCACTAGCGGATTGGCAGTAGCGTTCACGGCGGCGCTGGTTCCAGCGAGTGGAGTCAAGCGATATTCGACCGTATGAGTGGCGGATTCACCGGACGTAAAATCCTTGGCCACCACGATAATGCGGTAGACCCCTTCGCCCTGGATGGTGGCCCAGGCAAACGGTTGCGCAGTCCAGACGCCGCCGCCGAGCGTGCCTGCATTGAAGTCTTTCACCAGATCGACGGCGCCACTGCCCAGAGCGGTGCTGAACTGGAAGGTGAGCGGGCCGGGGTTGCTGTCGGTAGCCGTCACCGTCCAGGTGACCGGTGTCCCCAACGGTTGCGGCGAAGCCACCGAGGGCGTTACGGATTGAATGGTTACAGTTGCCCGCAGCGGCTGCAGCAGGCCTGCGGATAAAGTAAGTACGGAAAAGAACAATAGTGTACGTCGCATTTGAGTATGACCTCCGCCAGTATACAACAACCGCCTTTTTGTAGGTGTGGGGCAGGCGTCCACGCCTGCGGCGGGTCTCCAGACCCGCCCGTAACCTTCCGCGCCGCCGCCAGTATCAACCAGTATCAATAGGTAGGCCAACCGGACTCGCCGGCCGCCGTCTAACGAACATCCATGCGCTACGCTATCCGCACGCTCCGCCGGTCTCCCGGCTTCACCGCCATCGCGCTGCTCACCCTCGCTCTCGGCATCGGAGCCAACACCGCCATCTTCAGTTTCGTGAACGGCGTGCTGCTGAAGCCGCTGCCCTATCGCGACCCGCACGGCATCGTAATGGTCTGGGAGAAACCCCCTGGCGGCGATCGCAATGGCATCTCGACGCTCAACTTCCTCGATTGGAAGAATCAGAACGCCGTCTTCGAACACATGGCCGCGATCAATTTCGGCGGATCGGTCACGTTAACCGGCGCCGGCCAGCCCGAGGAACTCCAGGGCGTGCGCGTCTCGGCATCTTACTTCGATATCTTTGGCGTGCAAGCCGTGCTTGGCCGCACCTTCGCCCCGGATGAAGACCAGTTGGGCAAATCCCAAGTGGTGATCCTCAGCCACCGCCTCTGGCAGGATCGCTTCGGCGCCGATCCGTCCATCATCGGGCGCACGCTCACCCTCAGCGGCAAGCCCTGCACTGTAATCGGCGTGTTGCCCGCGCACGGCCCCTTCGATCGCTCCTGGGCCCAGCTCTGGACGCCTCTGGCTTTCGAGAAGGGCGACATGACCCGCGACTATCATTGGATACTCTCCTTCGCCCGCCTCAAGCCCGGCGTCACCATCGAGCAGGCGCAGGCCGCCATGAACGCTATCGGCGCCCGCATCGCCGCCGCTTACCCGGAATCGAACAAAGGCTGGGGCGTCACCGTCGATCGCCTGGAAGACCAGATCGTCGGCCCGCAGCTCCGCCGTTCGCTACTCGTCCTCCTGGCCGCCGTCGGCGCGATTCTCCTGATCGGTTGCGCCAACCTGGCGAATCTCACCCTGGCCCGCGGCGCCGCCCGCGAACGTGAGATCGCCGTGCGCGCTTCGCTCGGCGCCGGCAGTTGGCGCCTCATCCGCCAGTTGCTCACCGAAAACCTGCTGATCGCCGGCGCAGGCGGCGCGCTGGGCCTGGGCCTGGGCTACGCCATGATCCGCGGCCTTATCCGTCTCGCGCCGCCGTACTCGCTTCCGAGCGAAGCCGACGTGTCCATCGATCCCGCTATCCTGCTCTTTACCCTGGCCGTATCCCTGCTTACCGCGCTTCTGTTCGGGCTGGCGCCCGCCATCCACGCCAGCCGCGTCGATCCCGCATCCGCAATGAAAGAGGGCGGCCGCTCGACCACCAGCGGCGCCGCCCGCGCCCGCCTGCGTAACACCTTGATCGTCAGCGAAGTCGCCCTTGCTTTCATGCTGCTGGCCGGCGCCGGCCTGCTGGTGGGCAGCTTCTTCCGCATGTTGCAGGTGGATACCGGCTTGACCAGCGCCAACGTCATGACGGCGCGCCTGCCCATCGCGCGCGGCCGTTTCACGCACCCCGAGCAGCTCGTCCAATACGTCCAGTTCCTCGATCAGCGCCTGCGCGCGGAGCCGGGCGTGCGCGATGTGGCCTTCAGCAACGTCCTGCCCATGCAAGGCTGGGGCGATGGCATGCCGTTCCTCATTGCCGGACGCCCGTTCGTCGACCGCGCCAACCGTCGCGCCTGCTTCTACAAGCGCGTCACCGCTTCTTACTTCCGCGCGCTGGATATCCACCTGCTGCGCGGCCGCGCGTTCACCGATCGCGATACCATGGGCGGCGCGCCCGTAACCGTCATCAACGAGGAAATGGCCACGCGCTATTTCAAAGGCGAAGATCCTATCGGCAAGCGGATTCTCATTCAGGAGATCCTCTACGGCCAGCCCGGCTTGGGGCCGGAGATCCCTTGGGAAGTCGTGGGCATCGTGGGCGACGAGCAAACCGGCAGCCTGGTAGACAACAAGAGCGCCGGCGTGTACGTCACCTTCGGCCAAAGCCCCACGAGCGACGTGAATATGCTCCTGCGCGCCGCGCTCGATCCGCGGACGCTGGCTTCCGCCATCCACGCGGCCGTGCACGGAGTCGATAAGGATCAGGCCATCGCCGATCTGCAGACGCTCGATCAAATCAAGTCCGGAACCGTATCGAGCGATCGCATGCAGACCATGCTGCTGGCTATCTTCGCCGGGCTGGCATTGTTGCT
>Ga0302324_100007864_pt1 | contig 22573 bp, 24 predicted proteins | sample Palsa_T0_1_FD_201949 | JGI IMG/M metagenome (GOLD analysis project Ga0302324, IMG submission 201949) | Peat permafrost microbial communities from Stordalen Mire near Abisko, Sweden - Palsa_T0_1 | ecosystem: Environmental > Terrestrial > Soil > Palsa > Peat permafrost | place: Sweden: Abisko...
GGATCGCGAGCAGACCTTGTTCCGCTCGACGGCGTTCGGCGATGATGTCGATCGCCCCCTGAAGAAGTCCGACGGCTCGTACACGTATTTCGCGTCCGACCTCGCCTATCACCGCTCGAAGCTAGAACGTGGCTTCCGCGCTTTGATCGACGTTTGGGGCGCCGACCACGGCGGTTATATCAAGCGCATGCAAGCGGCAGTCGCAGCGCTGAGTGAGGGAAGCGCCGAACTCGACGTCAAACTCGTCCAACTTGTGAAGCTTTTGCGTGCGGGCGAGCCGGTCAAAATGTCGAAGCGGGCAGGCGAGTTCGTGACGCTTCGAGAAGTCGTGGATGAAGTCGGGCGCGACGCAGTCCGCTTCATGATGCTGTTCCGAAAGAACGATGCCGTGCTCGACTTCGACCTCGCCAAGGTGATCGAACAGTCGCACGACAACCCGGTCTTTTATGTCCAATACGGTCACGCCCGCGGCCAGTCGGTATTCCGCAATGCGCGTGAGGCGTTCCCCGATCTACCCGCAGACATCACCGGTTTGCTTGAAACCGCGAATCTGGAACTTCTCTCAGACGCTGTGGAACTCGCCCTGATGCGACGGATCGCGCTTTACCCGAGGGTGGTCGAGGCCGCTGCGACGGCACACGAGCCGCATCGAATTGCCTTTTATCTGTTCGATTTAGCAAGCGAATTTCATGCTCTTTGGACGCTCGGCAATGCAGCGCCACATTTACGCTTCATTATCCAGAATGATCGACAAATGACGTTGGCTCGCCTCGTGCTTGTACAAGGCGTAGTCACGGTACTTGCGTCGGGGCTCGCGTTACTCGGCGTCGGGGCGCCGAATGAGATGCGATAGTTCCCTGCCCCTTGGGGGGCGGCAAATGCGGTCGTGGGAAATCGCTGCTCGATATAGCATCAACGCCTGAATCGGAGCCTAGTCCGATGGCCGATAGTACTTTCCGTTCTTACCGCAGCCACGATCCGTTGGCGCGGGCCCAGGCCGGTCCGCGCGGGGCGGCAAGCGATCCGCTGGCGGAGCTGGCCCGGCTTATCGGTCAAGGCGATCCGTATGCCCAGGATACTACGCACCGCGAGACCGCCGCTCCCGGCTGGGCTGCCGAAGAGCGCTACGCGGAAGCGGACGATCCTGTAGACGAGCCTTATGATCCGCCGGCACCGCTGCCTGCAACCTACCAATCCTATGAGGCGCAAGAGCGCGGTTACGAGACCGAGGCGGCCAGCGGCCGGTTCTTTTCGGGGCCGGCGGCGACGTTCAACGGCTTCCGCGAAGACACCGACGCGTACGACCACGACGAGCCGCAACCCGGACTTCCCGCCCGGCAGGTACCGGCCTACGCGACGGCGCCTGACGACGACTACCCGGAGCCGCCGGAACACGACACCGGCGAACCTTACGCAGCCGACGATTATTACGACGACGCCCCGAGCCCGCGCCGGCGGAGCGGTGTAGTCGTCGTCATGGCGATCCTCAGCCTGGCAGTCGTCGGAACGGCGGGCGCATTCGGCTATCGCGCCATGTTCGGCGGTTCCGTGCTGCCGACGCTTCCGCCCATCATCAAGGCGAGCAACGGCCCCAACAAGATCGTGCCGAGTGGCGGCGAGGCGCAAGCGAATGGCTCAAGCCAAGGAGGCGCAGCGACCACGGGCTCGACTGAAAATCTCGTCTCGCGCGAAGAACAGCCCGTCAATATGGAACCGCCGAGAGCGGCTCCCCGCGTCGTTTCGACGATTCCGATCATCAACGGGCAGGGCTCGGTCCCGCCCGGCATGGCCACGCCCGGCTCGTCCGGGCCGGTGGCATCGGCCGCGAATTCTTCCTGGCCGCCGGCTCCTTCGCCAGCCGGTGCTGCGCCCCCTGCCGCGATGCCGGCACCTCCGCCGATGACGCCGGGACAGGTTTCGGCAGAGCCGAAGAAAATCCACACCGTGACCATCCGTGCCGATCAGGCCGGTGGCGGAGACGCAGCATCCGGCGCGCCGGTTGCGCACAGTCCGGCACGGACCACCTCCGCCGCACCCAGGCCAAGTGCAGTGGCAGGTGCACCTCTAGCCGGCGGGAGCGCGCCGCTTTCGATCGTTCCGGGCAGTCAGGCTGACACTGCTCCACCGCCGGCGCGCACGCGCGTGGCTACTGTGCATCCGGCGCCGATGGCCGTGGCGAGTGCCGCTCCAGTTGCGGCTCCCGCGTCGGCCGGCTATTCGGTGCAGGTCACCTCGCAACGCAGCGAGGCCGAGGCGCAGAGCGCGTTCCGTTCGCTTCAGGCCAAGTTCCCCGCCCAACTGTCGGGCCGCGAGCCGATCATTCGCCGCGCCGATCTCGGCGACAAGGGCACGTATTACCGCGCTCTGGTCGGTCCTTTCGCGTCGGCGGAACAGGCGGCCGGGATATGCAGCGGCATGAAGGCTGCCGGCGGCAATTGCATCGTCCAAAGGAATTAGCGGCCGCGCGCTTGACCCCGGAGCGGCGCGCGGGCTAAGCGGCCGCGATGCGCGCTTTCATTACCGGGCTGGCCGGACCCGCACTCACGGCCGACGAACGCGCATTCCTCCGCGAGGCACAGCCATGGGGATTTATCCTTTTCCGGCGCAACGTTACGGCACCCGAGCCCCTGCGCCGACTGATCGATGACGTGCGGACTACGCTGGGGCGGCTCGCACCGGCGTTGATCGACCAGGAAGGTGGCCGCGTGCAGCGGCTTGGCTCGCCGCACTGGCCCGAATACCCGCCGGGCGCGGCCTATGGGGTGCTTTATGACCGCGACCGGGACATGGGCCTGTCGGCGGCGCGTCTCGGTGCCCGCCTGATCGCGGCCGATCTTGCGGCTTTGGGCATCGATGTCGATTGCCTGCCGATCGCGGACGTACCCATTACCGGCGCCGATCCGGTGGTGGGGGACCGCGCCTATGGAACCGGGGCCGCGAAGGTGGCGGCGATTGCCGGAGCTGTTGCGCAAGGGCTTGCCGATGGCGGCGTGCTGCCGGTGCTCAAGCACATTCCCGGCCATGGCCGCGCGACCGCCGACAGCCATGCAAAGCTGCCGGTGGTCAATACGGACCGGGCAACGCTCGATGCGACCGATTTTGCCGCATTCCGCCCGCTCGCGGCGCTCCCGCTGGGGATGACCGCCCATGTTGTGTTTACCGCCATCGACCCCATCGCGCCGGCCACTGTTTCGGCAACTATAGTGCGTGAGGTGATTCGTGATTCGATTGGTTTCAAAGGCCTCTTGATGAGCGACGACATCTCGATGGGCGCGCTTTCGGGCTCGGTCGGCGAGCGCAGCCGCTCGGCGATCGCGGCGGGCTGCGACGTGGTGCTCCATTGCAACGGCGAGATGCCTGAGATGCTTGCGGTTGCGGCGGAGGCGCCCCGGCTCGCCGGCGAGGCCGCGCGCCGCGCCGCGGCTGCGCTGGCGGCGAAGACGTTGGCGGAGCCGATCGATCTTGCCGCGAGCCGCGCCGAGTTTCTGAATCGGATGGCCGGCGCCTGGCAGCCGGCGCAGGGGTATGCATGATCGCCGAGGAAATTCAGTTCGAAACCGAACTCACGGAGCGCGCCACGGACGAGCCGGCGCTCGTGATCGACGTCGAAGGATTTGAGGGGCCGCTCGACCTGCTGCTGACGCTGGCCCGCCAGCAGAAAGTTGATCTCGCGAAAATTTCCATCCTGGCGCTCGCCGATCAGTATCTCGCGTTCATCGAAGAAGCGCGCAAGCTGCGGCTTGAGCTCGCAGCAGACTATCTGGTGATGGCGGCGTGGCTGGCCTATCTCAAGTCGCGCTTGCTGCTGCCGGAACAACACGAGCCCGACGGTATGAGCGCCGAAGACATGGCGACCGCGCTCGCGCAACGCCTGCGGCGGCTCGAGGCGATCCGGCAGGTGGCCGAGCAATTGCTCAATCGGCCGCAGCTCGGCCGCGAGGTTTTTGCGCGCGGTCTGCCCGAGCCGATTGCGGAGATCAAGAAACCGGAATGGTCGGCGACCCTCTTCGATCTGCTTTCGGCCTATTCCGTACAGCGGCAGAAACAGGCGCGGGCCTACGTGCGCCTGCCGAAACGTACTGTCTGGTCGCTTGCCGAAGCGCGCGAGGCGATCGAGCGGCTGATCGGCGTGGCGACAGACTGGTGCGCGCTGGACGAATACCTCATTGCCTACATGGTGGAGCCTTCGCACGCCGCGACGGTTCGGGCCTCGAGCTTTGCGGCCACCCTCGAACTGGTGCGCGAAGGCCGCGTCGAGATGCATCAGCAGGCGGCGTTCGCGCCGCTTTACGTTCGCAAGCGGCAAGACAATCCAGAAAGTGGTGTTGTGGTGGAAACTGGGAATGGATGAGGGGGAGGCCGGGATGATCTCAAATGTGGCCGAGATGCGCGTGATCGTCGACAACAATGACGCGGAGGAGCGCGCCGAGGAATTGCGCATACTCGAAGCTTTGTTGTTCGCCGCGGAGGAGCCTCTCGACGAGAAGGTTTTGGCGGGCCGGCTGCCGGCCGGCGTCGACGTACCTGCGCTGCTCGTACAGCTGCAAAAGGAATACGCGCCGCGCGGCGTCAATCTCGTGCGGGTCGGCGGCAAATGGTCGCTGCGAACGGCGGGCGATCTCGCCTGGCTTTTGACGCGCGAAATGATGGTCACCAAGAAGCTCTCGCGCGCGGCGATCGAGACGCTCGCCATCGTCGCCTATCACCAGCCGGTCACGCGCGCCGAGATCGAGGATATTCGCGGCGTGACCACCTCGAAGGGCACGCTCGATGTTCTGCTGGAAACCGGCTGGATCAGGTTGCGCGGCCGGCGCAAGGCGCCCGGCCGGCCGGTGACGTATGGCACGACCGAGGCGTTTATGTCGCATTTCGGCCTCGATGCGCTGACCGATCTGCCCGGCGTCGACGAGCTCAAGGGCGCTGGCCTCATCGACAAATCGCTGCCGGCCGGTTTCATCGTGCCGGTCCCTTCCGACGATCCGGCGCTGCGGGACGACGAGGACCCGCTGGAACCCGGCGATCTCGACTTCGGATTGGCGCCGCCGCCCGAACGGACCGAGGAATAGGCTCCCGGTGCCTCATTTTGGCCTGACGGCGGCCTGCGGCTCGCGGCCCGTCGGGTTATGCTTGTTTTTGCCGCCTCCGACGCCTAGTTTCAGGCTGAATTCGCGACCCTGGTCAGGGCGCGCGCGCTGCAGCGCACGGAGGATTTCATGGGCTCTCTGAGCATCTGGCACTGGCTGATCGTTGGCGCCGTCCTGCTGCTGGTTTTCGGCGGACGCGGCAAGATCTCCGACATGATGGGCGACGTTGCCAAGGGCATTAAGGCCTTCAAGAAGGGCATGTCCGACGAGGAGACCGCCGCTGCGAAGCCGGACGCGCCGGTGAAGACCCTCGACCATCAGCCGGCCGGCGAGGTCAAGAGCAAGGTCGGGAGCACGCTGTCCTGACGTTTGTTGCGGCTAGTCCCGCCGGACACGCGGCCAGCGGTTGACGCGGAATGAGCGGTTGAGCCGGCCGGGTAGTTTCCATGTTCGACATCTCTTGGACCGAGTTCCTGCTCATCGGCGTTGTGGCGCTGATCGTGATCGGGCCCAAAGAATTGCCAGCGGTCCTGCGCACGCTCGGACAATATACGCGCAAAGTGCGCAGCATGGCTGCGGACTTCCAGGGTCAATTCCAGGAAGCGATGCGCGAAGCGGAGATGGCCGACCTCAAGAAGCAGGTCGACGACATCGCGACCGGCATCAAGCAATACGATCCGCTCAAGGACGTTCGCGCGGACGTCGAAGCTGCGGGAAAGGACATTCAGTCGTCGCTGGAGCAAAAGCCGGCGGAGACGACATTGGCGACGGAGCCTGCCGAGGCGGAGCCTACGCAATTGGTAGCGCCTGCGGTGGCCCAGATCGGCCAACAGGATGCCGCCGCTGCGGGCCCGGTCCCGCTGGAGGCCGTCGAACAGGCGGCACTTCCTGCGCCGGAGCCAAACCCCTATTCCCGTGAAGCCGCCGTCGTTGCTGCTGCGATTGCGCCGGTCGTGCCGGAACCGGTCGAGAATGCCGTCAAGCCCGACACGACGGGGCACGGTGAATGAGCGGCGACGACGAAGAGAAAGCCATCGAGGCGACCAAAGCGCCGTTGATGGATCACCTGATCGAGCTGCGCGGGCGGCTCATCAAGGCGGTCGCCGCCTTCGCGCTTGCCGCCATCGTGTGTTTCTTCTTCGCCAAGCAAATCTATAACGTTCTGACTTGGCCTTACGTCTGGGTCGCGGGGCCGGAAAATTCACGGTTTATCTATACCGGCCTGCTCGAATATTTCATCGTGCAGCTCAAGCTCGCGATGTTCGGCGGCGCGTTCATCGCATTTCCGGTGATTGCCACCCAGATTTACATGTTCGTGGCGCCGGGACTTTATCGGAAGGAGCGGCAGGCGTTCCTGCCTTATCTCGTCGCCACTCCAGTGTTCTTTTTGCTGGGGTCGATGGTGGTCTATTTCATGGTGTGGCCGATGCTGGCCCGCTTTTCGCTCGGCATGCAGCAATTAGGCGGTCCGGGCCAGGCGAGCATCGAGCTTCTGCCGAAGGTCGAAGATTACCTATCGCTGATGATGAAGCTCATTCTCGCTTTCGGCATCGCCTTCCAGCTTCCGGTGATCCTGACGCTGCTGGGACGTGTCGGCATCATCACCTCCGACCAGCTTAAATCGAAGCGCCGCTATTTCATCGTCATCGCCTTTGTGATCGCGGCCGTGCTCACGCCGCCGGACGTGCTGAGCCAGATGTCGCTTGCGCTGCCGCTGGTCGCCCTCTACGAGGGCTCGATCTGGTCGGTACGCTGGGTCGAGAAGAAGGCAGCGGCCGAGCGCGCCGCCGCCGAGGCGGCCGCGGCAGCCAAGCCCGCGGAGTGATTGGCGCGTATTATGTTCATGACGCGCGTTTTTGTTTCGTCATGGCCGGGCTTGTCCCGGCCATCTCGTTCATGATGTAAGGCTCTGCCATCATTGTCGGGATGCCCGGCACAGGGCCGGGCATGACGGTACAGATATAAAACATGCACGACATCCGCTTCATCCGCGACAACCCCGACGCCTTCGACCGCGCGCTGGCGCGGCGCGGCCTTGTGGGCGAGGCGCGGCGGCTGATTGCGCTCGATGAGAAGCGCCGCGCCGCAATCCAGGCGCTCGAAGCGGCGCAGGCGCGCCGTAACACTGCCTCGAAGGAAATCGGCGAGGCGCGGAAACAAAAAGACGACGAGAAAGCCAAAGGCTTGTTGATCGAAGTCGCCGTGCTCAAGGAATCGATCCCGGTGATGGAGGCGCAGGAAAAGAAGGCGAGCGAAGAGCTCAACAAGGCACTCGCTGAAATTCCCAATCTACCACTCGCCGAGGTGCCCGACGGCAAGGATGAGAAAGACAACGTCGAGCATCATCATTTCGGAGCGAAGCGGGAGTACGCGTTCAAGCCCAAACAGCATTTTGAGCTCGGCGAAGCGCTCGGTCAGATGGATTTCGAAACCGCGGCAAAGCTCTCCGGTGCTCGATTTGTCGTGCTGAAGAAGGGTCTGGCGCGACTTGAGCGCGCACTCGGGCAATTCATGCTCGATGTGCACACGAGTGAGCCGCACGACTACACGGAGGTCGCGCCGCCGCTCCTCGTGCGTGACGATGTTATGTTCGGCACGGCGCAATTGCCGAAATTCGAGGAAGATCAATTTTTTGCGATGAAGTGGAATTTGGTCAATGCTGCCTGGAAGGAAGGGCTGGAAGGCGAGCAAGAAGACGACCCAATGTTCAAGTCATCTGGTCATGAGGAAGTCTTCCAATATTTTTTAAGGCTTCTTCAGAACGAGCGGCTTTCGCTCATCCCCACCGCTGAAGTCCCACTAACAAATCTCGTCCGCGAATCCATCGTCGACGAAGGGCAACTTCCGCTGCGCTACACCGCCTGCACGCCGTGCTTCCGCGCCGAAGCAGGCGCGGCCGGCAAAGACACGCGCGGCATGATCCGGCAGCATCAGTTCACCAAGGTCGAGCTGGTCTCCATCACTACGCCCGAGCAATCGAAGGACGAGCACGAGCGCATGCTCTCCTGCGCCGAGGAAATCCTGCGCCGTCTCGATCTGCATTATCGCGTGGTGACGTTGTGCGCCGGCGACATGGGATTCGCGTCGCAAAAGACTTACGACATCGAAGTCTGGCTGCCGGGCCAGGGGATGTATCGCGAGATTTCCTCCTGCTCGGTCTGCGGCGATTTTCAGGCGCGGCGCATGAACGCGCGCTATCGCACCAGGGAAGGCCGACAGGTGCGCCACTTGCATACGCTCAACGGGTCCGGCGTCGCCGTCGGCCGTGCATTGATCGCGGTGCTGGAAACCTATCAGCAGGAAGACGGCTCGATCGCGGTGCCGGACGCTCTCCAGGGCTACATGGACGGAATGAAGAAGGTAGAGAAACAATAATCGCATGCGCATCCTGGTCACCAACGACGACGGCATTCACGCCGAAGGTCTCGACGTCTGCGAGAAGATCGCGCGCGAATTGTCCGACGATGTCTGGGTGATCGCGCCGGAATCCGATCAGTCGGGCGTCGCCCATTCGCTGACGCTCAACGATCCGCTGCGGCTGCGCGAAGTGGCGGAGCGCCGCTTCGCGGTGCGCGGCACGCCGACCGACTGCGTCATCATGGGCGCGCGCCATGTGCTCAACGGCAAGATGCCCGATCTCGTGCTCTCCGGCGTCAACCGCGGCCGAAACGCCGGCGAAGACGTGATCTATTCCGGCACCGTCGCCGGCGCCGTGGAAGGCACGGTGATCGGCGTTCCGTCGCTCGCATTATCGCAGGCCTATGCGTCGCGCAGCGGCCGTCCGCCTTATTGGGAGACCGGCTTGCGCTATGGGCCCGACATCATCCGCCGCGTGATGGCGGAGGGCATCCCGCGCGACGTATTGGTCAACGTCAATTTTCCCGATTGCGCGCCGGATGACGTCAAGCGCATTGCCGTCACCGCGCAGGGGCGACGACGCCAGGAGCGCGTGCAAATCGACAAACGCAAGGACGGCCGCGGCAATCCCTATTACTGGATCGCCTACATGCGGCACGGCTTCGTGCCGGCGGAAGACGGCACCGATCTCGCGGCGCTCGACGAACATTGCATCGCCGTCACGCCGTTGCGGCTCGACATGACCGACGCGCCTTACATGACGAAGCTCGCCGAATTGTTCGATTGAAGTTCAGTTGCGGCCGGGCGCGGCGGCCGCGATGGCCCGCGCCAGCGCATCCGCTTGAAATGGCTTCTGCAAAGTCGGCGAGTGGCGATACGGTTCCGGCACGCCGCGCTGACCGTAGCCGGTCGCGAACACGAACGGCAGCCCGCGCGCGAGCAAAACCTCGACCACCGGCGAAATCGGTTGCCCATTGAGATTGACGTCGAGGATGGCCAGGTCGAACTCGCCGTGCTTTGCCAGTGTGAGGGCTTCGTCGATTCGGCCGGCCTCGCCGGCGAGCGTGTGCCCGAGGTCGTCCAGCATGTCCTGGAGCAACATGCGGATCATCAGTTCATCCTCAACCACGAGGATGCGCTTGCCTGCGCCCGAATTTTCCTCAGATGTCATCCAGAATCCCGTGCGTGTGCCGACCGACAGTAACCGACAGTATCAGAATACTTCCCCAATACGCGCGGCCGTAAAAAGAATTTGCCGGGCGGCAGAAGGGACGGACCGTACCGAACCGCGCGAAAGCGCTAACGCCAAACGAGCGCGATTTGTTCCGATACCGGATATCCCAGTACTACCTGCGGCGGCGGAATGATAGAACTCGCAACGCAATCGATCAGGGCGGCGTTTTGTGGCTGAAATCAAAGCAGACGACGTAGAACGCATGGAGTTTCAGCTTGGGCTGCGCCAGCGCGGCATCAGCGACCAGGCGGTGCTGCGGGCGATGGAAGAGGTGCCACGCGATCGCTTCGTCACTGCCGAGCTCACCGACAGCGCCTATGCCGATCAGGCACTGCCGATCGCCTGCGGGCAAACGATCAGCCAGCCTTACGTCGTCGCGTACATGACCGAGCAGCTCGAGGTCGAACCGCAGCACCGCGTCCTGGAGGTCGGCACGGGCTCCGGCTATCAGGCCGCCATCCTCTCGCGGCTGACGCGTGAAGTGGTGAGCATCGAGCGCTACCGGACGCTCGCCGATACCGCGCGCGAACGGCTCAAGGCGCTGGGATATTCCAACGTCACCGTCTTCGCCGGCGACGGATTCTCCGGGGCGCCGGAGCGGGCGCCTTTTGACCGCATCATGGTCACGGCGGCGGCCGAGGAAGCCCCGCGAGAGCTCGTCGAGCAGCTCGGCGAGGGCGGCAAGATGGTGCTGCCGCTCGGTCCGCGCGACGGTACGCAGCACATCGTCAAGCTATCGAAGACATCGGGCGGACTAACGCGCCAAAACCTGATCGCCGTGAGGTTCGTGCCGCTGCTGCGCGGGCAAGCACGAGAATTGTAACCATAATACGATCCTTACGGCTTTCTTAGACTCCCGGCGCGGTACTTAAAGGCCTGTTTACCGCAAAGATGTTTATTCGCTTGCAGGTATAGTTGCGTGCGAGCGAGTGATCATGTGCGCGTCGCGTAGTTCGGCCGTCTGGCCGCAAGTCGTTGCCATTGCGTTAATGGGCTTGGGCGCAGCCAGTTGCAGCAGCGATTCCGGCCGCTTCTCGGATTACGGCTCCAACGGCGCTCCGCGCGGTGAAGTGACCGGGTCGATCCCGCAGGGTGCGAACCACGTCGAAGCCCATCCGCTGCCACATCTTGCCAGTAATGACGGCGCCTCAGGGGGCGGTCGCGGCATGGCCTCTTACCAGCCAGGCGGCGGCGACGTCACAGGCTCGCTGCCGCCAGCGCAGACCCCGCCTCCGCCGGTCTGGAGCTGGGAAGGCGGCACGCCGGTCACGGTGGCGCCCGGTGAATCGCTCGAGACAATTTCGCGGCGCTATGGCGTGCCCGTGGCCGCCATTATGGAAGCCAACAGCATCACCAGACCGGCAAATGTGCGCCCGGGTCAGCATGTCGTGATCCCGCACCGTCGTGGCCCGGCGTCTGCTCTCTCGGCGCCGCAGACGCGCATGGCGTCCAACACGCCGGCGCTTACATTGCCGCCCGCCGCGCCGGTTGGTCCGCCGCGGACCGCGTTGGCGCCGACCGCAGGCGTCCATGTCGTGGCGCCTGGCGAGACGTTACACAGCATCGCGCGTCTCTACGGCAAGCCGGTTCTGGTGCTCGCGAAGGCCAACAACATTCGGCCCGACACGATGGTCAAAGTCGGCGAACGCATCATCATTCCGGGCGCGGGATCGGCAACAGCCTCAGCCTCGCCGGTTGCACCGGCGGTGGCGGCGGCGCCACACGGTGAAGCCGTGGTCGGGTCGCTTGCGACCGCGGATTCTCCGCACAGCGCGCGTCTCGCCTCGCCGGCGCCGCCGGAAGGACAGGAAAGCGCGGTCAAGACTGCGGATCCGGCCGGCGGCCTGCCGTCGTTCCGCTGGCCGGTGCGCGGCCGCGTCATCGCCGGTTTCGGACCGAAGCCGAACGGCTTGCAGAATGATGGCATCAATCTCGCCGTGCCCGAGGGCACGCCGGTCAAGGCTGCGGAAGACGGCGTGGTCGCCTATGCCGGCAACGAGCTCAAGGGCTATGGCAATCTCGTGCTAGTGCGCCACAGCAACGGTTTCGTCACCGCCTATGCACATGCGAGCGAAATTTTGGTCAAGCGCGGCGACGCGGTCAAACGCGGCCAGGTCATTGTCAAATCCGGTCAAACCGGAAGCGTCACCTCGCCGCAACTGCACTTTGAGATTCGCAAGGGCGCCACTCCGGTCGATCCCGCGCAATATCTCAGCGGCGCGTAGAGCGGACGCCCTCGCTAGGACGGGTCTTCGGGGGCGAGGCCCAGAGCGACGCGCGCTTCGTTGAAGATCCGATAGATCTCGTCGCGGTCTTGCACCGGCGTGTATTCGGCGAGCTGCTCGTGGAATAACGAAATCTTGTCGTGCCACCGGCCGTCTTTATAAAAAGCGATCCAGCCGTCGTCGATAACGGCGATCTCGCCGTTGTCGCCACGAGTCACGTGCGGCTCCGGTCTGCCGTCGGCGCGAAAGCGCTCGAACCAGCGAAGCTTCGGATCAGCGCTCATATCCGTGTCTTTCAGGTGAGACGGCCTTCGTCCGCCGCTTTCACCCCCAGCCGCCCCGCTAAATCCTGCACATATTGCCACGCCACCCGGCCGGAACGCGCCCCCCGCGTCGTTGCCCATTCGAGCGCTTCGCGGCGCAGTTCGTCACCGTGGAAGGGAATGCGATGACGGGCGACATAGGCCTCGACCATGGCGAGGTATTCATCCTGGCTGCAGCGGTGAAAGCCGAGCCACAATCCGAACCGGTCCGACAATGAGACTTTCTCTTCAACCGCCTCGCCGGGATTGATCGCGGTCGAGCGTTCGTTCTCGACCATTTCTCGCGCCAAGAGGTGACGGCGGTTCGAGGTAGCGTAAAAGATCACGTTCGCCGGCCGCCCCTCGATGCCGCCTTCGAGCATCGTCTTGAGCGATTTGTACGAGGTGTCCTCGGCGTCGAAGGAGAGGTCGTCGCAGAACACGATGAAACGTTGCCGCGCCTTGCGCAGCAGCGCCATCAGTTCCGGCAGCGATTCGATGTCCTCGCGGTGAATCTCGATAAGGCGTAGTCCCGCGCCGGGATGCGCGGCGCCCACCGCGGCATGGGCCGCCTTCACCAGCGACGACTTTCCCATGCCGCGCGCGCCCCAAAGCAGCGCATTGTTCGCCGGCAGACCGCGCGCAAAGCGTTCGGTATTTTCGACCAAGAGATCGCGCACCCGATCGATGCCCTTCAGAAGCGACATCTCGACCCGGTTGACCCGGGCGACGGGTGCGAGCCTTCGCCCTTCAGGCTGCCAGACGAACGCCTCGGCAACTAAAAAATCAGGTCCGGCCGGCGGTCGCGGTGCAAGACGTTCCAGCGCGTCGGCGATCCGATTGAGGACGCCGTCGGCGCCGCCGTCGCGTGAGAATTGCCGCTTTGCCCCGCCAGCGCGCGTGACTGCGGGCTTGGTGCGGACAGGTCGTGAAGATTTGGCCATGCGTGTACCGGTTTTGCGTCATCCCCTTAGCGGGGCTCCGGTACCCCCGCAAGCGCGCTGGCGGGCCGGCGGCCACGTTGCAATTAGGCCAACGGCAGCTATAGTCCGCGCCGATTTCCCGCGCAAAATCGGCCCTAGGCCGGCGCGTTCCCCAGTGGAACCGGAGGACTAATGCTGATCACGCCCGCATATGCGCAAGTCAGCTTGCCGTTTGGCCTTGGCGGCGACAGCGGCGGTATGATCACATCGCTGCTGCCGCTGATTTTGATCGTTGTGATCATGTATTTCCTGGTCTTGCGGCCGCAGCAGCAGCGGGTGAAGCGGCATCAGCAGATGGTCAAGGCGCTTCGCCGCGGCGATTCCGTTGTGACCAACGGCGGGCTCGTCGGTAAAGTCACCAAGGTTGTCGACGACGACCAGATCGAGGTCGAGATCGCCGACGGAGTCCGCGTGCGCCAAATGCGCTCGATGGTGTCCGAAGTAAGGGCCAAGGGCGAGCCGGTGAAGGACGATAGCGCGAGTTGAGTGCGGCATCGCGGCCGGCGCAGCTCGGATCGTAACCAGGACAATCGTATCGATGTTGTTTTTCACGCGGTGGAAGGCGGCTGGCATCTTGCTCACGGCGCTCATCGTGTGCCTTTTTGCCGTGCCTAATTTCTTCTCCGAAAGCACGGTGCGGACGTGGCCGACATGGGCGCAGCGTCACATCGTGCTCGGTCTCGATCTGCAGGGCGGATCGAGCCTGTTGCTTGAAGTCGATACCAATGCCGTGCGCAAGGAACGTCTGCAAGGCGTCGCCGACGACGTGCTGCGCATCCTGCGTCAGAATCGCGTGCCCTTTACCGGGCGCGCCATTCACGGCAACAACGTCGAAGTCCGCATCACGCGAGAGAGCGACGTTGACAATGCGGTCAGCAAGCTGGGCGAGCTGTCGCAGCCGCTGTCCGGAATCATCGGCACCGCAGGACAGCGCAGCGTCGATATATCCGAAACCGGCGGCCTGATCACGCTTACTCCTTCGGACGCGGCGATCATCGAGCGCATCCGTCAGGCCGTCGATCAGTCGATCCAGATCATCGAGCGCCGCGTCAACGAGCTCGGGCTGGTCGAGCCGACCATCCAGCGCGAGGGCGCCAGTCGCATCCTCGTTCAGGTGCCCGGCCTGCAGGATCCCTCGCGGTTGAAGGAGATTCTCGGCAAGACGGCAAAACTCGATTTTCGCATGGTCGACGAATCGATGACGGCCGAGCAGGCGATCGGGTCGCACCCACCGCAGGATTCGGAAGTTCTCGACGGCGAGAGGGGTGAGAAATATCTCATAGAGAAGCGTGTTCTCGTCTCCGGCGCCGATCTGGTCGATGCCCAACCGGGTTTCGACCAGCGCGGCAACGAACCGATCGTCAATTTCCGCTTCAATTCCACCGGCGCGCGCAAATTCGCCGAGGCGACCCAGCAGAATGTCGGCAAGCCTTTCGCTATCGTACTCGACAACAAGGTGATTTCGGCCCCGGTCATCCGCGAACCGATCCTGGGCGGCCAAGGCCAGATTTCCGGCAATTTCACCGTCCAATCGGCGAACGATCTCGCCATCCTGTTGCGTGCCGGCGCGTTGCCGGCGCCGCTGACCGTCATTGAAGAGCGCACGGTCGGACCGGGCCTGGGCCAGGATTCGATCAACGCCGGCGAGCATGCCGCCTACGTGGGCGCGGCGCTCGTGGTCGTGTTCATGCTGGTGACGTACGGCCTGTTCGGGCTCTTCGCCAACATCGCGGTTGCTATCAACGTTGCGATGATCTTTGGCGTGCTGTCGTTGCTCAGCGCCACGCTGACGCTGCCCGGTATTGCCGGCATTGTGCTGACCGTCGGCATCGCGGTGGATTCCAACGTGCTGATCTACGAGCGCATTCGCGAGGAGGTCCGCGCCGGCCGTACAGCGATCAGCGCCATCGATGCCGGCTTTTCCCGCGCGCTGGCAACCATCCTCGACTCCAACATCACCACCTTCATCGCCGCGGCGGTCCTGTTCTACATCGGTACCGGGCCGGTCCGCGGTTTTGCCGTGACGCTCGGCATCGGCATCCTCACCAGCCTGTTCACCGCCTTTACGCTGACGCGGCTGATCGTGGCTTATTGGGTGCGCATGTGGCGGCCGCGCACGGTACCCATTTAACCATTTAAGATGTGAACCGCCCGTGCGCCTCCTCCGCATCGTTCCCGATGACACCAAGTTCGACTTCATGCGCTTTCGGCGCATCAGTTTTCCCATATCCGCGGTGCTGTCGATCGCGGCGATCATGCTCTACTTTTTTCACGGCCTGAATTTCGGCATCGACTTTGTCGGCGGCACCCTCATGGAGGTGCAGACGAAGGCGGGGCCGGCCGATCTTGCCAGGATGCGCGGAACGATTGCCGGGCTGCAACTTGGCGATTTCCAGCTCCAGCAGTTCGGCGCGCCGAACGATGTGTTGATCCGCATCTCGGAGCAACCGGGCGGCGATGCCGCACAGCAGCAGGCGGTGCAAAAGGTTCGCGACGCGCTGGGCAACGATGTCGAGTACCGGCGGGTCGAGGTGGTCGGACCGAGCGTCTCGACCGAGCTGCTCTCCTACGGCACGATCGGACTTGTGCTCGCGATCGGCGCGATCCTGATCTATCTGTGGTTCCGGTTCGAATGGCAGTTCGCGCTCGGCGCCATGATCGCCAACGTGCACGATCTGGTGCTTACCGTCGGATTCATGTCGCTGACGCGGATCGATTTTGACCTCACCAGTATCGCGGCGCTGCTCACCATCCTTGGCTATTCGCTCAACGACACGGTGGTGATCTACGATCGCATCCGCGAGATGCTGCGCCGCTACAAGCGCATGCCGATGCCCGATCTGCTCAACGCATCGATCAACGCGACCTTGTCGCGCTCGATCGTTACGCACCTTACGGTCTCGCTGTCGCTGCTGGCGTTGCTGCTGTTTGGCGGCCAGGCGATCCGCAGCTTCACGGCGACGATGATGTTCGGCGTCGTGCTGGTCGGGACCTACACATCCGTCTTCATCGCCTCGCCGATCCTGATCTATCTGGGCGTCGGCCGCACGCGCCAGGGCGAGCCGGAGGATACCGAGACGGAAGCGCCGCCGACGGTGCCGGCGGCGCCGTCGCCACCGAAGCCCTCTTCGCCCCGGCAGCGTGCCCGGTCGCGGCGCTAGTGGAATCTCCGCATCTGCCGCGGCAGGCGCCGATCGATACCCACGGCAATGGCGGGTTTCGTTTCGCCGGGATGTCGCACCGTGGCTCGCTTCTATGCCTGCCCGACGGGATCTGGGCCTGGCCGGTCGCGGCCGTGGCAGCGCTGACGGATGAGGCGCTCGCGGCCGTCTTTGCCCGTGCCGGCGAACTGGATTTTTTCATTCTCGGCACCGGCGCCGAGCCGTGGATCATGGCGGTCCCTTTGCGCGAGCGGTTCCGCGGGGCGCACATTTCGCTCGATATCATGACCACCGCTCCGGCCGTGCGCACGTACAACGTTATGCTGATGGAGAGCCGCCGCGTCGGCGCCGGTCTGATCGCATTGTAGCTTTGAGCATGATCTTCTCCAAACCGGAAACCACTTTTCGGGATCATGCTCGATTGAATGCTAAGCTTGCCGGCATGCAGGACGCATTCGCTTATTGCGCCGAGCTGATCCGGACGGCCGATCGGGACCGTTTCATCGCCTCGCTATTTGCTCCGGCGGAACGGCGGGGCGCGCTTCATGCGCTCTATGCCTTCAATGCCGAGGTCGCGCGTATACGCGACGTGGCGCATACGGCGTTGCCCGGCGAGATCCGCCTGCAGTGGTGGAGCGAGGTCGTCAATCGCGAACGCGACGAGGAAGCGCGCGCCAATCCGGTTGCCGCGGCCCTGCTCGACACGATCGAGCGCCACGGCCTCGCGTCAGAGACGTTCGTCGATCTGATCGAGGCGCGCCGCTTCGATCTCTACGACGACCCGATGGCGACGCTGGCTGACCTCGAAGCCTATGCGCAAAGGACGTCTTCCTCGCTCATTGCCCTCGCCGTGCAGGTTCTCGCCGGCGTCCAGGCGGAAGCGATCGCTGTGTCTGCCGGGATCGCTTCAGGTATTGCCGGTATCCTGCGCGCCTTTCCGGCTCACAGCGCGCGGCGGCAGCTTTATGTGCCGGCCGACCTTCTGGAGCGCCATCAGGTTCATTTGCATGAGCTATTTGCCGGCCGTTCGTCGGCCGGTCTTGAGGCGGCGTTGGCCGCGCTGCGAGATGTCGCGCGCGGCCATCTCGCGACGGCAGGTGAGCGTATGACGGCGCTGCCGCTTGAGGCCATAGCGGCATTGCTTCCCGTCGCGCTCGTGCGGCCGTCGCTCAATCGGCTCGAGCGTAGCCCGCCATTTTCGCCGGTCGAAGTCTCGCCGTGGCGGCGACAATGGCTTATCTGGCGCGCGGCGCGCGATCCGGGGCGGATTGCCGGATGATCTATTCCGCGGCGTCGGCGTGGCGCGGACCATCGATCCAAGCATCGAGGTCGGCGAGTGCCCGGGCGCTGAGCGCGCTCTTGCGCGCCAGATTCTTGGCCGAGCCGCGGCCGAACTTGCGGCCTTCGCGATCGTAAGGGGACGTTGCCTGGACCGGCGGGAACAAGCCGAAATTGATATTCATCGGCTGAAACGACGCCGGTCCGGCATCGATCGTGTCGATGTGCCCGCCAGTGATATGGGCGAGCAACGCACCATGAGCCGTGGTTGGCGGTGGCGCCGTAAGGCTCGCGCCGCAGCTCTCCGCCGCTGCGAACCGGCCGGCCAGCAGACCGATCGCCGCCGATTCCACGTAGCCTTCGCAGCCGGTGATCTGCCCGGCGAAGCGTAATCGCGGCATCGCCTTGAGCCGCAATGTCTCGTCGAGAAGCTTCGGCGAATTCAGGAAGGTGTTGCGGTGGAGCCCGCCGAGCCGCGCGAACTCGGCGTTGGCGAGGCCGGGAATAGTGCGGAAGATGCGCGCTTGTTCGCCATGCTTCAGTTTGGTCTGGAACCCGACCATGTTGAACAGCGTGCCGAGCTTGTTGTCCTGGCGCAATTGCACGACGGCGTAAGGTTTTTCGGTCGGCCGATGCGTGTCGGTGAGGCCAAAGGGTTTCATCGGCCCGTGGCGCAGCGTTTCGCGTCCGCGCTCGGCCATCACTTCGATCGGCAGGCAGCCATCGAAATACCGCGTCGCCGTCTCGAAGTCACGGAACGCCATTTTTTCGCCGGCAAGAAGCGCGTCGATGAAAGCGTCATACTGTTCGCGCGTCAGCGGACAATTGACATAGTCGGCGCCGGAGCCTGCGGGTCCCACTTTGTTGTAGCGCGACTGGAACCATGCGATACCGAAGTCGATGGTCTCGCGGTGCACGATCGGGGCGATGGCATCAAAAAAGGCGAGCGCTTCTTCCCCCGTGAGCGCGCGGATTGCGTCCGCCAGAGCGGGTGACGTGAGCGGCCCGGTAGAAATGATGACGTTGTCCCACTCGGGCGGCGGCGCAAGAACTTCCTCACGGCGGATATCGATGAGCGGTTCTTGCTCCAGCGCAATTGTAATCGCGGCCGCGAAGGCCTCGCGGTCGACGGCCAATGCGCCGCCCGCTGGCAGCTTGTGAGCATCCGCCGCATGCAGCACCAGTGAGCCGAGTCGGCGCATTTCGGCATGGAGGAGGCCGATGGCGCTGCCCTGCGCATCGTCGGAACGGAACGAGTTCGAACAAACGAGCTCGGCGAGGTCTCCCGTCTTGTGCGCGGCGGTTGAGCGAACGGGGCGCATTTCGTGCAGCACCACCGGGACACCGCGGCGCGTGATCTGCCATGCGGCCTCGGAACCCGAAAGGCCGCCACCGATGATATGGACCGGCTGGAGGTGAGCCGGCGCCGCAGTGCGCATCATGGCTTCAACGTAGGCGCATCCCACGCGTGGCACAACGCGAGCGCTACCGGCATGAATCGACGCCCGCAGCCTACCGGTTGGCTCAAAACCAACGCTCTGCTATAGCCGGGTCGTTCCTCTCTTACGAACCAGAGAATCTGAGGCCATTTGTATGTCCGTTGACGCCGATACTGTCCGCCGGGTCGCGCGTCTTGCGCGCGTCGCGGTTGACGGGGACGAGGTCGAGCATCTCCGGGGTGAGCTCAATGCCATGCTGGCCTTCGTCGAGCAGCTTGCGGAGGTCGACGTTTCGGGCGTTGAGGCAATGACATCGGTAACGCCCATGGCAATGAAGATGCGCCAGGACGAGGTGACCGACGGCGGCATCGCCGACGCCATCATGGCGAACGCGCCAGCGCGCGAGGATCACTTCTTTCTTGTACCTAAAGTGGTGGAATGATGTGTATCGCTTGTGAACAAGACGCGATGTGGTTCGCTTATTTGCAGAGAAAGGGCCTCATTACGGCCGACGGCTATCTGGTTGAGCAACCGCCGTCCGTGTTAGCCGCCGAACCGATCGGACCGATCGAGCCGGCGCCGGCAGAAGTGAAGCGAGAAACCCAGCCGGAGCCGGCGGAAAAAAATAAGTTCTCCTGCGACGATCCAACGGCCGGATGACCGATCTCACCTCGCTCACGCTAGCGCAGGCACGCGATGCGCTGCGCACGAAGGAATTTTCCGCAATCGAATTGACTGATGCGTACCTCGGCGCCATCGAAGGGGCCCGCGCGCTGAATGCCTTCGTGTTGGAAACGCCCGATCGCGCCCGCGACATGGCGCGTTCCGCGGACGGGCGACTGGCGAAAGGGAAGGGCGGCCCGCTCGAAGGGCTGCCGCTCGGCATCAAGGATTTGTTCTGCACCGCCAATGTGCGCACCACGGCGTGCTCGCACATTCTGGAAAACTTTGTTCCCACCTACGAATCCACCGTCACCGCCAATCTGTGGCGCGACGGCGCGGTGTTGCTCGGCAAGCTCAATAACGACGAGTTCGCCATGGGTTCGTCGAACGAGACGTCGTATTTCGGCCCGGTCGTGTCGCCATGGCGCCGCCCCGGCGCGGATGCGAAACTTGTGCCTGGCGGCTCGTCGGGCGGCTCGGCGGCAGCAGTCGCGGCGCAGCTCTGCATCGGCGCCACCGGCACCGACACCGGCGGATCAATCCGTCAGCCGGCGGCATTTTGCGGCATCGTCGGACTTAAACCGACCTACGGCCGCTGCTCGCGCTGGGGTATCGTGGCATTTGCGTCTTCGCTCGATCAGGCCGGGCCGTTTGCGCGGAGCGTGCGCGATTGCGCGATCCTGCTGCGCTCGATGGCCGGTCACGATCCAAAGGATACGACCTGCGTCGACCTTGCCGTGCCCGACTACGAGAAGGCTGTCGGCTCGTCGGTCAAAGGCATGCGCATCGGCATCCCGAAGGAATATCGGATGCCGGGCATGGCCGCCGAAATCGAAACGCTGTGGCAGCGCGGCGCTCAATGGCTCAAAGATGCCGGCGCAGAGACTGTCGAAATTTCCCTGCCTTTCACCAAACACGCCTTGCCGGCCTATTACATCGTCGCCTCGGCCGAGGCGTCATCGAATCTCGCGCGCTATGACGGCGTGCGCTATGGGCTGCGCGTTCCCGGCCGCGATGTTATCGACATGTATGAGCAGACGCGCGCGGCGGGTTTCGGCAAGGAGGTGCGTCGGCGCATCATGATCGGCACCTATGTGCTGTCGGCGGGCTACTACGACGCCTATTACCTGCGGGCGCAGAGAGTGCGCACGCTGATCAAGCGCGATTTCGACGCGTGCTTTGCCGCCGGCATCGACGCCATTCTGACGCCGACGGCGCCTTCGGCCGCCTTCGCAGTCGGGGAAAAGGGTCGCGCCGATCCGGTCGAAATGTATCTCAACGACGTCTTCACGGTGACGGTGAACATGGCCGGGTTGCCGGGGATTTCTGTCCCAAGCGGCCTCGACGCTCAAGGATTGCCGCTCGGCTTGCAGCTTATTGGACGGCCATTCGAGGAAGAGACGTTATTTGCACTTGGCTCCGTGATCGAAAAGTCGGCGGGGCAGTTCCGCCCGGAGCGGTGGTGGTAGAACGGCGTCAGCCTCCGCGCGCGGCGGGCATGTCCCGCGCTTCGTTCGATTTAAGCTCCGTCCTCTCGGAGGTTTCGTAGCGGCGTCGCGGCAGCGCGGAGGGATATTCGCGCTGGAGGAAATCGACGACTTTTTCGCGAACCTCGCAGCGCAAATCCCAAACCGCCGACGCGCTGTTGGCGCTCACCAGCGCGCGCAGCTCGATCGTTGCGTCCTTGCAATCGCTGACCTGCAAGCTGACGACCTTGCCGTTCCAAAATTTGGACTGCGAGGCGATTTCGGCGAGTTTGTCGCGGATTGCATCGATCGGGGCGGTGTGATCGACGTAGAAAAACACGCTGCCGATGAGTTCGCCGCCGGTCCTGGTCCAGTTCTGGAAGGGCTTCTCGATAAAATAGCTCAGCGGAACGACCATCCGCCGTAAATCCCACAGCCTGACGACCACGTAACTGAACGTGATGTCCTCGACGTTGCCGGATTCGTTCTCGACAATCACGGCATCGTCGATGCGGATCGGCTGTGCTACGGCGATCTGCACGCCGGCGAGGAAATTGGTCAGCACCGGCCGGGCCGCGAGGCCGGCAATAATGCCGGCGACGCCGGCGGAGGCGAACAGCGTAACGCCGAATTGCCGAACCGCGTCGAACGTCATCAAGGCAAATGCGATAGTGATGAGCACGATCAGCACGTCCAGAGCACGCACGAGAACGCGAACCTGCGTGACGTGTTTGCGCGCCAGGAGATTGTCCGCGACATCGATCCGAAAGCGCTTGAGGTAAAGATCGGCGGCGATGCGCAGCGTCGTCACCGCGATCCATCCGAGCAGGCAAATGGTCGCTAGCCCAAGGACCCGCGCAAGCACGTCTTTGGTGTCGCCGGCGAGCGGTGTCGTAGGCAGCACGGCGGCCAACGCAATCAGCAGCAGGCCAAGCCGGGTCGGCCCTTTGGTTGCCGCGAGGACGGTTCGCAGGAAGGGCTGCCGGTCGCCAAGCACGCGGCGTGCGAGCGCGAGAAAAGCTGCGTGCAACAGCAGGGCTGCAATCGCAGCGCCGACCAGGAGTGCCGCCGATAAGGCCCAATCCGCCGCCGAGGCCAGCGTGCCGGCGAACTCGTTCTGGATATGCTCGATTGCAGTTTGCCACATACGGCAAAAGATAACATGAAACCCAAACCAGCCGCCTGTGAGAACAAACGTGCCGCCCCGCCAGTGGCGATCGTTCCCTGGACAGTCGCGACGTGAAATGGCATCAACGCATCGTTAAGACCCAACAACCCACGCGCGATCGGGCCATACCGGCAATGAAAATCTTCCTGCTGCGCCTCTTCACGTGGTGGAACGGTCAGACCTTCGGCACCCAATTGTGGACGAGGCTTCACG